>Ga0187893_10004959_pt1 | contig 24536 bp, 17 predicted proteins | sample MA1701074metaG_FD_139574 | JGI IMG/M metagenome (GOLD analysis project Ga0187893, IMG submission 139574) | White microbial mat communities from a basaltic lava cave in the Kipuka Kanohina Cave System on the Island of Hawaii, USA - MA170107-4 metaG ... | reverse complement strand
TCCAGGCAGTCAGCATCGGTCCGGAACCAGGCTTGAAACTCTCCAACGGACCTCGGGTAGTGCGTGCCGGCACCAGGGTAGCTCACCCATTGAGTTTACTCCGGTTAAATGGAGACCCCCAACCGGCCTAATGCGACATCCTCAGCCTCCGCCACCGGGGCGTCAGAGCTGTTCCAGCTCGCCCGCCTGACGTCGCGCTCGCGATGACTACGGTTTTGCTCCGGACACACCGGCCTGCACTGCCACTCTCGATGAGGACCGGGCCGGCGGCGGCGCGGCCGGCCTCTCCAGCGAGGATGGTTCATCGTCACATCGTGAGGAGGCGCTCGAACCGAGACGAGCCGTCTCTCCGCCTGTCCCGAACGCGACGCTCCGGCTGATACACGGGGGCGTCGACCACGCGCCGCTCGCTCTGTCGCCGCTCGAACGGAGGGCGGACAGGACTGGATTCGCCGGCTCGATACATCGTGCGCAGAATGGCGGCACGCAGCTCCTTCTCGGCGATCGGCTTGAGCACGAATGTGGCGCCGAGCTGTTCGGCCTCCAGCTGCAAGACTGGATCGGGGGCTGTCGATGTGACGAGAGCGGCGAGGTCGGGTCTCGCCGATCTTCCGCGCAGCACCAAGTGCAGCCCGTTGTACTCGGCCAGTCGGATCGTGGCGATCAGCAACGCCGGATGTACGCGAAGCCTCTCGAGGCCGTCCGCGAAGGTATCGGCCACAGTCACGCGAAACCCAAGCGCGGAGACCACTGAGACGAGGAACAGGGCGTCCGAGAGCACCGGGTCGATGATCAGCGCCGATGCTGGCGGAATCGGGGCATAGGCTACGGGGACGCTCGATTCCATATCCGTTCCGGCTGCGCAAAGACGTTGTGTCGCCTTCACGCATTTGCACGACGTGATTGAGACTTTTGTCTACCTGATGAGCGCATTCGCGGGGCTCCGGCGCGCGCCCAGCGCAGAGGCGTTCATCAGCGGCAAGCGTCCAATTTGTTAGTTCTCAGGTATATGAAGACCCCTTACGCCCTCGGGGGACCGGCACGTGTTCCAATTCGACACGCATCGGCTGCAACATGGCGGCCGCCGATTGATTCTCGGGCGCGAATCAGTGCAACCATGACCGCTCAGCTGGGCAAAACGCGGGCGCTGTTCGGCAAGCATCGTGCAACGGTCCTCCCACCGAAAGCCAGGAAAGGGGCTCCTGTGGAACGACGACGGATCGAGCGGGCACTCGTGGTCGCGGCGATCGCAACCATCGCAATGGCACTTCCTCTGCTGGCGCGCGCGCAGTCGGAGGAAAACGTTGCGGTCGTGATCAATGACAACAGCCCGGATTCACAGCGAATCGGACTCGCCTACGCACAGGCGCGCGCGATTCCCGACTCCAACGTGCTGCACATTCGAACGTCCACCGAGGAGACCGTCGACCGCATCACGTTTACAGCCACGATTGAAGCGCCTCTCGGCGCGGCGATCAGCCGGCAGGGGCTCCAGGATCGCATCCTGTACCTCGTGTTGACGAAAGGTGTGCCGCTCCGCGTGAACGGCACGACCGGCCAATCAGGAACGATGGCGAGCGTCGATTCCGAGCTGACGTTGCTCTACCGCCGGATGACGGGGCAGAGCGTGAACGCGAGCGGCCCAGTACTGAACCCGTATTTTCTGGCGGATACCGACGTCGTCGATGCCCCCCCGTTCACGCATCGGCTCTTCGACATCTTCCTGGTCAGCCGTCTCGATGGCTTCACGGCCGATGAGGCTCTGAGCCTGATCGAGAGAGGCGGTACGACAGGGGCCAAAGGTCGATTCGTCCTGGACAAGCGGGATACGGTGACGAATCGGACCGGCGAGAGCTGGCTGGAGCTTGCAGCGAGACGGATCAGCGATCAGGGGCATGCCGACCTCGTGACACTCGAAGCGACGTCAAAACCGGCGCGTGGATTCACGGACGTGCTCGGGTACTTTTCGTGGGGGTCGACAGACCCACAAAACCGGGTGCGCCGATCCGGCATGACGTTCTCGCCCGGCGCCATTGCCGCGAGCTACGTTGGATCCGACGCGAGGACGTTCCGCGAGCCTCCCGCCGATTGGGTCCCGACCGGCGAGCCGGTCAATCGGGCAGCCGTGTTCGCGGGCTCGTCGGAATCGCTCGTCGGGGATCTCATCCGCGACGGTGTGACCGGCGCGGCCGGGTACGTCGCCCAGCCGTTCCTCAACGGAACCGTGCGTCCGCACATCCTGTTTCCTGCCTACGTCGCCGGCTTCAACCTGATCGAGGCGTTCTACCTCGCGATGCCGTATCTGAGCTGGCAGGGGGTCGTGATCGGCGACCCGCTGTGCGCACCGTTCGAGCGGCGGAGGCTGTCACAGTCCGACATCGAAGACGGCGGGGACCCGGTCACGGAGCTTCCAGGGCTGTTCAGCAGGCGCCGGCTTGCGGTCGCCGCCGCGCAGTGGCCCGGCATTCCCGAGAAGGCGCTCGCGCTCCATGTGCGGGCGGAGGTGCTGGCAGGGCGCGGCGATCGGCCCGGCGCGCGCGACGCGATCGGCGCCGCCCTGGAGATCGCGCCACGCTTCGTCGCGGCGCTGCTGCAGCGCGCGGCCCTCGACGAAGTCGAGGAGGACCGCGACGCCGCGATCGACACCTACCGTCAGATCATCGCGATCGATGGCAGCCACATGATTGCGCTCAATAACCTGGCGTACGCGCTCGCCGTGCACCGCAACGCGCCCGAGGAGGCGCTGGGGCTCGCCGAGCGAGCCGTCAGCCAGGCGCCCAACAGTGCGATAGTGCTCGAGACACTCGCGTGGATACGATACCTTCTGAAGGACCACGCCAGTGCCGCACGGCTGATGCAACAGGTCGTTCGCGCCAACATTCCGAACCCCGAAGTGCGGATGCACGCCGCCGTCGTGTTCGCGGCGGTCGGATCACAGAGCATCGCCCAGCAAGAGCTCGCCGTGGCGCTCAAGCTCAATCCGGCGCTGGCGGAGCGGCCCGACGTCAAAGAGCTTCAGGCACTGCTCGCGAAATGATAGGCGGTCAGCGGCGGTCGCGCTCGCGAACAAAGTCGCCGAGTCGCCTGACTTTGCCTGGATGCGCTCGCGCGAACTCCGCGTATTTCAACGATTTATCTCCTTTAGACCATGGGTACGCGTGTTGCGTGATGCCTGACGCCATGCGACTCCGCTCCGCTCTTGCCCTTGTGACTGCGGGTCTTCTGCTCGGCGCGCCTGGGGTTTCTCATGCCGCGCTGATCACGCTGGATTTCGCCACGGCTCCTTCCGCCCCGGCTGGACCCGCGGTCGGGCTGCAGGCGTCCGTGCTGACCTACACCGTGCCGGGCGGCTTCTTGACCGTCACGGGGTGGTATCGGCCGTCGTCTTCGGGGCCCTACGTACAAACGAACCTGTTCCGGCGGAATCAGACGAATGACCACGGACTTGGAGTGTGCAATGCGGCAGAGCAGGGCCCCCCAAATACGTGCGGGACCGGTTCTGGCTTCGGTGACATCAACGAGCTGGACAACAATGGCAAGCCCGAGCTGATTTCACTGACGCTCCCCACCGGCTATTCGTGGGTGAAGCTGGGATTGTCGTCTCTCGACGGCAGCGAACGAGGGCAGCTCATCTTCGATAGGGATGGCGGCGCCGGTAACAACGTCACCAGCAACAACAGCCCGAACAATGGCACGCAGAGCGTCATCCATCAGTTCGTGGCCGGATCGAACGTGGAACCCGACTTGGTGTTCACGGGTCTTGGCGCCATTCCAGGACTTTCGGCGTATGTCGGCGCGCAGGCGCTGTTTTTCAAGCCGTACGATTGGACCGGTGGAAAAAGCAAGGACAACGACTTTCTGATTCGCAGCGCGGTGATTTTCAGACCGGAAATCAGCTCGGTGCCGGAGCCGGGTTCGTTGCTCTTGCTCGGCACGGCGGGGGTGCTTGCGATGGCGCGCGCGCGCCGCGCAAAGGCAGCCAGGACCTCAACCCGGGGCTAGGCCGGCTCGCATCTCCTCTCTTTCCCGGAGATTAGTCTGCCAAGGCGGAGACTTCTCCAGGGGCCATCAGGCCCCGTCAAGCGATTTTCTACCGTAACATCCATCTGCTCAACGAGTTGTGGTAGCACGTCCCACAACGCCGAACGGACGCTCGCTTGCTCCGGCAGTGACGTATGCGACGGGAACTTCTAGGAGCGATCCTGCGGGGACTGCGACCGATCGCAGGTGTCTGTCTCGTCGCGTCCGCATGCGCCACCGACCCGGACACCGCGAAACGCCAGTTTCTCGCCAGCGGTGACGACTTCGCGTCGCAGGGCAAGCACCGCGAGGCGATCGTCCAATATCTGAATGCCATCCAGCGGGATCCCAGCTTCGCCGAAGCGCACTATCGGCTGGCCGAGGCGTACGTCGCCGTCGAGGAACCCCACCGCGCGCTGCCTGAGTACATCATCGCGGCCGATTTGCGCCCGGACGATCTCGATGCGCAGTTGCGAGCGGGGAACCTGCTGCTGCTGGCTGGAGAATTTGACGACGTGCAGGCTCGCGCCAGGACGGTCTTGCGCCGCGACCCCACGAATGCGCTGGCGCTCGTCCTGCTCGGCAATGGGCTGGCTGGCATGAAGAGCCTCGATGAGGCCATCGCCGCCAACCAGAAGGCCATCGCGCTCGATCCCACGCGGGCGGAGAGCTATACGAACATCGGCGCGCTGCACCTGGTGCAGGGGAATCGCGCCGAGGCGATGGCGGCGTTTCAGGAAGCCATCAAGCTGGCGCCCCGTTCGGCTCATGCTCACCTTGCGCTCGCCAATTACTACTGGGCGGTGGGCGAATTCAGCAGCGCGGAACAAACGGTGAAACAGGCGCTCGAGGTGGAGCCGACCAACGTCGCTGCCAACCAGGCGCTGGCATGGTCGTACGTCATGATGGGCAACCCGCGGGCAGCGGAACCCTACTTCAAGGCCGCGGCTCGCCTCGAGAATACGACCGCGTCCACGATCGCGTTAGCCGACTACTACATCGCAAGCAGCCGCCGCGAAGATGCCCTCGCTGTCCTGCAGCCGGTGGCCGAGGTCTCCGCGAGCTTCGCGTTCGCCAAGACGCGCATGGCGCTCGCCGAATTTGCGCTGGGGAGCCGTGAGGCCGCGTTCAGCCATATCCAGGACGTGCTGACGCGCGATCCCACCAACGCCGTGGCGCTGGCGTTTCAGACGCACCTGTTTCTCGCGGAACGGCGCATCGACGAGGCGCTGAGTGCGGCGAAAGCGGCGGTCGGCGCCGATCCGCTCCTCGACCAGGCGCACTTCGCGCTTGGCCGCGCCTCGCTGGGGGCCGGCGCCATCGAAGCAGGACGACTCGCGCTCAATGAGGTCTTGAAGCTGAATAACGGATCCGTGGAGGCGCGATTGGATCTGGCGCGCCTTCATCTCTCTCGAAACGAGATCCAGACGGCTCATCAGTTCGCCCAGGAAGCCGCCACCATGAATCCGCGCTCGCTCGACGCGCAGTTGATGCTGCTTCAGACGTTGAGCGTCCGGCAGGACGACACGGTCCGCGCGGACGCGCAGATGCGCCGCATTCTGTCGAACCATCCACGGTCGCCGGAGGCCCACATCGCCCACGGTAATCTGCTGCTGTCCCGCAATGACCGCGCATCGGCCAGGCGGGCATACCAGCGCGCGCTCGAGATCAACCCGACCACGCCGGATGCGCTCGCGCAGCTGCTGGCGCTCGACATCCAGGAGCGGCGCACGCGCGACGCGCGCGACCGCATCGAAGCGGCGCTCGCGAGGAATCCGACCTCGCCGACGCTGATGCTCATAACGGCAGAGACCTACGCGGCGAGCGGCGATCTCGCGAGGTCTGAGTCGCTCCTTCGGCAGATCATCGCCCGCGACGCCTCGAGCTTGCATGCGTACACGGCGCTCGCGACGCTGTACCTCAACCAGCGCAAGAGCGAGTCGGCCAGAGCGGAGTTCATGGAGGTGGCGCGCCGTGCGCCGGACTCCATCCAGTCGCGCACGATGATCGGCCTACTCTTCGACTACGAAGGGAATTCGGCCGAAGCCGAGCGTTGGTACTCGGAGGCGGTCCGGATCGATCGGCGTGCCGCCGTGGCGGGGAACAACCTGGCGTGGATCTATGCCGAGCGCGGCAGCAATCTGGACTATGCGCTGGATCTGGCGCTGAACGCCATTGCATCCCTGCCGGACAGCCTCGAGGTGGCCGACACGCTCGCGTGGGTCCATTACAAGCGGAATATTCCCACGCTGGCCATGCCGCTGCTCGAGCGCTGTGTCACGCTCGCGCCGTCGAATCCGATATATGTCTTTCATCTCGGAATGGCGTACGCCCGGCTGGGCCAGGACGCCAAGGCGCGGATCGCGCTCGAGAAGGCGCTGACGCTCAACCCGACGTTTCCGGGCGCCGAGGACGCCCGGAAAGCGCTCGCATCGCTCGCCTACTGAGAATCGGGCGGAAGAGCAGGACCGTGAAAGGGCGGCTCGCTAGAAACTGAGTCGCAGGGCGGCTGAGAGCTGTGAGTTCCGGCGGTACTGACCGAGAAAGTCGTCCTCGTCGCCGGCGAGGACGACCTGGGTAATCGTGATGCGCCAGAACTCGCCGAAGCCGTGCGAGTACTCACCCATGACGTAGAACCCCTCGCCATTTTGTCGGCCGACCGCCTCCAGCGTGAAGGTCCGCTGCGGGCCCGCAGTATAGAACGCTCGCGCGATGAACGAGCGCGCCAGGCTTCGCTCCGGATCGAATGCGAGCGGCCGGTCTTCGCCCGTGACGACTTCGCCGGCGTAGCCTCCGGTGAACAGCCACTCGCCCATCTGCCGCTCTATTTCAAGCACGTACAGACCGTACTCGGGGAAGGCGTCGTCGCGCGACAAGAAGTACGCCGCCTCGCCCTTCACGGTCAGCCAGGGCATCGGCACGGCGAAGTCGAGGCCGTATGTTCTGATCCGCGGATAGATGCGCGTCAACACCAACGGTGTCCGGCCGATGATCACAGGCTGACGAGGAACCGGCAGGTCGAGCACCTCTTCTTCACGCGCCTCGAATATCGGCTGTCCACCACGCACATCGAGAACGGGCAGATGGTTGTAGCCGTCAAAGTACGAGAGGCCGCCCTCGAGCCGGCTGCCCGTGTGTCGCCATCGGCCGCCGAACTGTGGCTTTTCCGGAAAGCGCGAGCCGGCGTCGAGGATCGACACGCTCGCCATGTGCGGCGGTACTATCGTCCAGCGCTGCGTCAGCAGCGGCATGCGACTCGGCGTGAAGCGCGGGACAAAGACCAGTTCGACGGTTTCCGGACCGAGTTGGAGCGAGCTGCGCGCGCCAACGACCGGCAGGAACTCGGTGTCGATGACGTTGGTGAAGTCGCGCGGCGCGAAACGATCGATTGGATTGAGGACATCCGCGCGGGCCCAACGGATGAACTGTTTGCCGACGTCGAGTGTGAGGCGGCCGACTGCGACGGTTGCGGCCAGCCGGCGTACGGACATGCGCGGCGGCCGGAGATGGCGATCCTCCCAGTCGATGCGCCACACATCCTCGATCTGATCGTGCGTGTTGGCGCGCAGGTCCACTCCCGCGACCAACTGCAGCGACGGCGTCGGTCGGAGAATGCCCTCCTGGCGCCAGAGCCAGTCGGACACGGCGCGCGTGGGGTCGTTGGGTGCGTCTTGAGGAAAGAGGAAGCCGCGGGCCTCGATGAACCCTGGCGCGGTCGCGGTTTGCGCCCACGCCGCCGGACACCAAGCACCGATGAGGAGCGTCAGGACGAGCGATCGTCTCAACGGCGCAGCGCCTGCACGGTAAAGTCCGACTCCCTCAGGGGCAGATTGTATTCGACCTTCTCGAGAGTGAGCCGCGTCCGGGTGCCGCGCGGAAGGTCGCTGATGACCATCTCGTGAGCCGTCCAGACGCCCTGAACCTGGCGAATCCTCGACGACCGGAGCTGCCGGACGACCTCGTCCTTCACGTAGGAGTCGATTCGCACGATGACGTAGTTGTCCTTGCGAATCCAGAGGATCTGCCTCGAGTACTGCGACGGTCGCGACCCCTTGGCGACCGCCTGAATTCGCCAGGCATCGGCGCCGTCGATCGGCTCTTCACCCTGTAGCGTGTGGACAGAATGATCCGCCACGCGCTCTTCGAGGTCCTCAAAGGTGAAGTCGGTGCCGAAGAATCGCGTCGATCGGTCCTGCACGGCGATCCGGCGATCCCGCTGCAGTGCCGGCGTCCACATCCACTGATCCGACACCCGCTCGGGATGGTTGACGATGAGCAGCGCCACACCGTTGACATCGGGAGGCTCCGTGAAACGAATGATCGACTTACTCTCGCCGTGCGCGCCGACACGCTCGAACATCCACCGCTTCTCGCTGGTCCTGCCGTCGGCGTTGAAGGACTGCAGCGCGCCCGCGTATCGCTCGGATGTCGTTGTGGCGCGGCGCTCGGCCTCGTCGACGATTCGCTGTGCGTCGTCGGCGGCCTGCGAGAACGCCGGCGCAACATGACATGTCAACATGCCGATGAGGATGACCGAGTGTCGGAGAGCTCTACTCATATGCCAACGCTTCCACGAGCGAACTACGTGCCGCCGCTTCGGACGGCCACAATGCCGCGACGAACGCCGCCGCGAGCATGATCGGAGCCAGAGCCAGCAGCGTCGTGAAGGGGTACTGGTAGTCGAGCCGGAGCCCAATGGCATCACGCTGCACGACTTCGAGCAGGTAGTAGAGATTCACGCCGCCCAACACCGCGCCCAGGATCACGCCAATGCCGGCGACGCTCACCGCTTCGAGCCAGATGCCGGCGCGAATCTGCGCGCGCAGCGCCCCGACCGCCTTCAGGACTCCCAGCTCGCGCCGGCGATCGGTAATCGAGACCGTCATCGTGTTGACAATACCAAGAATGGCCACCAGCACGGCAATGGCGATCTGCACGTTCATCAGCTCGAACCACTGGTCGGCAATCCTCAACACGTACTGCCTCGCTTCCTGGTTGGTCAGCACGAACACGTGGCGCTCCCCCGCATATCTGTCGATGATGCGCTGCCTGACTTCGCCGATGTCGGCGCCCGGCGCGAGGAATACGCGAAAGTCGCTTACCGTCTCATCGCGCCAGTAGACCAGAAAGACGGTCCGATCCATGAAAACCGTCCCCTGCTGGTCGACGAAATCGACGATGACGCCGACAATGGGAAGGCGGACGGTCCCGTACGGCGCCTCGATCTCCACGACGTCGCCCAGCGTGAGCCCATGGAGCTGGGCGAAGTTCTCCGCCACGATGACGCCCTTGCCCGACGCGGCGAGGCGATACATCTCCTCGCTGTCTCCCGCGACCGGACGGTTGCGCGACGTCTCGCGCAGGCTCTGCATCTCGACGGCCGCAACCATCGCGGGCTTCCCGCGGAACATGATGCGATTGTTGCGAAACATCTGTACGCGTCCAACTCCCGGCAGCGACGCGATCTCGGACCCGACGCTCGCCGGAAATCTCGTCGTCCGCAGGTCGAGCCGTTGCGAAGGCATCACGAACAGATCGGGATTGAGCGTCGTGTCGAGCCATTGCACGATCGACCCGTATGCGCCGCGCGCCATCCCGGCAAACGCCACGATGAGCGCCAGCGACAACATCAGCGCGGCGATGCTGCCGGAGGTTCGACGCGGGGCGCGGACGAGGCTGTCAGCCGCGAGGGCCCCCTCGACCGGTCGCAGCCAGGTCAGCAGCGGCCGGAGCAGCGCGGCGAGTCGAACCGTCAGCACCGGGCCAAGCAAGAGCGCGACCGTTATCGTGAGGGCATATCCGAGATAAAAGAGCACGCGAACGTCGCCGGCGGCGATACACACGAGTGAGATCGCGCCGAGGACGATGGACGCGACGATCCGCCCTCGGCTCTCGCGCGTCGAGAGCGTCTGATAGCTCCCCTTTCGCAGCGCCTCGACCGGATCGACGCGCGCGGCGTTTCGTGCGGGAACATAGGCGGCGACCGCGCTGGTCACCATGCCCATGGCAACGGCCGCGCTCAGGACCATCGGGTCGGACGCCACGTCTGCGGCCTGCCGGGCGACGCCGTAGAGTTCTCCAACAAGGGCGGTGATGGCGGACGCCAGTCCGCGCGCGATCAGAATGCCGACGGCCACGCCGGCGATCGACCCGATCAGCCCCAGACATACACTCTCAGCGAGGAACAACGTGCGGATCTGCCGTCGACTGGCACCGAGGGCACGCAGAATGCCGATTTCACCCCGACGCTCGGTTACCGCTGTGGCGAAGGAGTTGTAGATGATGAACATGCCAATGAAGATCGCGAACACGCTCGACATGTTGACCATCATCGTGTAGCCGGCCACCATCGCCTCGGCCTGGCGGCCGCGACCGGCCGGTGGTTGAACGTCAAATCCGGACCCCAGCAAGGAGCTCAGTGCCTGCTCCCCATCTGCAGCCGTCGTGCCGGGCATCAAGCCGATGTCGATGCGGTCGAACGTGCGACCGCGGCCGAACATGTGCTGCGCCGCATACACGTCCATGATCGCCAGATTGCCGCCGAATGCCGTCGCCAGGCCCGTCGGCGCCATGACGCCGCGGACGGTGAACGGCTTTTCCCCGACGGCGGTTTGCAGCGGCAGACGACTCCCGAGGCTCAGGCCGTTCCGATCGGCAAGCTCCTTCGAGACGATCAGCGAATCGGGCTGCGCCAGGAACACGAGCGGATCGTCGACAATGGCCTCGTCGCCGCGCTCGAAGTCGTAGTCGCGCAGGCTTCGATCGCCCGTCATGTCGATTCCGAGCACGAGCAGATCGCCTTCTCCCGGTAGGTTCGAATCGACAACGGCTTCGATGACGGGGACTGCCACGCGGACGACGCCGCTCGCCTGCACCCTTTCGAGGACCTCTTCGCCGAATCCCGACTCACCGGCCGTCACTTGCAGATCGGTCCGGCCCGCGATGCGGTCGATCGTCTCGGAAAAGCCGAGGAGCACGCTCTGGTTCGCCGAGTACATGCCGACGAACACCGCGATCCCGAGCACGACGCCCGCGGCCGTCAGCAGCGTGCGCAGCAGGTGCCGGCGGGCGTACGGCCAGCTCAGGAGGCTGAGAAGCCTCACCGCGTCATGTCCCCCGAGATCCGCCCGTCGCGAAGCTCGATCGTCCGCTCACACCGCTCCGCCACATGCATGTCGTGGGTGACGATGACGACCGTCGAGTGCAGGCGCGCATGGAGGTCGCGCATGAGCGCAAGGATGTCCTGCCCGGTCTGCGTGTCGAGGTTGCCCGTGGGCTCGTCCGCCAGCAGGATGGGCGGATAGATCGACAAGGCGCGCGCGATGGCGACACGCTGGCGTTGTCCTCCCGAGAGTTGATCGGGCAGATGCCCGATTCGATCATCGAGGTGGACGAGCGAGAGGAGCTCCCGCGCGCGCTCAGCGACCTTACGACGCGGCCACCCGCGGAGGTGGAGTGGGAGCGCCACGTTCTCGAGACAGGTCAGCGTCGGGAGGAGATTGAAGAATTGGAAGATGAACCCGATCTTGTCACGCCGCGCGCGCGTCAGGTCATCGTCGGACAGCGTCGAGAGCGTCTGACCTCCGACGCGCACCTCGCCCGACGAGGGCCGATCGAGTGCCCCGATCAGGTTCAGGAGCGTGGACTTTCCGGAGCCGGACGGCCCGACGATGGCAACCGACTGCCCAGCCGGAATTGCGAGACTTACATTGTCGAGCGCCATGACGCCCGAACCGGTCTCGAACCGTTTCGTCACGCCCTCGAGCTGGATCATCCGGTTTCCGTATCGGCTCTTCGAGACATTCTTTTCAACATTCCTGGCCCGTCTCCGGCTTCCGTGCCCGTCTCCGGCAAGGTCCCTCCAGAGGCCGACTTCGCGATCGGGATGAATTCCGCGTGTACCACGTTAGATCATCGCGCAAAAACGACTCCGCCAGGCGCTGCGGCAGGCTGCGCGCCGTCTTTCGTCGTCCAGTGGGATGACTTCTGCGGCTCGGCTTGAGCCCAGCCCATTTGCTGCTGCTGACAGTAATCTCCACGAAATCAATGAGTTACGTGGAGCGATCGACGGTTTGCACGGTTCGCCTGCCACCGGGTATCGGATGTGCTATGTGACGCGCAGGAGTTAAGTCCGACTCGCACCAGTCAGGGAGCGCACAGATGACGAAACAGCTTCGAACCACTGTTACAGGACACTTGCTCACCCTCGCGGTGGCGGGTCTGGCCTTGCTCGCGGCGCCAAGCACGGCGCGCGCCGCCTTTTTGGATTTCACAGTCGATGAGGGGACGGTCCCCGGAGCTTTTCCAAACATATTTGTCGCGGACAAGATTAACGGCGGGTACTCCGAGAGACTCTCGTTCGACGGCCTTGGTGGGTTTTCGGCAACCTTGATCGCGGACTTCACCGCGTACTTCTCCGCTGAGGGAACCGTGCCGATGGGCAATCAGCTTGGCGTGCCCCCGGAGCTGCCATTTGCTCCGTTCGAGTACGGTTTGTATGCTTTGGTGGTCGCGACGGGCACGGTGGCCGGTGGGCCCGGCACCTTCACCTTCAATACCTCCACCATCGACGTTAAGTTGTACATCGACCCGAAGCTGGATACGACCAAGACCCTTCCAGCGCTGGGCGGCGCGGCACCGGTAGTTGTGGATGCTAGCGCGGACGACTACCTGCTCCTCACGGCGTCGAGCATCTACTTCGAGGACAATGTGTTGAAGACCGGCGTCGGCGGATTCTTCGATATCCGATTCGATGATCCGACGCTGAGCACTCCCCCCGGTTGCGTCGCGCCTCTCTGCGGAACATCCTACTGGCCGGACCTCCCGCTCATCGGTCTGAAAGCCACGGTCGACGGCGATTTCGATACGTTCGCACCCTCGGGTACCGTTACAACGTCCGGGGACCTCAGCGTCGTCTTCGTGCCCGAGCCCGCGAGCCTGGTGCTCCTCGGACTTGGCTTCGCGTCAGTCGGGTTGATGGCGCGACGCCGGCAGCGGACGACGCGCTAACGCGGACCACCGACGGACGGAACCTCCCCTGAGGCCCCGGTCGCGACCAGCGGCCGGGGCTTTCTTGTCTCCTACGGCTTCCGGGCGAGCACGAAATAGCTGTTGCCCGACGCACGTTCCGAAACAACGTCGAAGGCCGCACTCAGGAACCGCTGGCGTATATCCTCCCGCTCGTACGGCGTGTACAAAATGCCTTTGCGGATTCCCCAGCGATTGATGCGTTCGGCGATCTGTTTCAGCGGCCACAGCCCCTTTGGATACAGGAGCACATTCGCCGCCAGCGTCCCGCCGGGGCGAAGCACGCGAAACGTGTCGCGCAGGACGCCGTCCACATCGGGGAAGCAATGGATCGCATTCGCAATGTTGACGGTATCGACGGAGGCGGCAGGAAAGGGAAGATTCGCGGCGTCGGTGTGCCGCACGTCGATGTCGCCGCGCCCCGCAAAGCGGCGCCGCGCCCCCGCCAGCATCGCCTCCGCGTAGTCAATCGCGGAGATACGCACCGACGGCAGCCCCTTCCACCGGCGCCACCGCAGAACCAGGTCGAGCAGGGTGCCGGTACCGCAGGCGACTTCCAGATGCCGTGGCCCGCAGTTCCGGCCGAAGAATCGAACTTGCCGCCCCAGTGTGCTGTTATAGGCGAACGTCAGGATAAAGAATCCCCGAAGGTCGTACCACCATGGCGGCGCATCGTAGGCCGCAGCAATCTCGTCCGCCGATTTCCTGGCCTGGTGAAGAGTCATATGCCGAGCTGACGTTTGGCGAGTGCAATGGCCAGACGGTTCAGCGGGTGCCGGTTGCCGCCGGGACGCCACGTATGCACGTACCGATTGCGATAGCCGTCGAACTGCATGCCGTGGGGCGCGGCCCACACCTGGCCGCGACCAAGGAGGATCTTCACGGCCTCGCCACCCGCAACGCCGGCGCAGAGTTGACACGCCACGCTGGTGGAAGGCCCGCGACCCTGGCTGAGATCCACTCGCGCCGGATCGACAAGATAGCGCCGATGCAGAAGCGACGGCGCCACGCCCACGAGAAAGCGCAGGGCCTTTTCCCGCTCGGATCGGTCCCCCAACTGGAAGTACTCTTCGAATGTCATCCCACCAGGAAGGAAAGTGAGGAGCGCGGCGCTCATCCCCAGGGGTGCGACGGTAATCGCGGGAATCCGCCATCGCGCGCAATAGGCAAATACCGCGTCGCGTGCGGCGAAGGCAAAGGCGTCCAGGCCGTCCACATACAGGTCGACGTCGGCGAAGAACCTTTCCAGGTTCTCAGGGCATACGCCCTCGCGGAATACGTCGAGCTCGCAGTCAGGGTTCACGTCGCGCGCCATCGCGGCCAGCACTTCCACCTTCGGACACCCGAGAGTCGACATGGAGGCGCCTGTCTGACGATTGAAGTTGGCCAGCTCGAAGCGATCGGGATCGGCGATGCGAAACCGTCCGACGCCGAGCCTCACCAGGGTCAAGAGGTGAAGGCCACCGACACCACCCATGCCTGCAATGGCGACACGCTTGCGGCTGAGCATCGCCTGCTCGGCCTCGGTGACCCAGCCAATATTTCTCTCGAAGGCACTCGCGTAATCGAAAAGGGGCCGCTCGTTCATGGCCTCGGGTGCGCGACGGAGCCGAAAGGCGTCAGACAGCGTACGCTGGCTGCGAGACGGATGCCGTGGTGAACGATGTGACTGACGTGAGCGGCTCGCTCGCCGCCGCTCGGGGCGGGCTTGCGATCACCGACACGCCGGCAAGCTTGCGCCTCAGCAGCTCGATGAGGCCGTTGTACTTCACGTGCGGCCGACGCGAATCGAAGCGAAGCAGCTCCATCTGGCATTCGTATCGGGGGTCATAGTACGGCGGAATGGTCGAGCCGTCGAACTCCAGAAGGCGGCCGCCCAGCCTGCGCAGAATGGTCGATGACGAGTGTCTCACCGTCGCCGTGGTGATACCGAGGGCCCCACCGAGCGCCCGCCCGAGGCTGTAGGCGGCCAGCGCCAGCACGAGACCCTCCGAGGTGCAGCGGCTTCGCTTGGCGACCGCCCACCCGCCGACCTCGGCGTAGCGGAGCTGCTCCGTGCGGGCGCGCTGAAGCTCCGCTTCGACGGCGTGCCACAGTCGCTCGCGCCAGCCCTCCACACACGTCAGCGGGCAGGTCCGAACGCGCAACTGCTCGAATTGGGCCGTCACGTCGTGCTCCATGTACCAGGCGCAGGAGCTCACTTCCCGATCCTGGTCCAACATCACCAGGTGCCAGCTTCTCTCGTCCTCCGGGGTGCAGTGCAACCCTTCAGGAGAGAGGTACTCAGGTTTGACCGCGCCGTCGGCGAGGTACACGCGCCCGCGGAGTCGCTGTATCTCCGCAACGAGCTGCTGATGGCGGAGTGGGTCGACTGTGACGTTCAGGAAGCTGTCCGGGACGGTGGTCTCGGGTGGCGCCAACAGCACAAGCCGCTCATCGACTGACGCGACACTCCGCTCGAGCAGTTTGCGCATAGACACCCCCCCAACCGATTCCGAGACACGCCGGGGGAAGCGGCAATGAATCGAACATCCTGTTCGCCGGTATGCTCACCCGTAGTCAAAGCGCATGCCCGCTGAGTCCGGTTCGCGGACACAGCCATACGCACTGGGGGAATAGGCCGTAAGTCTTTTCGTTGGATATGCTTAGAGGATCAGAGGCGAGAGGGCCGGTGCGTCACAAATGCACACGTGTACTCGGACGAGGGCTCGCGACCTTGCGCTTCTCGCGAGCCGCTCACACATGTGTAACTGCTACCTGTAACTTTTACTTTCTGTGACCGATTCTAAAGCCCTTGTCAAGCGGTGCTGCAACGGCAAGGTTTGTTGTCGGGCGGGTGGCATTTAGTCTACCAGCGGTCCGACTTGAGGGACCGATCTTATGGCGAATGTCAGATAACACGCCAGGAGTCAGTCACTTCCGACGACAACCCGGTGTCGGCACCGTGGAGACCGACTTGCTATTTCCGCAGCTTCGAACAGACGTCACCTTGAGGTGCGGAGATCAGACATGTGGAGCTCCATGCGCGGGTTCGTTGCGATAGCGGCTGCCGTCCTCCTCAGCTTCAGCACGGCCTGCTCGCAAGACCCCGAGGTCCTGAAACGGCAGCACGTCCAGGCCGGCGACCGATTTGCCGCCGACGGGAAGCACGCTGAGGCGATTCTCGAGTACCGGAACGCCATTCGACTGGACGTGCAGTTCGGCGAGGCACGGTCGAAGCTCTCGACCTCCTACGAGGCCGTTCGCGATCTGCCGAGTGCACTCCGCGAGGCGGTCCGCGCCGCCGATCTCATGCCCGACACCGTCGAGGCCCAGCTCCGGGCGGGTTCACTGTTGTTGCGTGCGCGGCAGTTTCCCGAAGCGAGAGCGAGAGCCGTCAGTGCGCTGGCCAAGGCGCCGAGGAATCCGGTGGCCCTCGTCCTGCTGGGCAATGCGCTGGCGGGTCTGAAGGACATGGATGCGGCGATCGAGCAGGTCGAGCGGGCGATCGACGAGGATCCCCAGCTCGCGCTCAGCTATGCCAATCTCGGCGCGTTGCAGGTCGCCAAAGGCGATCGGGATGCCGCCGAGAGCGCGTTCCGCCGCGCCGTCGATGCGGAGCCTGGCTCCGCGCTGGCGCACATGAGCCTCGCGAACTTCCTCTGGTCGGCGGGACGGCTGGAGGAAGCCGAACGCGAGCTCACGATCGCCCTGGACATCGAACCGAAATCGACCGTCGTCAACCGTGCCCTCGCGGTTCTGCACATAGCGGAAAGGAACATGGCGGAGGCAGAGCCGTACCTGAAAGCGTATGCGGATCTCAGCGGAGCCGTGGATGCTCGGCTCGTGCTCGCCGACTACTATGTTGGCCTCCGCAGAGCCGCCGAGGCCACGAACATTCTGACGAGCGTGGCACGGGAAGCGGCAGGCTACGCGCCCGCCACCGTCCGGCTGGCGGCGCTGGATGTGGCGGGCGATCGTCGCGCAGACGCTCACCGGAAGCTGGACGAGGTCCTTGCGAAACAGCCACGGAACGAGCTCGCGCTCGAGGCCAAGAGCCGGCTCCTGTTGTTCGAGCAGCGGAACGACGAAGCGCTGACGTTCGCGACCACGCTTGTGAACGCCAATCCACGATCGGTTCGAGGACGCTTCACACGTGCGCTCGCGCTCGAAACGACGGGCGCTGCCGACGAAGCGGTGAAGACCTATGAGGACCTTCTGACGACCGTACCGGCGTCGGCACCGGTTCAGGCCAGGCTCGCGGAACACTACATCGCCCGACGGAATTACAAGGGTGCTCTCCAGCTCGCACAACAGCTGGTGAAGGCACGACCGCAATCCGGGGCTGCGCGCTTGCTCTACGCGCAGGCGCTTCTCGGATCGGGCGACCTGCAAAACGCCGAACGTGAGCTGATGATTCTGTCTCAGGCGACGCGGACGTCCCCCGAGGTTTACAACTGGATGGGACTCTTGTACGAAGCGAAGCGGGATCCGAAGAGTGCTCGCCGGTGGTACCAGAGAGCGCTCGAGTTACAGCCCGCCTCGGCGATGGCTCTGGCCGGCCTGGTCAGCACCGACCTCGCTGAAAAGAGTCCCACGTCTGCGCTTGCGCGAATCGAAGCACGGTTGAACGGACAACCGAACGATCCGACGCTGCTGATGATGGACGGGATGGCCCAAATGGCGGCACGCGATTCGCGACAGGCGGAAGCCGCGTTTCGCCGCGTACTCGAGCTCGACGCCAACCATATCGACGCCTACACGCGGCTCGGGACCATCTATCTCATGGAGAATCGCCTGGACGAGGCGAGACAAAATTTCGAAGCATTGGCCAAGCATCAGAGCACTCCGGTTGCGGCCGAGACGATGATCGGCATCATTCTGACGCGCCAGAACAAGGCCGAGGAAGCGCGCGCGCATTTCGAGCGGGCGCTGCAGCTCAATCCTCGCGCGGCGGTCGCGGGCAACAATCTGGCGTGGTACTACGCCAATAACGGTGGCAATCTGGACACCGCGCTGCAGCTCGCCCAAATGGCGAAGGCGGAGATCCCAGAGAGCGCCTCGGTCACGGATACGCTCGGGTGGATTTACTACCAGAAGGGCCTGGCGACGCTGGCGGTCGCAACGCTTCGCGAGGCCGTCCAACAGAGCCCGTCCGACCCGAGCATCCATTTCCGTCTCGGGCTGGCCTACCTGAAGAACGGCAACAAGCTCGAGGCCAGATCCACGCTCCAGCAGGTCCTGAAGCTGGATCCGCGGTTTGCCGATGCTGACGAAGTCCGTCGAGTGCTGGCGACCCTTCCCGGGTAGCTGCGAGCACCTCTGACTCCATATGACACCCGTCGCCAGCCCCGGCTCGCCACCCGTCGTCGCGACAGCCGGGCACATCCCGCTGCGCGGTCATGGAGTGCTGAGCGCACGGTGGCGTGCCGCGGCGGTAGGCCTCCTCGTTGCCGAGTTGGTGGTGCTCTACGCCCCAACAGCGCAGTTCCTCTGGCAGCGCTGGACGATGAGTGTGTGGCACAACGCGCATGGGGCGCTGGTGCCGCCGGTCGTGGCCTTCCTTGTCTACCGGGAGCTGAAAGATTTCACCGGTGCGCCACCGCGCGCGAGCGCCTGGGGCTTCCTGCTGCTCGTCCCTGCCCTCCTGCTCCATGCGATCGATACCGGAATGCACACGCAACTGCTCTCGGCAGCCTCCATCCTGGTCGCGCTTCCCGGACTGTCGTTGCTCCTGCTCGGACCGGAACGCACGCGGGCGATCCTCTTTCCTCTGCTCTTCCTCGCTGCAGCGCTGCCGATCCCGCTCGGCATGACCGAAGGGATTCACATGCAGCTGCGCCTGCTTGCCACCGGCGCGACGAGCGCCGTCGTCGCGCTGATGGGCATCCCCATCTTCGCCGAGGGCACGACGCTGCATGTGGTGGCCGGAGCGCTCGAGGTCTCGGACGCCTGCAGCGGCTTCTCGACGCTGTACGCGGCTGGCGCCGTCGCGTGTCTGACGGCCTATTCGGCGCCAACATGGCCCCGCCGGCTCATCGTGCTGGCCTGCGCCGCGCCGCTGGCCATTGCCGCAAACATTCTCCGCGTGATCTCGCTCGTGCTGCTCGTCCTCTGGCAGGGAGCGGATGTGCTCGAGACGTTCCTGCATCCACTGTCCGGGATGATGACGTTCGCACTCGCCCTCCCGGTGATCTTCTGGCTCGGCGGACCTCCGCGACAACCATTCGTGCAGGAGGCCCGCGGGTGATTTCGACGCGTTTTGTCCCGATCATCTGCGCGCTGCTGGCCATGGCGCTCGTGCCGACGGTCATTCACAGCTACGCGAACACGAGAGTGATCGACGACCGCACCACGGCAGCGATCCCCGCGTCGCTCGCGGGCTATGACGGCACGCCGTCGGGACGCAACGCCACCTGGGGTCGGCGTCGATTCGAGAGCCACGATTGGATCGAACGGATCTATCGATCGAAAGACGACCAGGTGAAGCTCTCGGTGATCCGGTCGTACGACGCCAAGGCGCTGTATCACCACCCGGAGCTCGCCGTGTCGAACGACTCGAGCTGGGTTCGCAGCGAAGGGCGACGCTTCGCCCAACGGCCAGATATTCCCGTCCGCGTGCTGTTCGCCGATTCCGGACCTGTGGCGTTGTACGTCCTCCACTATGGCGAACGCTTCGTCGAGGACCCGATCGCATTCCAGTTGCGCAGCGCCGGCGAGCTGTTGTTCAGGGGACGGCAGGCGATGACGCTTTTCTTTCTCACCGATGAGCGGCCGGCAGGCCGCGACATCGAGGCCTTGCCAGGGCTGGCGGTCGTGTGGATGGCAATCGACAGGTTCACGGACCCATCACGTGAGCCTGGGGTGCGGAGTCGATGAGGCGATACATGATGCGAGTGCAAGCGCTACTGCTGATGTTGATGGCGGCTGCGGCCGGTTGTTCCGAGGACCCGCAGATTGCGGCGCGGGACGCGGTGACCCGGGGGGACGCCTTCGTGGCGAAGGAGCAGCACCAGGAGGCGACGATCGAGTATCGTCGGGCCGTCTCGCTCGACCCGAAGTCGGGCGAGGCGCGGCGCAAGCTGGCCGAGTCGCTCGCCGCAACGGACAACCTCGCCGCGGCCTTCCGCGAGCTCGTCCGCGCGGCGGACCTCTTGCCATCAGACCCCGATCTCCAGGTGCGCGTTGGCACGCTCCTGCTGGCGACCGGGCGCGCGGAGGATGCCAAGGCACGCGCCGAGCAGGCGCTGGCCGCAGAGCCCAACCACGTCGGAGCGCATGTCCTACGCGGCAGCGCGCTCGCCGGATTGAAAGAGCTCGACGCCGGCCTCGCCGAGGTCGAGCGGGCGATCGCGATCGATCCCGGCAGCGGGGCCACCTACGCCAGTCTCGGTGCGCTGCAGCTCGCTCGCGGCAACAGGGAGCAGGCCGACGTCGCCTTCGAGAAAGCCGTGAGCCTTTCGCCCAAATCGTTGCCCGCCCGGCTGGCGTACGCACAGTACCTGATGGCGACCGGGCGAGCGGCGCAAGCCGAGACGCAGCTGAAGGCGGCGTACGACATCGAGCCGCAGAATGCGCTCATCAACCGGATCCTCGCGGTGTACTACATCTCCAGCCGCCGTCCACAACTGGCTGAGCCCCACCTCGTTCACCTGGCAGGTCAGACAGACCCCCGCGCTCGGCTTTCGCTGGCGCAGCTCTATCTGGCAAGCAATCGAGTGAACGAGGGGACCGCCCTGCTGGAGCGGCTGGCCAAGGAGGATGCGACGTTCGAGGCGTCCACGTTGCTGCTTGCGCGCATCGCCTTTACGCGCAACGACCGAGCAGCCGGCCATGCACGCGTTCAGCAGGTCCTGGACCGCTTTCCCGACAACCCGCGCGCGCTCGTCGTCCGTGCCGCCTTCCTCCTCTCCGACAACAAGGCGGCCGAGGCGGCCGAGGCTGCGGCGGCCGCGACGGTGGCGGATCCGAATTCTGCCGATGGCTTCGCCGTTCTCGGCGCGGCGCGGCGTGCCCAGGGACGACTCGAGGAGGCGAGAGCGGCGTACACCGAGGTGGTGAAACTGCAGCCGACGAACGTCGGGGCTCAGCTCGCGCTCTCCCGACTCCACCTGGCGACCGGGTCGGTGCAGCAGGCCAGGCAGCTGGCGGAGCAGGCGTCGCAAAGAGCTCCAGAAGCGCCGGCGACCCGGGCGGCCGTCGTGAGGACCGCGATCGCCGCACGCGATTTCACGCGTGCCGAGCGCGAGCTGACCACCTTGTTGCGCGACTACCCGAAGTCGGCCGACGTTCACAATCTCGAAGGCATGCTCCGCGCCGGGCAGAAGAACATGGCTGCGGCGGAGCGGGCCTTCACGACGGCGGCGCAGCTCCGACCGACGTCGTTCGAGGCGGCAGCCGGACTGATCGCCGTGGACCTGGCCAATGGCAAGCGGGATGCAGCCCGCCGGCGGGCCGATCGCATTGTGGGGGAAACATCGGCAAACGTGGACGCGTTGATGCTGGCCGCCAGGACGTATGCGCACTTGAATGACGCGGCCGGCGCGGAGTCCGTCCTCCGGCGCGCCATCCAGCTCGACCCGGGCCGCAGCGAACCCTACGGCATGCTTGGCGAGCTGTACGCCGGGCAGGGCAGGATCGACCAGGCGTTGCGCGAGTTTCAAGCGGTGGCGGATCGGCAGCCGACATCGGTCGGCGCGCAGACGATCGTGGCGGTGCTGCTGCACCAGCAGAATCGCAAGGGTGAGGCCAAAGAGAGATATCGCAAGGTCCTGGCCATCGACTCCAGCGCCCCGGTGGCGGCAAACAACCTGGCATGGCTGATGATGGAGGACAACGAGAATCTGGACGAGGCCATACAGCTCGCGCAGCGAGCCAAGAGCCGGCTGCCGGAATCGGGCGACGTCGCCGACACGCTCGGCTGGCTGTACTTCAAGAAGGGGCTGAGCGCACAGGCGATCGAGGAGCTGAAGGCCGCCATTGCAAGAGACGGCAACAATGCGACGTATCAGTACCACCTCGGCCTCGTGTACGCGCAAAGCGGCTATTTCGACCTCGCCCAGAAGACCCTGCAGAGTGCCTTGACGCTGAGTCCGAGCGCGCCACAGGCCGCCGAGGCGCGGAAAGTCCTCGGCCGGGTCGGAGCGCCATAGCCTGAAGAATGGGTCGGGCGTCATTTTCTATGCCTGATTCTCGGAGAAAATGACGCCCGACCCCATTCTTCTCACGCGCAGCGTGCGAGCCAAGCTGCGCGAGCTATTCGGGGTCGACCTTCGCTCGCTGGCGCTGCTTCGGATCGGCCTGGGCCTGTCCGTGCTCGTCGACGTGGCCGTGCGGGCCAGCGATCTCGTCGGGCTCTACACCGACCGCGGCGTCCTCCCCCGCGACCTGCTGCTCGCGCTCGAAGGCCGGCACGTGTACCTCTCGGCTCACTACTGGGCGAGTGCCCACCCTGCGCTGCAGGCGACGCTGTTCGGCATCACGGCCGGCTGCGCCCTTGCGCTCATCGTGGGGTGGAGATCGTGGCTCGCCACTGCGGCGTGTTGGTACCTGGTGGCCAGCGTGCAGGTCCGCCAGCCCGAAGTCTACATGGGCGGCGATTCCATCCTCCGGCTGCTGCTGTTCTGGGGGCTGTTTCTGCCGCTCGGCGCGCGCTTTTCACTGGACGGCTGGCGCGGCCGGGTCGCGGCACGCCCCGATTGGCTCACCTCGGGCGCCACCGTCGCGCTGCTGCTTCAGGTCTGTCTGATCTACTGGGCGACTGGCATTCGCAAGACGGGTGACCTGTGGTGGAACGGCCAGGCGGTCTTCTATGCGCTGCACTCGGAGCTGGCGACGCCGTTTGGCGAGTGGCTGCGCGCGTTCCCCTCCGTGCTGGAAGTCCTCACCTACGGAACACTCTTCATCGAGCTGTTCGGGTCGTTCATCGCGTTCCTACCTTTTCGCAATGCCGCGTTTCGGGTGGTGACTGTCCTGCTCTTCTGGGGGTTTCATGCGGGCCTGGCGGCCACCATGAACATCGGCTTGTTCCCGCTTTTTTCCATGGTTGCCTGGCTGGCGTTCGTGCCAAGCCAGGTGTGGGAGCGTCTACGACGCGCGACTCGGGTCCGGCTGAAGCCGGACACAACGACTGTTCCGTCGGCTGCGTACGTAGTGTCCGGCTTGAGCCGGACCTTGGCTGGCGGGCCAGATGTGCGCGCGCGTCTGGCGTCAATCAGCGCGGGGGTCCTGCTCGCGTACGTGGTCGTTCTGCTGGCCGAGCGTGCGGACGTCATTCCACGGATGCTTCCGCGCCCGGTAATCACGGTCGGACAGCTTCTTCGCCTCCAGCAGACGTGGAACATGTTCGCGCCGAACCCGGCGCGGTCGACGGCGTACTTCGAGACGCAGGTCGTGCTCGCGAACGGCGCGAAGATGACCGCCCCGGCGGCAACGAGCTTTCGCTGGCAGATCTACCTGGGTCGGGCGGCAGCGGCACGCTCGGCGGACAGCCCGCTGGCGCGGTCGCTCTTCAGGTTTGCCCAGCATCGCTGCGCCGTCTGGAACAGCTCCCGCGGGGACTCACTGCCCACCGTGCGGCTCGCGCTCGTGGGGCACGTCAGCGAGCTGTCGGCGGACGGGCCCGGCCGTCCGTCGACGCAGACCGTCGTCGACGTCCGGTGTGAAACGCTCTGACGTTTCGAGGCGCGCGCGGAGAACCGCCCTCCGTCAGCTCCGGCCCAGTTGTTTCAGCCGCCTCCGCGCGTCTTCTGCGCCCTGGAAGTTCGGCTGGAGGGCGAGCGCCTTTTTCAGCTCTGCGACGCCCTGCTCGGTCTTTCCCCGCTCGAAATAGATGAGACCGAGGTGGTAGAGAGCGGTTGCTCGCTGCGGCTTGAGCCCCGCCGCTTGCTGCAGCGTCTGCTCTGCCTTGGGCAGGTCGCCCTGCGCGCGGTAAACCCACGCCAGCGTGACCTGGAATTCAGCGACATCGGGCGCGATTGACACCGCCTTTTGCGCCCACGTCAAGCCCTGCTGGAGGTTGGTCTTTCGCTCGGCGGCCATCCAGGCCAGATTGTTGTAGGCAATAGCGTTGCGTGGCTCGATCTTGACAGCCGACAGGTAGGCCTGTTCCGCCGCGCTCCAGTTCTTGTTCCTCTGGTGCACCATTCCGATATTGGTGTACCCCACTGACCGCTTGGGATCGTCCTTCTGGGCTTCGGTATACTCGGCAAGAGCACGAGTGTCATCGCCCCTCGCCGCATAGACCTGGCCGCGCTCGTAATGAGCAGCAGCGAATCCTGGATACAGCTTGAGAGCGGCATCGAACGCCGTCAACGCTTTGTCGAACTGTTTCTGCGACGAGTAGAGTCTGCCGAGCACATGCTGGGGAAGCGGATTCTGGGGTGCAAGTTTGGTAGCCTTCAGGAGCGCGGCTTCGCCTTGTGGCAGCCTGTCCTTGGTCAAAAGCGCGATGCCCAACGCATAGTGGGCACCGGCGTGATCGGGCTCGAGCGCCACCGCGGTCTCGTATT
>Ga0187893_10004958_pt1 | contig 24537 bp, 22 predicted proteins | sample MA1701074metaG_FD_139574 | JGI IMG/M metagenome (GOLD analysis project Ga0187893, IMG submission 139574) | White microbial mat communities from a basaltic lava cave in the Kipuka Kanohina Cave System on the Island of Hawaii, USA - MA170107-4 metaG ... | reverse complement strand
TGATCAGTGCGCTCACGCCGAGCAGGTCGATCAGCACGCGGTGGGGCTCCGTGGTGTGGGCGGGCCGCTTGGCAAGGTAATTCGCCAGCTTTTCGATGACGCGAGCGGCCGGCAGGGGGGAGGTGAAGAGCGGCGTGCGCGTGCGCTCCGCAGCTTCGAACAATTTCGGGGTCGGTTCCACGCCGTCGGCGAAGATCAGGGCCGCGGGCGCGGGCGCGAAGAGCCGGTCGGCGAGCCCCGCGAGCGTGCCCGCCTCATAGGCGCCGATCACCTGCACGCTGTTCGGGTGGGTGATGTTGAGGTGGCCGATCAGCGCGGCCGCGGCGGCTGATTCGCGCCGTACCGCAGTGCGCCCTTCGCGCCCGGCTACCCAGGCAAGCGAAAGCGCCTCGCGGTTGTCTTCATGCAACTGCGCGACGTTTACCTGCAGCATCCGGTTGCCAGGCGCAAATGATCCGATGCAGTGCCGCGGCGTCCGCAGCGTCCGCCAGCGCCTCGCGCAACGCGCGATCGCCGAACATCTGCGCCAGTTCGGAAAGGATCTCGAGATGTTTTTCTGTGGCGTGCTCCGGCACAAGCAGCGTGAACGCAAGGCTCACCGGCGTGCCGTCCGGAGCATCGAAGGGAATCGGCTGGGTCAGGCGCACGAATGCGCCTAGAGCGTCTTTCAGGCCCTTGATGCGGCCATGGGGGATGGCGACTCCCTGTCCTAGCCCGGTCGAGCCGAGCCGCTCGCGGGCGAACAGGCTCTCGTACACCACGCCGCGCGCAAGGCCATGCTGGTTTTCATACAGCAGGCCGACCTGTTCGAACAGCCGCTTCTTGCTCGAGGCGGCAAGTTCGGGGAGGACGTTAGACACCGGCAGCAGTTTCGCGACGAGGCTCATCGAAGGGCGCGGATTATATACCTAGGCCTGGCCGTGCTTTGATGCGCCACCGTGCGGCCTGCCCGAGTGCAGGTCCTTGTACTTGAGCACCTGCCGGTCGAGCTTGTCGATCAGCAGGTCGATCGCGCTGTAGAGATCCGCCCGCTCGCAGGCGCAATGGATCTCCTTGCCGGGCACGTGCAGCGTCACCTCGGCCTTCTGGCCGAGCTTGGACGCCGAAAGCGTAACGTGCACGTCGAGGACCTGGTCGAAATGGCGCTTGACGCGCTCAAGCTTGCCCACGACATGACCGCGGATCGCTGCAGTCACTTCGAGCTGATGGCCGACGATATTCAGATTCATCACAGGCTCTTCCTCCGATTGACAGGCGGTATCTGCAGAGATTCCCGGTATTTCGCGACCGTGCGCCGCGCCACCACGATACCCTGCTCGGCGAGGATCTGCGACAGTCGCGAGTCCGACAGCGGCGCCTTGCTGTTCTCGGCCGCCACCAGCTGCTTGATCAGCGCGCGGATCGCGGTTGAAGACGCCGCGCCGCCGGTGTCGGTGGCGACGTGGCTGCCGAAAAAGTACTTTAGCTCGTAAGTGCCGCGCGGTGTTGCCATGTACTTCTGCGTCGTCACGCGCGAAATGGTGCTCTCGTGCACGCCGAGCGCGTCCGCGATCTCGCGCAGCACCATCGGCCGCATCGCAACCTCGCCGTGCTCGAGAAAACTGCGCTGGCGGTCGACGATCGCCTGCGACACGCGCAGGATGGTGTCGAAGCGCTGCAGCACGTTCTTGATCAACCAGCGTGCTTCCTGCAATTGCGTCGCGAGCGCATTGCCGCCGCTGTTGCGCGGCCGCGCGGCGAGTTCGGCGTAGAGGCGGTTGACGCGCAGGCGCGGCATCGCTTCCTGGTTCAGGCTCGCGCGCCAGACGCCCTTGACCTTGCGCACCACGACATCGGGCACGACGTAGCGCGCCTCTACCTTGGCGAAGGCGGCGCCGGGGCGCGGATTGAGGCCGCGGATCAGCGCCTGCGCCGCGCGCAAGGCCTCGTCGTCGGCGCCGGTGAGGCCCTTGAGGCGCACATAGTCTCGGCTCGCGAGCAGTTGGAGGTGCTGCTCGCAGATTGCGAGCGCGAGGGCGGCGGCGTCCACGGCCGTGCCGTCGTCCTTGGCGCCGTCCCGCATGGCGCGGATCTGCAGCGCGAGGCATTCGCCGGGGGTGCGCGCGCCCACGCCGACGGGCTCGATATTCTGCAGGTGCCGGAGCGCGATCGCGAGCTCCTCGACCGTGACTTCGGCTTCAGTCGCCATGAGCGCGGCGATGTCTTCCAGCGATTGCGTCAGATAGCCGTCATCGTCCAGCGCATCGATGAGCAGACCCACAAGCGCGCGGTCGCGGGCTCCCAGGTTGGTCAGCGCGAGTTCGCTGTTCAGGTGGTCGCGCAGCGTCGGCAGGTCGGCCGCGGCGTTGCCGCGCTCGCCGTCTTCGTCCGCGCCGCCGTCCTCGGCGCCGCGCCAGGGCGCGGCAAAATCGGCCGGCAACTGTTCATTGCGCTCGGAATCGCCGCCCGGTGCTTCGTCGGCCGAGGTTCCCGTAACCGTCTCGCGCTCGGGATTGCTCGTCGCGCCAGCCGCGGCCGCATCGCTTTCGCCGTCCTCGCGCTCGAGGATCGGATTCTCCATCAGCAACTGCTCGATTTCCTGGTTCAGTTCGACCGTCGAGAGCTGCAGCAGGCGGATCGATTGCTGCAGCTGCGGCGTCAGCGTGAGGTGCTGCGAGAGCCGGAATTGCAGGGTTGGTTTCATCTCGGCGCTGCGCAGGGCTACATGCGGAAGTTCTCGCCGAGGTAGACGCGGCGAACGTTGTCGTTTTCGACTATCTCTTCCGGCCGGCCGCTGGCGAGCACGGCGCCTTCGTTGATGATGTAGGCGCGGTCGCAGATGCCGAGCGTTTCGCGCACGTTGTGATCGGTGATCAGCACGCCGATGCCTCGTTCCTTGAGATAGCCAATGATGCGCTGGATGTCGAGCACGGCGATAGGGTCGACCCCGGCAAAAGGCTCATCTAGCAGGATGAAGGCGGGCCTGGTCCCCAGCGCGCGCGCGATCTCGAGGCGCCGGCGCTCGCCCCCGGAGAGCGACAGGGCCGTGTGCTTGCGCAGGTGGGTGATGCCGAGCTCGCCGAGCAGTTCTGCGAGGCGCTGCTCGACCTGCGGCGCAGCGAGGCCCTGCAGCTCGAGCACCGCCTGCACGTTTTCCTCGACTGAAAGTTTGCGGAAGACGGAGTTTTCCTGCGGCAGGTAGGAAATGCCGAGCCGCGCGCGGCGATGAATCGGCAGCTGCGTGAGATCGCGCTCGTCGAGATGGATGCGCCCTGCGTCGGCGGGTACCAGCCCGACGATCATGTAGAAACAGGTGGTCTTGCCGGCGCCGTTGGGGCCGAGCAGGCCGATGACTTCGCCGCTCGCGACCTTCAGCGACACGCCTTCTACGACGGTGCGCGACTTGAAGCGCTTGCGCAGGTTCTCCGCGCGCAGAACGCTCATTTCAGTTCTGGTTTCGACTTTGGCTGGATCACCGCCTTGACGCGGCCGCCAGGCGCCGTGGGCGCGGCGCCCTTGGCCGCGCTCACCGAAAAGAATTCGGTGCGCTGGTCCAGAAAGATGTACTCCCCGTTCACCACGTCCTGGTCGCGCGTCACGCGCGCTCGCTCGAACATTTCAATGCGCTCGTTGCGCTCGTCGATCTCGACGCGCAGCGCCTCGCCTTCGGTCCAGACGCCGTCCTTGTCACCCCTGGGATCGCCCTTCTGGCGGAAACGCACCGGCTTGCCGGTGGCGGTGGCGGTCTGAAAGCCCTCGGCGTCCTGGTGCACGACGATGCGGTCTGCGCGCACCACCACCGTTCCCTTGGTTAGCACGACGCTGCCCTCGAAGATGCTCATGCGCTTGGTGTCGTCCGAGCTCATCCGGTTCGCCTCGATGTGCGTCGGCTTGTCCTTGTCGGCCTTTTCCGCCTGGACGCTAGCGACCGACAGCGCGAGGAGCGCGGCCGCTACGCCGAGGGTTGCGTTACTTGCTCGCATCGCTGCTCAGGCCATCCTTTTTCTTGGACTCGAACCGCCCGCGCACTTGCTCGCGCAGGAACAGCTCCTTCGTATCGTTGCGGTACTCCATGCCGCGGCCAGAGAGCAGGCGATTCTCCTCCGTGATCACAACGTGACGATCGGTGCGGATCACCGAGTGCGACTGCACCACGTGCATGAAGCTCGTGCGCATGCGCGTCTCGGCGCGTTCCGGCCCGGCTTCGCGCACCACCAGCACGTTGCCGTAGAGGAATACCTCCTCGCCATCCTGCGACAGCGTGCCGCGGTCTGCCGTCAGTGTCACGCGCGGTTCGTTGGGCTTGGTCTGCACCATGCGCGGCGCGACTAGATCGGTCGAATCGTCGTCCGGGTAATGTAACATTTTCGCCGCCGCGAGCGTGGATTCGACGTTGCCCTGCGCGTTGAACCTCGTGTGCGCGAGATTGTCCACGATGTAGTCCGGGTCGTGGCGGCGCAGCGACGGGTGCGCGCCTTCTTCCTCGCGCACCGTGCGTTCGAGCCAGAAGGTGAGTCCCGCGAGCGCCAGCATCAGCACGAGCGGAAACATCCGGGTGCTGGACAGCCTCACGCCAGATACCGCGCCAGGGCCGCTTTCAGGGTGCCCTGGGAGCGCATCAGCAGATCGCAGATTTCGCGCGCGGCGCCGGCGCCGGCCGGCGCGCGCGTGACGTACTGAACCCGTTCGCGCACCAGTTCATGCGCCTCGCGTGGCGCGCAGGCGAATCCGCAGCGCATCAGCACCGGCAGGTCGACCAGCTCGTCGCCCATGAATCCGGTCTCGCGCTCGGCGACGCCGAGCTTCGCGCAGAGCGCCTCGAACGCGGAGCGCTTGTCGTCGATACCCTGCAATACGTGCTGCACGCCGAGTTCGGCGGCGCGTTGCGCGACCGCGGCGGAAGTACGGCCGCTCAGCAGCGCGACCGCAACGCCCGATTGCATGAGGAGCTTGATGCCATGGCCGTCGAGCGCGCCAAATGCCTTTAGCGCTTCGCCGCCGGGGCCGTACCAGAGCCTGCCGTCGGTCAGCACGCCATCGACGTCGAAAAGCATCAGGCGAACGCGCCGCGCGCGCTCCATTGCATCAGGCTTCGCTCGCACCAGCGTGTCGGGGGACTCGGCTTGCATCCGGCCTATAGGATCTTGGCGCGAAACAGATCGTGGATGTTTAGCGCGCCGACCAGCCGGCGGGCAGCGTCGACCACCGGAAGCTGAATGGTCTTGCGGCTCTCCATGGCTTCGAGCGCCGTGACCGCCAGCGCGTCGGGCCTGATCGTGCGCGGTTTGGTGGTCATGACTGTCTTGATCCGAGTGCTGCCCGGATCCGACTTTCGCTGCAAGCAGCGCCTCAGGTCGCCGTCGGTAAACACGCCGAGGAGCCGGTCCTTGCGATCGACAATTGCGGTCATGCCCATTCCCGTGCGCGTAATCTCGAGAAGCGCGTCGGCGAGCGTCGCATCCTTACCCACCTTGGGTACGCCAGCGCCCGTTCGCATCACGTCTGACACCAGCGTTATCAGTTTGCGGCCAAGCGTGCCGCCGGGATGCGCGCGGGCAAACTGCTCCGCGGAGAAACCGCGCGCGTGGAGCAATGCCACTGCGAGCGCATCGCCCATGGCAAGTGCCGCGGTGGTGCTCGCAGTGGGCGCAAGATTGTGGGGACAGGCCTCCTTTTCCACTCCCGCATCCAGGAAAACGTGCGCCTCGCGCGCCAGCGACGAATTTGCGTTGCCTGCGATCACCACGATCTTGGCGCCCTGACGCTTGATCAGCGGAACGACTTGCCGCAGCTCGTCGCTCTCCCCGGAGTTGGAGAGCGCGACGATGACGTCGTCTCTGCCGATCAACCCCAGGTCACCGTGGTTCGCCTCCGCAGCGTGCAGAAAGTAGGCGGGTGTTCCGGTGCTCGAAAGCGTCGATGCGATTTTTCGTGCGATATGACCGGATTTGCCGATTCCGGTCACGATGACACGGCCATTCTTCTTGCAGCCCAGGATCAGGGACACAGCGGCCAGGAACTGATCGTCAATGCGTCGAATGAGCGCGCGGACGGCTGCCGCCTCGATCTTGAGGACCTCACGCGCGACGTCCAGCGCGGTGCCCGTGGCGTCCTTCGCTGTCATGCGGCAAAGTATAGCCTAAGTCCTTCATTTATCTGGCCAATGAAGGTGCTGAGGCCGCGCTGCGGCGAGCGCAGCAGAGATGAAAAAAGCCGGCCTCGCGGCCGGCTTTTCAGGGCCTTGCCCGCGCCCGATTAGAACTGGCGGCAGAGCGTGTAGGTGTTAGTGCCTGTTTCCGCGTACGCCGCAGGAGAGGTAGTGGCGGCCACAATGTCGGGATTACCAGCGGCAACGGGAGAGGAGCGAACCGCGCCGGCGTTTGGCACGCCATCGTCCATCTGTATGTCCAACGCGATGGCAACCTTGTCCGGCAGGTTCGCCGAGCAAAGGATGATGTTGGTGAATCCGCCGAGCACCGCGACGGGCGTTGCCGCGCCGTCGCCGGTCTGGACCCCGAGCAGGCCGTTGAAGGCGTTGTTCGGTTGCTGCGGACCGGCGCCCGAAACGAAACCCGAGCGGCGCAGGTGCTCCCACCACAGGCAGGTCTCCGGGGTCGCCGCCACGGCAGTCGCCGGGCAGGCCTCCTTGTAGGTCCCCACCAGGACACGATTGTTGTCGCCGGCAATCACGGCGGCACCCCAGCGGGTCGCGCCGCCGTCGTCGCCGGGTGTAGCGCGGTAGCGATCCTGGTAGCCGAAGTAGGCCGCCGAGACCCCCGAGAAGTCGGTGATCGCGTTCTTGATCTTGGCCTGCGTGATCATTTCCTGGCCCTTCAGGATGCCGCCCAGCAGCAGCCCGATGATCACCAGCACGATCGCGATTTCGACCAGCGTGAAGCCATTTTGCATTTGTATACGTTTCATAGCCTTATGCCTCGCTTGGAGACGCCAAGTGATGAAGAACTACGCAATCGGCGTACCAGGGCTGAACGGCCGAAAAGGGCCTGTTTTGGCCAATCTGGTTCAGACATACGTCAATGTTTCGACAATTACGACAAATATTCAACGGTTTGGGGCTCGTTTCGCATCTTTGATGCGTCTTTCCAGCTCCTCCAGGCGCCTTTGGAGAAAGCGCTGTTCTGCAACATCGCGTATCTGGCCGGCGGCAAGCAGTCCGCCCAGCACAATCCTGGCGGCTTCGAGTTCGTTCATGTCCTCGAGGATAAAAACTTCCATTTGCTTTGCCCATAGCGGAACCGAATCAGCTGTGACCATTTGCCGAATCGCGGCCGCGTAGCGCCGCGCGAGAGGCAGGTCGCGAAGTCGATGTTTGGCAATCAGCGTCGCGTGAGCGAGCGCGGGCCAGCGCTGATTCGGGTCAGCAGCGAACTCCGAGGCGATGAAATCCAATATCAGGCGCGCTTTGACCGGATCAGGGTTCTCGGCATAAATGCGTGCGGCCGCGAAGAGCGGGTATTCGCTGCGCGGATCAATGGTCAAAATCGCGCGCAACCATGCCACCAGTCGCGTGTAATCGAGCTGCCGGTAGGGCACCGCATTGTCGCCGCTCGAATCGAACGCCTGCAGCCAGATCATCGCAAGCCGCGCCAGCGCGGCGGGTTCGCCCAGGCCCGCCAACTGTAGTGCCTGCGCAGACGGTGCGCGCGGCAAATCGGAGGCCGATGGCGCGCGTGCGCGATGGGCGAAATGCGAAGCGAACTGTATTGCCAGCGCGGCAGCCAGCAGGCAGGCGATCCAGCCGGGGACTGCAGAGACGGGGCGCTCGTTGCCGCGCGCAAAACGGCTCATGCTGGCCTCACAAATTGCGCCGGCTGAAATCGAACAGGCCGGCCGCTGAGAGGAGCACCAGGTAAAGTCCGAGCCCGGCCAGGACCAGCGCCAATTCTCCGGCCGGCGGAGCGCCGTAGAGGAGCCAGTCGCCGCGCGTCACCGCATCGAGGCGCGGCAGCAGCAGGGCGAGCGCGTCCACGGTCCAGCGTATGGCTTGCTCGGGCAAGGAGTCTCCGGCGAGCGGACCACCTGCGATCGCCTGTATCGCCGCGATAGAGCGTCCAAGCAGGTACAGGCCTGCAGTGGCAGCGATTGCGGCCACGGTCTGCGTCAAGGCCGAAGCGAAGAACAGCGCCGCAGCCGCGATCAGCGCCAGCTCGATTGCAAGCGAAAACCACCAGGCGCCGAGATCGAGCGGTTTTGCCCAGAACAGAAGCGGCAGCGCGAACAGGCTTGCCAGCAGCGCGCCCACACAGGCGAAGCCGAGCAACTTGCCTAGATAGTAGGCGGGCCGTGATATCGGCAGCGCCAAAGCGAGCTCCAGACCCTTGTCGTTCGTCTCGCGCGCGGCGCTGGCGACGACGTGCGCGGCGATGAGGAAAACCGCACAGGCGCGCAGCAGCGCAGCGGAGACGGATGCCTGCAGCGCCGCCGCCTCGGTAATTGCGACCTGGGATAGAAAACCCGCCAGGCAGAGCACGGCGAGCACGCAGGCCGCCGCCAGCCAGGGCAGGCCGCTGCGCATCGCCTCGACCACCGCGTAACGGGCCACGGTGCGGGCAGGAGAACCGCGCGGGGCAGAAGCGGGGGAAATCTTCATCGGCGTTGGCGGCTGGGACGGGTGCGCTAGACTAGTCACCACTCACCGCACATGCAAGCACCGAGCCCGGCGGTTCCCGCCGCCAATACCCCTCACGCGCGGCTTGCGAGTGCCGCCTGGAACTTCAGCCAGAGGCACTGGCGCTTCGTCGTCGTCGCGATGCTTGCGCTTCTGCACATCGCAGTGCTGCGCGGCACGGCGGATGACTGGGCGCGCGCGCTGCTGCTCGCGCACCTCGGCCTGGTCCTGTTGTGGCAGCCATTCGTGCGCGGTGAGCATCAGATCAGCGCTACGCAGACTGCTCTCATCGGCCTGGTCGCGGTGGCGGTGATGTTCTGGATCGGCTGGTGGCTGCTCGCCTTCTGGGTGGTGGTGCTGGCGGGACTCGTGGGCGGCAAGGTGTTCCTGCACCAGGCCCGCTGGCAGCGCCGCTGCTATCTCGTTGTGCTGGTTTATCTGCTGGCCCTGCTGGCCATCATTATCTTGCCGGAAATCGCCCCCAGCGGAGGGGTGGCGCGCGAGATACGCAGCATCGCGGAATACGGCCTGCCGATGCTATTGATTGCCGTGGCGCTGATGCCGGCGGAGCCTGAGGCGCCGGATACGGCCCAGGTGATCGATTTCTTCTACAGCATCTTCCTGATGCTGGTGCTTGGCGTCGTGATCCTGGGCAGCTTCACTTTCATGACGCTGGGGCGGGTGCCTTACCTGGAAGCGCTCACCAATACGGTATTCCTGATTGCCGGCACGATCTTCGTGCTCGGTCTGGCCTGGAGTCCGCGCACCGGTTACGCGGGCGTGGACCTGTTTTTCTCGCGCTATCTGTTCTCGATCGGCCTGCCGGTCGAGAAGTGGCTCTTCTTTCTCGCCGAGCTCTCGCAGCGGGAGGCGCGGCCGGAGCGCTTCCTCGCCGAAGGCGTGGCGGGGCTCGCGAGGCTGGACTGGATCGCGGGCGCGGGCTGGCGCGCTGCGGGCCAGCACGGCGAAAGCGGCGCGCAGACCGACCATGCGGTGTTGTACGAAAGTCCCGACCTCGAGCTCACCATCTACTCGCGCTACCGTACCAGCCCCGCCTTGCAGTGGCACATGCATTTGCTCGGACAGCTGCTAGGCGATTTCTACGCCGCCAAGCTGCGCGAGCAGACGCTGCGGCACGCAAGCTACCTGCAGGCAGTGCACGAAACCGGCGCGCGCCTGACGCACGACGTAAAAAACCTGCTGCAATCGCTGAATGTGCTTTGTTCGGCCGCGAGCCAGGTCGAGTCGCCGGAATCGCAGGCGCTGATTCGCCGCCAGTTGCCGGCCATCGCGCAGCGCCTTTCGGCGACGCTCGACAAGCTGCAGCGACCTGGCGACGTCGAAGCGCAGCAGGTGCCGCTGCGCGAATGGTGGGAGGCCCTCCAGCGCCAGTATCAGGGACAGCGGGTGGAATTCTCAGCGCGCGGCCTGGAGCCCGGAACGCCGGTGCCGAAAGCACTGTTCGACAGCGTTGCCGATAACCTGCTGCAGAATGCGATTGCGAAGCGCGTGGGCGGCAGCCCGATCAGCATCCACGCGACGCTGGATGGAGCGGTGCCGCAATTGCGCGTCAGCGACAGCGGCGCGGCGGTAGCGCCGGAGGTGGCGAGCCTCCTGTTGCGTGCCCCGGTGCGTTCGAGCACGGGCCTGGGCATCGGCCTGTACCAGGCCATGCGGCACGCAGAAACTAAGGGCTACACCTTGAAGCTGGCGGAGAACCGCGACGGCATGGTGTGTTTCGCGCTGGCGAGGACGGTCGCGTGACTCAGGGCAGGATACCCGCTGCAATCAGCTTGCCGTAGAACTCGCCCACCGATATCCAGACGAACTGATCGTCGAATTCTCCGTTGGCAGCATCCCTGGACGCCGGCGGATGGAAAACGAAGGTGGCGTTGCCGTCGAGGTTCGCAGCTTCGTCGACGCAGGTGGCGCAGGTCGCAAATGCGCCATTTTTCCCGGTCGAAAAAATCACCGCGACCACCAGGCTCGTGGTCACGATCTGGTTCGACGCGCCCCCACAGGTCGTCGCGGTAATGGCGGCGCCCGCGAACGCAGGCGCGGCGGTGGGCGGATTCGCCGACTTGCAGATCAGCAGGTCATTGGGCTGGCAGTCGATGCCGTTCGCCTTCAAGTTGTCCCTGCTCGTGAAGTGCGGCGTGACCGGCGCAGTGGCCGCGCTTACCGGGCGGCAAACTCTGGGTGTTTGCGTGTTGTACGGTGTCGCCACCGAGACGGCGTATCGAATCCGGTTGCCCCAGCTGTCGATCGCATAGCCCGCGGTATCCGTCTGTTGAAAGCCGATGGTGCGGGCCGGAAGCCAGCCGGCGAATGCCGTTGTGCAGTTTCCACCTGCCGGCGATTCATCCCCGGCGCTGGCCGCGGTCGCGGGGCAGGGCAGCCGGCCGTTGACGATCGCGAACGCGAGCACGAGTTCACGCGCCTGCTCGAGGCGCCGGCGTGTCTCCTCGAAGTTGCGCTGCTCGGCCTGCGACGAAAGCGTGGTCATCAGACCAAGCATCAGTACGCCGACGATGAAAAGAACGACCGCCAGTTCAACCAGGCTGAAGCCGCGCGATGGAAAGGACGGTCGCGACATCGCTACGGATTCGAATCCAGCACCGCGATGCGGTCGTTGAACATCCGTCTATTCGGCAGGCTCGCAGCACGCGTTTCGAAGGAGGTACCGGCAACGTTGGCGCCTTCCAGCCAGTCGGTAATCGTTCCGTTGGGGCGACTCGCACCGGTCAGGCTGCGCCCCGAGAGCACGAGGATCGCGCGTTGCTTGCCGTCGTCGAAGATATTTGCCGAGTTGCGATGATAGGCCACCGTGAGGCAGGTGCTGCCATCAATGCAAGACGCCGCCCCGGTGGGAGCAAAGCCGGATGCGACGGCGTAATAGGCGACTTCATGCCATTTATTGCGCAGGAACCAGCCCAGAGCGTCGCTACCGGTGGCGGTGGAATCGAGCAAATTGTGATCGGCGAGCAGCGTGATCGGGACGCTGAAGGTTTCCTGCTTGCAGACGTCTAAGAGCCCCAGTACAAGACCGCAAAGCAGATCGCCGGCCAAACCGGAAACCCCGAAGCCGGCCGACGCTGGAACCTGGGCGACCAGGGTAATCGTCGCTGACCCGTCACTGCTGTTCAATACACCCGTGAGGGTACGCGGGGCAGCGTTCACGTTGGTCATCGTCACGGTGCTGTAGAGCTGGCGCATTGCCATGCCCACGTTCGATGCGGTCGCAGTCAAGGTAAACGTCATGTCGCTGGCGCCGCAGGACGTAATGCAGACCCGAGAATAGCTGCAGTTCAACTGTGCCGGCGTCGGCGTGCAGGTGGGCAGATTCATCGAGGTCCCGGAGAAGCTGGCGCCGGTCCAGGCAACAAACGATGGATCGCATCTCGGTTCCGCGACGCCGGCGGTGCACAAGGTCCCGGATCCAGGCGAAGTTTCGGCATAACTGAGCGGCAACAGCCCTTGCAGCCTCCCCGATTCGCCCTTCATCGCGCTGGCGCTCGGATCGAGGAGCTGAGCGGCGAACGGAAGCCGCGGGGCGGTGGAGGAGCCTGACCAGGAACCGCCGTTGTACATGGATCTGAGTACTGGCGCTATCTGGCGCTCGATGCGTTTTGCGATCGCAGCCTCGATGCCCGGCATGATGTCGTCTGCGGTAACGACCAATACCTGGTCGTTGAAGGAAGCGCTTGGCCCCTTCGTCACAAAGTTGAGCGCGTTCGGGGGGGCGGTCGCGTTGCCGCACTCGAGGTAGTCCTGCCACTTGTCGGTCGTCGCGGCCAGCGGCCGGACCTGCGTCCTAGCTGCGCAGCCGGAGGCTGCGTTTGCGGCAACCGTGAACGCCGGCCCTGGCGCGATGATGAGCGCTACCGCGCTATTGGCTACCCCGTCCACCGTAAGCTGAGCCAGCGTGTTGGAATTGATGACAGTGTTGCTGCTTGCCCAGCCTGGGGAGACGACATACCAAAGCGGTTCTCCAGACGCGTCGACAAGTTTGTCGGTTCCAATCGTTCGCCAGGGGAACCTACCGACTTTCGGCAGCGTGCAGGTGCCCGCCGCTTGGCCGTCCTGCGCCGGATTGTCGAAATAGCCGGCCGCTTCCGGACAGGGCAAAGCGCCGGGGTTGTCTTCGCCCGCATTGGCCGCCTGCATCGCGACATAGCCGATCAGCGCCTGCTTGGCGCGATTCAGCACCCCGGCGTTGCGGTTCATCCGTGCGGCGGCAATCAGGCCGCTTTCATTGTTGAGGTGTTTCAGGAACAGTGTGGAAACGCCGATCGTCACGACCAGCAGGAACGCCATCAGCGCGATGCCGCGCTGCCGCCGTGAATGCAGCCGCCTCATTTTTTTCCGGCGGCGGCGCGGCGGGGCCCGATCCTGATCTCTCCCTCGCCGATCAGGTCGCGCACCTCGCCGCTGCCGCGGTCGAGCGACTCGCCGACGCGCAGATCGCGCGGCGATGCGTTTTCGCCCAGCGGGATCGAGACGCGGCCCGGATTCGGGCCGCGCGGCGCGACTCGCGCGCCGCCGGCCTGCGCGTTTTCCGGGATCATTTCGCCGTTGACCCAGACGGTGGACCGGCCCTCGCCGCGCTGCACCGCGCCGTTGACGCGGCTTACCGGAGACTCGGTAACCGGCGCCGCGGCCGGCTTGTCGGGCACGCGTGCCTTGCGCCGCGCATCGAGCGCGGCGCGCTGCTCGGGAGTGAAGAACAGGCGTCCCAGCTCCTGCGCTTGCGCGCTGCCCGCGCCAGCGACGGCCAGCGCCGCCGCGAGCAGGGCGACATTTAGAGGCATTTTCGCGCCGCGCCTCATGCCTTGGCCGCCCTATCGATGATGGTGATGAGGTCGATTTCGCAAACGGCGCGCAGGCGCGGCACGATGGAGGCGCCGGTCGGGGTGGCGCCGGTGCGGTTGATAGAGCAGCTCTTGATCGAGTAGTAGGCGTTGCCCGAATCCCGCAGTTCGCGCAGGAAACCGAGCAGATCGCCTTCGTGCAGCAGCGCGATTTCGACCCGCATGTTGCTCGCGTAGATCTCGACACCTGCCGGCTTGCCGGCGAATGCGCTTAGCAGCCGCTGCTTGTCGACCAAGTAGCGCAAATCGAGCAATTCGCGCGTGGTGCGTATGCGGGTCATGGCATCGGCCCATTCCAGGCGCTGCTCCTCACCGAGGACGCGCAGGCCCTTCAGCCTGCGGTAGACCTCGAGCTTGTCGTTGACTTCCTTTTCCTCCTCGGCGATGCGCGTCAGGCGCTCCTGCGCCTGGCTGCGCTCGGTGCGGGCCGCCCCAAGCTGGCGCGCGGCGGCCGCCTGCTCGCCCTGCGTCCACAGGATCAATCCGATTCCCGCACCCAGCAGCGCGACGAGCAGCAGGAGCGGCAGCGCGAGCTTCTTCAGTTCCTGGGTAGTGAAGTTCATTTCAGCGCCCGCCCCACGCTGATCGTGAACCGCGGCGCTTCGGTGCCTTCGCCAGCGCCGATGTCGCCCGAGAGCGTGCCTTCCGAAGTGACGTCGAATGGCAATTGCGTGCGCAGGATGCGCCAGGCCGGGTCGGTGCGCAGCGTCTCGGCGAAGCGCTGCACCTGGCCCGTGATCGCGCGGTAGTCGGAGCGCCGCGTCGCGTTCACCCGTCCTGAGACCTCCAGTATCTGCAGCACCTCGGTGGCTGCGCCGGCTGCGGCGGGCGGCGCCGTGCCCGCCTTGGGTGCCGCCGCGTCGGACGAGGGCTTGCTCACGCGCCAGATCACCGACTCGATCTCCATCTGCGGGAACTTCTCCACCACCTGCGACAGGTATGCCAGCGCGGGTTCGGGCGCAGCCGACTGGTTCGCGATCTTGGTGAACTCGAGTACCGTCACCTTGAGATTGTCGGTGGTGGTCTGCGTGACGGGGAAGGACGCCGTGATGCGCTGGTACTGCTGCGCCGCTTCTCGCGCCACGCGCTGCTGCACCTCTACCTGGTCCTTGACGTCGAACAGGTTGTACCACTGGGCGGCGGCATAAAGAACGCAGGCAAGGAAACCGGCGGCGCCGGCGCGCACGATCGTCTGCTGCAGGTTCCAGAGGAAGAAACTGCGCCGGTCCTCGAGTTTGGCAAACTGCTCCTTGGGCGGGTTCCTGACCGCGAGATGCAGGAACAGTTGCTCGCCGGACAGATCCGCGGCGGGCCGCTTGATGCCGACATTGCGCGCGGCCTCCTCCACGGCAATGGTCTGGAACGTGAGTCGTGCATCCGACACCAGCACCTGCTCGAGCGCCGTGCGCTGCGCGGCAGGCGCGATCACCAGCACTTGAATCGGCGGGCCGTCGCGCGGCAGGGCGCGCAGGGTCGAGAGGTACTGCACCAGGCGCATGGTTTCGGCGCGTACGAATGCGGCAAGCTCCTGCGGCGCGACTTCCGCGCTGCGCTCCAGGCGCGCGAAGCGCAGCCGCTCGTTTTCAACGTAGCACTGGCGCAGACCGGTACTGTTCGCGGTGACGATAATGCTGCGGCCGGTGCGCGCGCCGAGACGTGCCGCCAGCGCCGGGGCGAGCAGCGGCACCGAGTAGACCCCAGAGAGCCTTGCCCCGGAGGCAACCAGCGCATCGATCCAGGGCGTGAACTGCTCCGCGCTGGTGAATGAGGCGAGCAGCAGGCGCTCGGTGCGCCGCTCGCCGGTGACAAAGCCAAGCGAGAGAGCCGCCGCAAGCCGCGTGTCGCGATAGCGGCCCGCAAGCCGGCGCTGCACCACCGTCTGACGGTCGCTGCCGCGCAGGTACGGGATCTGGTCCTCGTGGAAGTCCTCCCCGGCGAGGTCTGCGACAACGTAAACCAGCGCCCCCTGGCGGCCCTGCAGGTGGCTGCGGAATGCCTGCAAGCCCTGCGCATCGGCGCCGAAGCTCGACTCGGACTCGAGAGCGCCGCCCGCCCAGCGGTAGAGGGTGTGCTCGGCGGCGGTGAAGTAGAGGACGAGTTTGGCCGACATCGCGCTAGAACTTCATCTTCGCTATCGTGTCGTAGACCGGGCCGAGCACGGACAGCATCACCCAGCCGAGGATCAAGCCCAGCACCATCGTCATCGCGGGTTCGATCATTGCCTGGACCTTGTCGATGCCTTCCTTCACCTCGCGGTTGTAGAAGTAGCTCACGTTCAGCAACGCTCGGTCGAGCGCGCCGGTATTCTCACCGATTTTGAGCATCCGGATCACGAGGGCAGGAAACAAGCCTACGTCGGTGAACGCGGCGGTGAGCCCCTTGCCTTCGGCGATCTGCTGGCCCGCGGTGCGCAGCGCGTTCTCCAGCGGGCGGTTGCCGACGATTTCCTCCGAGGAGCGGATCGCATCCAGCACCGTGATGCCCGAGCGGTACATCATCGCGAAGCTCGAGGCGAAGCGCGACAGGATGATCTTGCGCAGGATCGGCCCGATGTACGGCACCCGCAGCTTGAGCTCGTCGAGCCAGTAGGCGATGCCCGGATTCGCCTTGGCGGCTGCCTTGAGCCCGAACCAGAACACGAAAGGTGCCATGAGGGCGGCCCACCAGTAGCCGACGAAGAAGTTCGAGACGTGGATCAGGATGCGCGTCTGCAGCGGCACTTCCTGCCCCATGTTCTTGATGAACCCGACCATCTGCGGCACGAGGAAGATCATGAGGAAGAAGGTGACCAGGACCACGATGCCGCCGACGAACAGCGGATAGATCAGGAGCTTCTTGGTCTGCGCCGCGAGTTCGTCCTCCCACTTCAGGGTCTCGGCGAGGCTCTTGAGGACTTCCGGGAGCCTGCCGGTCTGCTCGCCCGAACGAATCAGGCTCACGACCACCTTGCCGAACACTTCCGGATAGTCGGCCAGCGCCTGCGACAGGCTCTTGCCGCCTTCGATGGTTTCCACCAGGCCGCCGACCACTTCCCTGAAGCGGATGTTCTCCACGCTCTCGCGCAGATCGACCAGGCCCTCGACGATCGGCACCCCGGCGCTCGCAAGCTGCTCGAGATGAAAGCAGAAATTGATCAGGTCCTGGCGCTTGATGCTGCTGCCGGCGATGAGCCGGCTCTTCTGTGCGCTGGGCGCGCCGCTCACGAGGTCCAGCCCCATGCGCGAGAGGCGCTGTTCGAGGTCGAACACGTTGCCCGCATCGACGCGGCCGTTCACCGACTTACCCTCGGCGTCGATCGCTTTGTAGGTGTAAAGGGGCATGGGATGGATCGGCTGCGCCGAACCGTCCCCTACGGCATGCGATCGGTGAGATCGGCGACGCGCATGAGTTCGTCCACGCTCGTCACGCCGCCGCGCACCAGACGGATGCCGTCCTCGGCCAGCGGCTTGAAGCCCTTGGCGCGCGCCGCGGTGAGAATCTCGCGCGCCGTGGCACGGCGCGCCACCAGCTCGTCGATCGAAGGATCCATTTTCAGGATTTCCATGATGCCGACGCGGCCGCGGTAGCCCTGGTAGTCGCATTGCTCGCAACCGACCGAGCGGAACAGCGCCGTGGGTTCGGTCGGCGAGAGCCCGAGCAGCCGCCGTTCCTTGACCTCGGGGTCGTAGGACTGGCGGCAGGTGCGGCAGAGCTTTCTCACCAGGCGTTGCGCGATGATGCCGATGATGTTGCCGGCCATGATGTCGGGAACGATGCCGATGTCGAGCAGGCGCGGAATCGCGCCGACCGCAGAATTCGTGTGCAGCGTCGTGTAGACCTGGTGGCCGGTCATCGCGGCGCGGAACGCCATTTCGGCAGTCTCCTCGTCGCGCACTTCGCCCACCAGGATCACGTCCGGGTCCTGGCGCATCATGGCGCGGATGCCGTTGGCGAAGTCGAGCTTGGTCGCCTCAGCCACCGACGTCTGGCGGATCAGCGTCATCGGGTACTCGACCGGATCCTCCAGCGTCATGATGTTGACGCCGTCGGAATTGATGTGGTTAAGGATCGAGTAGAGCGTGGTCGTCTTGCCGCTGCCGGTGGGGCCCGTGACCATGATGATGCCCTCGGGCCGCGCGATCATGCGCTTCAGCAGATCGAGCTGCGATTCCTCCATGTTGAGACGGTCCAAGGGCACGATGCCCTTCTGCCGGTCGAGAATCCGCAGCACCACGTTTTCGCCGTGCGAGGTGGGCAGGCTGGCGACGCGGAAATCGACGACCCGGCCCGCCATGGTCGCGGAGATGCGGCCGTCCTGCGGCGCGCGCGTCTCGGCGATGTTCATTTTCGCCATCACCTTGAGCCGTACCGCCATCGCCGGCCAGTAGGTCTTGTGCAGGCTGCGGATCTGCCGCAGCACGCCGTCGATGCGGTAGCGGATGCGCAGGAAGTTCTGCTCGGGTTCGAAGTGGATGTCGGACGCGCTGCGGTCGACCGCGTCGGCGAGCAGCGCCGATATGAGCCGCACCACCGGCTGGCTGTATTCATCGCCCTCGGAAATCGAGGTGTAGTCCACCTCGCCGGTTTCGATCTCGCGCAATATGCCGTCGATCGAGAACTCATGGCCGTAGTAATGCTCTATCGCGCGCTCGATCTCCGAGTCGCCCGCGAGGCGCAACTCGATCTCCAGGTCGCCCTTGAGGTGCGCGCGCAACTGGTCGACCGCGACGATGTTGTTGGTGTCGGCGAGCGCGACGATGAACTTCTTCCCCTGGCGGTCGAGCGCCACCGGGAACATGCGGTAACGGCGCGCCAGGTCCCGCGGCAGCATCTTCAGCGCCGCCGGGTCGACGATGATGTGCACCAGGTCCACCGACTGCAGCCCGAGCTTCTCGGACAGCGCGTCGCGCAGCGTCGCTTCCGAGACGAAGCCCAGTTGCACCAGCAGGCGGCCGACCGGCAGATGCGATTTCATCTGCTCGAGCAGCGCGATGCGCAACTGGTCCTCTGTCAGGATCCCCTGGTCGATCAGGATCTGTCCGATGTGGCGCTTCGCTTGGGGATTCGTGGGCGAATTCATCCGAGTTCAATGATACCCGGCGCGCACTCGTGCCGCACTGCAAAATGATGTCAGCGAGAGAGTTGCTGCACGCGCGTGCGCGCAGCCTCTGGCGCGAAGCTGGCGCTGCGCTTCTCGGCCAGCGCCAGCGCACGCTGGTAATACTCCAGCGCGAGCTTCGGCTGGTGCAGCTGGTCCAGGCTCACCGCCACGTTGAAAGCGTAATCCGCATTGTCGGGATCGGCGGCGAACGCCTTGAAATAGGCCTGCTGCGCTTCGGCCCAGCGGCCCTGCTGCGCATACTGGTTGCCAAGTGTGAAGTACAGCACGTTCGCGTCGCGGTCTGCGGCAATCAGGGATTTGACGCGGCTCTCGACCAGCACCGGGTCCAATTGCTGGCTGCGCAGCGCGAGCAGGCCGGCCTGCGCGTGCGGGTCACGCGGGTCCGCGCGCAAGATCCGCTGGTAATACGCGTCTGCGAGGTCGTAGCGCTGTGCGCGCATCTCCACTGCGGCGATGCCAAGCAGCGCATCGCGGTTGTCGGGTTCTTCACGCAGCACCTGCTGGTATTCGCCACGCGCCTTGGCCAGGTCTCCCGCCTGGTAGGCGCTGTAACCCGCGTTCACCAGCGGATGAATCTGCGGTCCGCCGCGCGTGACGCTGAGCGCACCATCACCACCTTTTGCCGCAGTCGTGCCGCGCGCTGCGCCGCGGCCGGTTGCAGCAGGCTTCGGTGCTGAGACTGTCGACGCCGTGGAAGCTGCGGGCGCAGAAGGCGCACTCGCAGCCGGGGCGGTCGCGGGCGCCGCGCCAGGTACCTGCGCGGCCGGTGCAGCCGCCGGCGCGGGTGCTGCGGCAGATTGCGCCGGCGTGGTGCCGGGCAGGCCGGGAATGGCGCCCGGAGTCGCTGCGCTCGCGGGTGCGCTCGCCACGGCCGCGGGTTTTTCAGCGCCCACCGCGGCCGGCTTCTCATTTGCGGAGCGCGCGGGATTGGCGTTGACCAGCGGCGGCGGGGGCCGCAGCTGGATCCAGAAGTAGATCACGACGCCTACCCCGAAAGCACCGAGCACGCCCACCGTAATGTAGAACGGCAGTCGCGGGTTGGGTTCCTTGAATTTCGCCTCGAAGACCTTCTGCGCCGCGGCGCGTTCGGCGCCAGCAGGATCGGCGGCTTCGCCGCCCGCGCTTGCACGTTGAGCCGCCCGCCCCATCGCCCGGCAGTCGGACGCAGGTGGTGGCGGCGGGCTCTCGGCAATCGAGAGTTCCAGCGGCGCCGCGGACTTGGCGCCTGCCGCCGGCCGGAAATCGTCGCTCAGGATCTCGAGCGGGGCAGAGATGTCCGGCAGTTCGTCGCGGCGCATGACGTGCTTCCCGTCCGCGGCGACCGTGGCGTCGCCATCGAACGCCGAAGCCGCAGGCGCGCTGCCGGCGTCGCTGCCTTCGGCGCGACGCTGCGCTTCCTCTTTGGCTTTCTCCGCCTTTTTCAGCGCCTCGAGGAGCAGGCTCATGTCACGGCGCCGGCTATTCCCGGCTCGGATTGGGTTTAAGAAAAAAATCGCTGCCCGGCAGCAGGTCGCGCAGGCGGGAATAATCGCCGTCGACGCTCGAATCGCGGATCACCACCGCGCGCAGGAAAATCACCAGCTCGGTCTTCTGGTTGAGGTCCCTGCGCTGCGCCAGCAGCTGGCCGACGCCAGGTACGGTGCGCACGCCCGGAATCGCGTCCTCGACGTTGCTGACCGAATCCTGTATCAGTCCGCCCAGCACCGCAGTCTGGCCGCTCTGCACGCGCATCACCGATTCCATTTCGCGCGTCTGGATCACCGGGATCAGGCTCGAGATGCCCGGGATGTTGCAGCCACCGACCGGCACCGGAATGCCGCAGGGATTGGCGAGCGACGGATTGGGATCGGCAATATCGGTCAATTTGCGCGAAATTGTCGGGCGCACATTGAGCAGCACGGTGTCGTTTTCGCTGATCTGCGGCACCACGGCCATGATGAACCCGACGGGCACCGAGTTGACCGAGGTGCTGAAGGTGGTCACTGCCGGGCTGTTGGCGGAGGTCGTGGTGCTCGCCGTAACCGTGAAATACACCAGGTTGTCGACTACCTTGAGCACCGCAGTCTGGTTGTTGAGCACGCTCAGCTTGGGGCTGGAGAGCACGCGCACGTCGCCGAAGGACTCGAGCAGCTTGAGCGTGCCGCTGATGCCCAGGCCCGGACCGGTGGCGAACCCGAGCGTGAATGCGCTGGTGTTGATGCCGGCGGGCGTGGCGGCGGAAGACTGCGCAAAGCCGAAACCGGCCACGCTGCGCAGCCGCTGCCAGTCGATGCCGCGCTGGTACTGGTTGTTTAGCTGAACTTCCGCGATGGTGGCCTCGATCAGCACCTGGCGCTTGACGCTGCTCATCACCTGGTCGATGAATTCCTGCACTTTTTCGTGCTGCCGCGAAGTCGCGCGGATGCTCAACACGCCGGATTCCGGATTCGAGATGACGGAGGCAGCCTCGCGGAATTCAGATGCGGGCGGCGGGACGGCTGCGGCAGGTGCGGCCGCCGGTGCCCCGGGTGCCGCGGGTACTGCTGGCGCCGCCGGCGCAACCGCGACAGGCGTATTGGCCGGAATGATCTTGTCGGTTTCGCGCAGCAGATCGCGCACGTTTGCGACCAGCGTTTTCCAGAATTCGTTGATCGAGGTCGTCTTGATGCTCGAGGTCGAGTTGTTCTGGCTGCCGCTGCTAGCGCCGCCACCGGGAGAGGCAGCGCCGCCACTTACGTTCGTCGACAGGTTCGCCTGACTGACGGCGTCGCGAGCGAGATTGACGTAGTCAATGCGGTAGACCCTTAGATACGGACTGTCGCGCATGACCGAAAGCGTCTGGCCGTCCAGTTCATAGCGCATGTCGACCTGCTTGGAGATCCTGCTGAGCAGCTGCGGCAGGGTCTGGTCGATCGCATTCAGGGTGACCGAGCCGGCGACGCCCGGGTGGATGTCGACATTCAGCTTTGCGTCGCGCGCAAGCGCGAACAGCAGGTCCTGTACGCGAACGTTGTTGACAACGACGCTGTAGGTTTCGGGCCGCGGCGCAGCCGAAGGCGGCGGCAGGGAGGGCGCAACCTGTACCGGCGCCGGAATCGCGCCTGCGGGCCGGGCCGGCTCCACCTGGACATGGGACGGCGAGGGCTTGAGCGGCGCCTGGCCGCAGCCGGCGAGCACCGCCGCAAATGCAGACCAGGCAATATTCCTGCTTAGGCTGGCCGACCGCACGCTTTCTCCCATCCGGCTAGCATAGCACAGCCCCTGAGGAATATCTTCTAAGCATTTGTCGCCATGGCGTTTTCCGGCCTCCATTGAAAGGCGGCAAAGCGTGTCAAAGGGCCGCACGCAGTTCGGCAAAACTGCGCAGCTCGAACTGAAATGCCTTCTGGTATTTGGGCGGCAACCGCCTGGCAGCCTCCGCTGCCGCTTCCTTGTCAGGGTAGGCGCCATACGCGACCCGCAGGTAGTAGCGCGGTCCCATCGCAATCGGGAGGACATAGAGATCCGCGAGAGGTACCAGCTCGCGCGCGCGCACCAGGAAGCGCTCGCTGCGCGCCGCGTCGCTATTCTCGGCGACGAAGAGTTCGATGCTGTAGCTTGAGTCCGGCTCGCTCGCAAGCTTTTCGCGCGCTGCAGCAAGCCGCTCGCGGAGGAGCGGATTGCGGCCCGCGCCATAGCCATCAAAGCGGCGCTGCTGCGCAGGCGAGAACTCGGGCACGGGTGGCGTTTCGACAACCTGCGGACTTGGCACCGGTGCCACCGCTTCCGTCGCCGGTGGCTTGGTTTCAGCGGGTACAGCCGGCGCGCTGGTTTCTACGGGTACAGCCGGCGGCTTGGGTTCAATGGGAGCCGCAGGTGGCGGCGTGGGCGCGACGGCCTCGGGGGCGCGGTTGCCCCGCTCGTACCAGTAGAACGCGCTCGCGCCGGCGATCGCGCCGCCGGCCAGCAATGCTGCCGCAGCTACGCTGCGCGCGGCGTGGAATTTGCGCCCCAGCACGGGGGCGAAATCGGAGTCGGCGATGGCCGCGCGCACTTGGCGCGGGGTCACTGCATGGGTGTTGGCGGCGAATGCAGCGAGCAGCGATTTATCGCACAGCACGTTGATGCGCCGGGTTAGGCCGCTTGAAGCGCGCGCGATGGCGGATATCGCCGCGCTGGTGAAGACTTCGCGCCCTTTGTAGCCGGCTGCGCGCATGCGAAACGCGATATAGCTGCCGGTCTCGTCCACCTTGAGCGGACGCGTGCGGAAACTGTGCGTGATGCGGTCCTTTAGCTGTCGCAGGCTGGACTTGTCGAGCGCCAAGTCCAGTTCCGGCTGGCCGAAAAGCACGATTTGCAGCAACTTGTGGCGGCTCGTCTCGAGATTGGACAGGAGGCGCACCTGTTCAAGTGTGTCTTCGGGCATCGCGTGTGCCTCGTCGATCATCACCACGACGCGCTTGCCGCTCGCGTAGAGCTCGATCAGCTGCGACTGCAGGTCGCGCAGCGCGAAAGCCGCCGGATTGTTGTTGGCCGGCCGCCCGAGTTCCTCGGCGATCGCGTGCAAGATCTCGCTGCGCGAATAGGAGGGATTGGCAAGGAACACCGTCTCGACCTCCGGAGGCAGGCGCTCCATGAGCACGCGGCACAGCGTGGTCTTGCCGCTGCCGATTTCGCCACTGACCTTGACGATGCCCTCGTCATGCAGGATTGCGTACTGCAGGCCTTCGAGCGTCGCGCCGCGGTCCGCGCCGTCAAAAAAGAAATCGGCGTGCGGCGTGATGCGGAACGGCGGCTCTTGCAGGCCGAAGTGCTCGAGATACAGGGCCACCGGCTATTTTTCCTTTTCCTCCGGATGGTTCATCCGGCTGTAGAGCGTGGTGCGGTTGACGCCGAGCAGTTTGGCGGCCTGACTGACATTGCCGCGCGTGAGCTTGAGCGCGGCCTCGATATAGCCGCGTTCGAGCGATTGGAGCATTTCGTCCAGGCGCACGCCGCGGCTGCGCTCCAGATGGCGCAGCGCCTGCTCGATCACGCCGCCCTCGCCGGGCGGCGCTTCGAGCGGCACGCCGGACGCAAGGTCGAATTCGGGTTCGAGATCCGCACTGCTCAGCCGTTGGCTGGCGTATTTGGTGGTAAGGCGGATGACGATGTTGCGCAACTCGCGCACGTTGCCGGGGAAAGGATAGGCAAGCCAGCGCCGTTCGGCGGCATCGTCGAGCGAAAACGGCTGCACGGCGGACTGCTCTGCGTAGAAGCGCCTGAAATGCTCCAGCAGCAGGAGCTTGTCGCTTTCCATGTCGCGCAGCGGCGGCACGCCGAGCGTGAATACCGAAAGGCGGTGGTAAAGGTCGGCGCGAAACGCGCCGTTGCGCACTTCCTGGCGCAGGTCGCGGTTGCTTGCCGCGATGACGCGGGCGCGCGACACGTGGCTGCTGGTCTCGCCGACGCGCTGGTATTCGCCATTTTCGAGCACGCGCAGCAGCTTGGCCTGCAATTCGAGCGGCAACTCGCCTATCTCGTCGAGAAAGAGGGTGCCGTCGCGCGCATCCTCGAAATACCCCGACTTGTTGGCCGCCGCGCCGGTGAAAGCACCCTTGGCATAGCCGAACAGCGTCGGCTCGACCAGCGTGGGCGCGATCGCGGCGCAATTGAGCGCGAAGTACGGCTTGTCCGCGCGCGCCGAGAGCCCGTGCAGGCTGCGCGCGACCAGTTCCTTGCCGCTGCCCGACTCGCCTTCGATCAGTACCGGGTAGGGCGAACCGGCGAACTGCGCGAGCTGGCTCTTCAGCTTCATGAGCGCCGGGCTTTGTCCGATCAGCTCTTGCGCGCCGTGCTCGTGGCTCAGTTCGGCGCCCTGCACCGCGAGCGCGCGCGAGAGAATCTTCTTGAGCGCGACCGGGTCGCAGGGCTTGGCAACAAATTCGGCCGCGCCGAGCGTCCGCGCGTGGCGTGCATGCGCGGCGTCGTTCTGCCCCGAGAGCACGAAGATGCGCATC
>Ga0187893_10004956_pt1 | contig 24542 bp, 25 predicted proteins | sample MA1701074metaG_FD_139574 | JGI IMG/M metagenome (GOLD analysis project Ga0187893, IMG submission 139574) | White microbial mat communities from a basaltic lava cave in the Kipuka Kanohina Cave System on the Island of Hawaii, USA - MA170107-4 metaG ... | reverse complement strand
GGCTACACGCTCGGCGCCGCAGACCTTCTGCGCCGCGCCATGGGCAAGAAGCTGCCCGAGGAGATGGCGCAGCATCGCGACAGCTTCGTCGCCGGCGCGCAGAAGAACGGGTTGCAACGCCACCGCGCGATGCAACTCTTCGACCTGATGGAGAAATTCGCCGGCTACGGTTTCAACAAGTCGCACGCCGCGGCCTACGCGCTGCTCGCCTACCAGACCGCGTACATGAAGACGCACCACGCCAGCGCTTTCGTGGCGGCCAACATGTCCGCGCTCATGGACGATACCGACAAGCTGCGCCAGTTCCGCGACGACGCGGTGACGGGCGGACTGAGCATCTCGCCGCCGGACATAAACGCTTCGGCCTGCCGGTTCGTGCCCGTGGACCTGAAGACGGTGCGCTACGGTCTGGGCGGGGTGCGGGGTACCGGGCGCGCCGCGATCGATTCCATTGTGGAAGTGCGCAAGGCGGGACCATTTACCGATCTATTCGATTTCTGCCGCCGTGTTGACAGGCGCATGGTGAACCGGCGCTGCATCGAGGCGCTGGTGCGCGCCGGCGCCTTCGACGGGTTCGACCGCAATCGAGCCAGCATGCTTGCCTCGACCGGGCGGGCTATCGAGGCCGCGGAGCAGGCCGACCGGGCCTCTTCCCAGAACAGCCTGTTCGGTGAAAGCGATCCCGCGCACACCGCAGGTCTGGTGCTGGTGGAAGCGCGGCCCTGGGACCTGAAGCAGCGCCTGACCGAGGAGAAAACGGCGCTGGGCTATTGCCTCTCGGGGCACCTGTTCTCGGTGTACGAGCGCGAACTGGCGAATTTCCCGCGCACGCCGCTCGCCAGGCTCGCAGCGGGCACGGAGCGAGTCTGGATCGCGGGGGTGGTGTCGTCGGCGCGCGTGCAGATGACGCGGCGCGGCCGCATGATGATGGTAATGCTGGACGACGGCACCGCCCAGCTCGAGCTCTCGGTCTTCAACGAACTGTTCGAGAAGCATCGCGACAAGATCAGGGAGGACCGCCTGCTGGTGGTGCAGGGCAGGGTGCAGCGCGACGAATTCATCAGCGGCTTGCGCGTGAGCGCCGAGGACGTGCTGGATCTCCCCGGCTTGCGCACCCGCTTTTCGGCGCGCCTGCGCATCGCGCTCAATGGCGCCACGGACAAGGCGCGCGATCCGAAGCGCCTCATGGATGTGCTCGCGCCGTACCGCGCGGCGGGCGAGGGCGGCTGCCCGGTGCTGGTGCACTACGAGAACGAGGGCGCGAGCTGCGACGTAGCCCTGGGCGAGACCTGGCGCGTGCGGCCCGACGAACTGCTGCTGGGAGAACTGTCTTCCTGGCTGTCCCCGGAAGCGGTGCAATTTCAGTACGGACAGAATCCGGCCTAGGCGGTTTTTCCCCAGCGCACCACACCCACTTCGCTCCGCATCGTGGCCATCAGCCTCCGGTACCACGAGTTGTGCAGGCGCTCGGCCGGGTCGCTGCGGCGCTTGTCGGCAAGGAAGGCCCAAATCATCGGGTAGCAGGCTTCCAGTTGCTCGCGAGTCGCGTCGCGCAGGCCGCGAATCGGGAACGAACCGCCGTGCGCGAGCGCCAGGCCAAGCAGCGCGCGGCGCACCTCGGCGGCGGCAACGCTGGCGCCAAGCGTCGTCTTGATGCCGAAGCGCACCTCCACGCCCGCCCATTCGCGCGTCGCCCAGCGCAGGTTGGCTCCTGCCTCGGCGTGGGTATTGCGATCGGCGCGCCGCAGTTCACCGTCCGGGGTGCACAGTGTGATCGCGGCCACGCGCGCCGAAACCGGCAGCCCGTCGAGCCCAGGCGCAGCCTGCGACACGGCCTCGCCTGCCGTGGAGGGCATCAGCGCGAAGCCCTCGAGCGGGATCTTGTGCGCGGCCAGGTAGCCTGCGAGTTCGTTCCAGCGCGTCGCTGCCTGCAGCTCGATCAGGCCCTTTTTGGCATCGAGGTGCAGGATCCGGTCCATCTGCGTGGCGTCCAGGTTGAGGGAATGGCCGCGCGCATGCCTGAGCGCGGTGCGCAGGTCGTCTGACGAGCGCACCTGGATCGCCGGGGTGCGTCGCGGGGCGGCAAGGTCGCAGGCGGCGGGAAACGTCAGCGTGGCGTACATGGCGGTCTCCGGTTGCAGTTGATGTCAGGCGCAGCTCTTACCTGCCGCGTGCCGCGCGGCAACCGGAACGGCCGAAGTATCGGGTTTCGAGACTATGGGTAGCTAGGCGCTAGGGAGGAAATCGAAGCCGCTGTAGGGCCGGTCGTAGTCGCCCTGCGCGTCGGGCGCGCTGACCTCGGTGACCCGCGCGGCCGGTGGTCCGTTCCGCGCCCAGGCGAGGATCCTTCCCACTGCGTCAGGGCTCCCCTGCACCACCGCCTCCACCGTTCCGTCGCGGCGGTTCCTTACCCAGCCGCCAATTCCGTTCGACTGCGCCTCTCTGCGCAGCGCATCGCGGTAACCGACGCCTTGGACGCGGCCGGAAATGCGCAAGTGCAGGGTTCTCGTCATGACCGAATTTTGCCTTTTCGTGAGCGCGAATGTCGCGATTTCGCCGCCGTGGTAAATTGCGACGCACTGCAGGTAATAGGGGAAATACGATGCGCGCAGCGTTGCTGGTGATTGCCGGACTTGCACTGGCCGGATTCGTGGCCGTCTCCTTCGTCCTGCCGGGAATGGCGGGCACCGAGGCGAGAGAAGCCGCGCAGGCGCTGATCACCGGCACCGACGCGCCCAAGCAGCAGGTCGCCGCCGCCGCAGAAAAGGCGGGCAACCTCTCGGGCGCCGCCAACAACATCAAGGTCCCTGCCAAGGTCGACCCCAGGCTGGGCGAGCTGAAATGGATCGTGGAACCGAGCGGTGCGATTCGCGGCTGGAACGAGAAAAACGCGATCGAGATTTCGGTGACGCCGAAGCTCGAAGGCGGCAAGGTCATATGGGCCTGCCGCGGCTATCCGAACGCCTCCATGCCCGCCAGTTGCGGCGGGCGGGGCTGAAGCCCCGGCCCGAACCCCTGGCTGCGCTCACGGCGGTCAGAATTCCCTGAATGATTGCATCCGGCTGCGGCGGGCAGCCGGCTCCGGGCCTATTTCACGCGCATGCCGGGCTCCGCGCCCGCGCCCGGGGCAACCAGGAAAATGCCCGGCCCCTCGCCCGACGCCGCGAGCACCATCGCCTCGGAGACGCCGAACTTCATTTTGCGCGGCGCGAGATTCGCCACCACCACTGCCAACTGGCCTTCCAGCTTTTCCGGTGTATATGCCGACTTGATCCCTGCGAACACCGTCCGTGTCGTGCCGCCCACATCGAGCGTCAGCTTGAGCAGCTTGTCCGCGCCTGCGACATGCTCCGCCTTGACGATCTTCGCCACGCGCAGGTCGAGCTTGTTGAAATCGTCGATCGATACCGTCCCGTCGCTCACGGCAGCTTCCTTCTTCTTTTCCGCAGCAGGTTGAATGCCGAACAGCGCGTCGAGCTGCTTGTCGTCGACGCGCTGCATAAGGTGTTTGTATTCGCCGATGGCGTGGCCGGTCGGCAGCAGGTAGTTCGCGTCCGCCCAATTCAACTCGGGAACGTTCAGGAAACGCTCGACCTGCTTCGCCAGCGCGGGCATGACCGGCTTCAGGTAGATCGTCAGGATGCGGAAGATCTGGATCGAGTCCGAGCACGCTTGCTGCAGCGCCGCGTCGCTGCCAGGTTTCTTGGCCAGGTCCCAGGGCTTCACCTGATCGACGAATTGGTTCGCCTGGTCGGCCCAGTGCATCACCGCGCGCAGCGCCTTGCCGAACTCGCGGCCGTCGTACATCTTCGCGATGCCGGCTGCGTCATCCTGCATGCCGCGCACCAGCGCGTTCGAACTCTCGACACCCGCCAGCTTTCCGCCGAACCGCTTCGACAGGAACCCGGCCGCCCGGCTGGCGATATTCACGTACTTGCCGATCAGGTCGCTGTTGACGCGCGCGATGAAGTCGTCGGGATTGAAGTCGACGTCCTCGACGTTGGCGCTGAGTTTGGCGGCGATGTAGTAGCGCAGCCACTCGGGGTTCATGCTGAGTTCCAGGTAGCGCAGCGGGTCGATGCCGGTGCCGCGCGACTTGGACATTTTTTCGCCCGATACGCCGATAAAGCCGTGCACGTAGACGTGGTCCGGCGCCTTGTAAGGTTGCCCCGCGAACTTCAGCATCGCCGGCCAGAACAGGGTGTGGAAGTAGATGATGTCCTTGCCGATGAAGTGGATCTGCTCGCATTCATTCAGCGTTTTCTCGAAATCCAGGCCCTGCTTCGCGCAATAATGCTTCAGGCTGGCGAGGTAGCCGATCGGCGCATCGAGCCAGACATAGAGATATTTCTCCTCCACGATGTCGGGCACGCGGATGCCGAAGTACGGCGCGTCGCGAGAGATGTCCCAGTCGCCGAGCGCCCTGTCGCCCTCACTCTCGAGCCACTCCTTGGCCTTGTTTGCGACTTGCGATTGCAGTCGTTCCTTGCCGTTAATCCAGTCCTTCAGAAAATCCTTGCACCTGGATTCCGAGAGCTTGAAGAAGAAATGCTCCGAGGTCTTCAGCACCGGCTTGGCGCCTGAAAGCGTCGAATACGGATTCTTCAGGCCGGTCGCGGGATACACCGAACTGCAGTTCTCGCAGGCGTCGCCGTACTGGTCCTTCGCTCCGCAGTTCGGGCATTCGCCCTTGATGTAGCGGTCGGCGAGGTACATGCCCTTGACCGGGTCGAAGAACTGCTCGACCGGCTTGCTGTAGACGAGATTGGCCTTCTTCAGCCGGCGGAAAATGTCCTGCGACAGCGCGGTGTTTTCCGGCGAGTGCGTCGAGTGCCAGTTGTCGTATTCGAGGTGAAAGCCCTCGAGATAGCGCTTGCGGCCGCTCTGAATATCGGCGATGAAGGCTTCCGTAGGGACGCCGGCCTTTTCCGCCGCGAGCATGATCGGCGCGCCGTGCGCGTCGTCGGCGCCCACGAAATGCACTTCATGCCCCTGCATGCGCTGGAAGCGCACCCAGATGTCGGCCTGGATGTACTCCATGATGTGGCCGATGTGAAACGCCCCGTTGGCGTAGGGGAGAGCGGTGGTGACGAAGAGCCTGCGGGGCATGTGCTGCTCAGGAAAAACGGCGATTTTAGCTTACACTCCACGCATGCCTCTCAGTGAAGCGGACGTTCACGCGGTCCTCGCGAAGATCGTCGATCCCAACACCGGCAAAGACTTCGCCGCCACCCGCTCGGTGAAGGGCGTGAAGGTCGCCGGCAGCACGGTGGCGCTCGAAATCGAACTCGGTTATCCGGGAAAAAGCCAGCACGAACCCATGCGCCGGCAGGTGATCGAGGCGCTGAAGGCCGCCGGTGCACCCGGCGCGAGCGTCACGGTGCGCTCGAAGGTCGTCTCGCATGCCGTGCAGCGCGGCGTCAAGCTGGTGCCGGGCATCAAGAACATCATCGCCATAGCTTCGGGCAAAGGCGGCGTCGGCAAGTCCACCACCGCGGTGAACCTCGCGCTCGCCCTGCTCGCCGAGGGTGCCGCGGTGGGCATCCTGGATGCCGACATTTACGGCCCTTCGCAGCCGATGATGCTCGGCATCGCCGGCCGGCCCGAGTCGAAGGACGGCAAGAGCCTGGAGCCAATGCAGGGACACGGGCTGCAGGCAAGTTCGATCGGATTCCTCATCGATGTCGATACGCCGATGGTCTGGCGCGGCCCGATGGTGACGCAGGCGCTCGAGCAACTGCTCAAGGACACGCGCTGGCGTGAACTCGACTACCTGGTGGTGGACCTGCCGCCCGGCACCGGCGACATACAGCTGACGCTGGCGCAGAAGGTTCCGGTGACTGGGGTGGTGATCGTCACCACGCCGCAGGACATCGCGCTCATCGACGCGCGCAAGGGCCTAAAGATGTTCGAGAAGGTCGGCATCCCGATCCTCGGCATCGTCGAGAACATGTCGATCCACGTCTGCCCGCAATGCGGCCACGAGAGCCACATCTTCGGCGAAGGCGGCGCCGCGCGCATGTGCAAGGACTACAGCACCGAGTTGCTCGGCCAGCTACCGCTCGACCGCTCGATTCGCGAGCAGGCCGATTCGGGCAAGCCGACGCTGGTCTCGGACCCGGATGGCAGGATCGCGGCGATCTACAGGCAGATCGCGCGCCGCTGCGCGGTGCGCATCGCCGAATCGCAGAAGGACATGACCTCCAAGTTCCCGAATATCGTGGTGCAGAACACGTGACCATCAAGTCTGACAAGTGGATTCGCCGCATGGCAGCCGGGCAGCGCATGATCGAGCCGTTCGAGCCGAACCAGGTAAAGGAGGCGAACGGCCAGCGCATCGTCTCCTACGGCACCTCCAGCTACGGCTACGACATCCGCTGCTCGGAGGAATTCAAGATCTTCACCAATATCAATTCGACCATCGTCGACCCGAAGGAATTCGACGCCAAGTCCTTCGTCGACTTCAAGGGGCCGGTATGCATCATCCCGCCCAATTCCTTCGCCCTCGCGCGCACGGTCGAATACTTCCGCATTCCGCGCAACGTGCTCACCATCTGCCTCGGCAAGTCAACCTACGCGCGCTGCGGCATCATCGTCAACGTCACGCCCCTCGAGCCCGAGTGGGAAGGCCACGTGACGCTGGAATTCTCCAACACCACGCCGCTGCCGGCGCGCATCTACGCCAACGAAGGCGTGGCGCAGGTGATCTTCATCGAGTCGAACGAGGTTTGCGAGACCTCCTACCGCGACCGTGGCGGCAAATACCAGGGACAGAAGGGCGTTACGCTGCCTCGCATCTAGACCCACAATGTTTAGTGGGTCGGCGGCTTAGCTTCCCTACCTATAGTAGTTTCTCAAGCCTGCGCGCCAGCCGGCTCCTCTGGGCGCGCGTAAAAAAAGTGTCATAAAGCCCTTGACTCAGGGGGGGGTATCCCTATAATCCGCAAAAATTCCCTGTTAACTCAAGGACAAGAAGGAGGTCATCATGACAAGCACCAGGAACTCAGGTTCGGTTGTCTGCAGTCTCGACCTTCCTGAAACCTAGTTCGCAAGGAGACGTTGATGGGCGTACGCCCGAGCAGCATTGGACGCACCGGAAAGCAATCCGCACAGCCGCAAGAACAGCTCTTCGACACGCATCCCGAAGTCAGCCTCGACTTCGAGATCGTGCGCCAGGCCGCCCGCCAGAAATATTCGCGGCCATTCCTGATCCTCGATAACGCCATCGTGCGCGAAAAGGTGCGCCGCTTCCGCGCCGCGATGCCGCGCGTGCGGCCGCACTACGCCGTGAAGGCGAATCCCGACCGGCGCGTCCTCAAGACGCTGCTGCAGGAAGGCTGCAGCTTCGAGATCGCCTCCACCGCCGAGCTCGATATGCTGCTCGCGCTGGGCGTGAACCCGGCCGAGGTGTTCTATTCCAACCCGATGAAATCGCGCCAGGCGATCGCCTATGCTGCGACCAAGGGTATCGAGTGGTTCGTGGTCGACAGCGTGGACGAGCTGCGCCGCGTGCACGAGATCAAGGCCGACGCGAAGATCTACCTGCGCATCGCCACACCCAACATCGGCAGCGACTGGCCACTGTCGGGGAAATTCGGCGCGGGTGCTGCGGACGCGCGCGAGCTGGTCGCCACTGCGGCGAGGCTCGGCGCCGATCTCGCCGGCGTGACCTTCCACGTCGGTTCGCAGTGCCGCAACCCGGAGAACTGGCGTGTCGGCATCGAGAAGGCGCGCATGCTGTTTGAGGTGATGGCCAAGGCGGGCCTCAAGCCGCGCATGCTGGATATCGGCGGTGGTTTTCCGGTGCGCCACGTCAAGCCGATTCCCTCCGTCGAAGTGATCGGCGGGGTCGTGAACGAAGCCCTCAAGGCGTTCCCGGAGGACGTGCGCGTAGTCGCCGAGCCGGGGCGCTACCTGGTTTCCGATGCGGGCTATTTCGTCTGCCGCGTGATCGGTACCGCGACGCGCGGCGGCAAGCGCTGGATGCACTGGGACGCGGGCCTCTTCGGCGGCGTGATCGAAACCACCGAAGGCCTCAAGTACCGCATTCGCACCGAGCGCTCCGGACCGGACATTCCCTGGCATGTCGCCGGTCCCACCTGCGATTCGGTGGACGTCGTGCTGCGCGATGAACCGATGCCCTCGGACCTGCAGGAAGGCGATTTCATCTACATCCGCAACGCTGGCGCCTACACCACCGCCTATGCGAGCGAATTCAACGGCTTTCCGTTGCCCGAAGTGCGTATCTTCGAGTCGAAGCGCTAAGCCCGCTCGTAAAGCACGAAATCGAAACGCACGCCCTTTTCCGAGGTGTGCGTTTCTTTTTGGCTGACGCGCCAGGCCTTGCGGTCCCAGTCCGGGAAGCGCGTGTCGCCTTCATAGTCGCTGTCGATTTCAGTCAGCACCAGGCCATCGGCGAGCGGCAGCGCCGCGGCGTAGATCTCGGCGCCGCCGATCACGAAGGCCACCGGTTCGCCCGCGCACAACGCGATCGCGCCCTCCAGCGACGACGCGACGCTCGCGCCCGGCGCCGCGAAGCCGGGCTGGCGGCTGATGACGATGTGCTCGCGATCCGGCAGGGGCTTCGCGAACGATTCCCAGGTGCGCCGCCCCATGATGATGGGGTGGTTGAGCGTGAGGTGCTTGAAGTGCTTCAAGTCCTCGGGCAGATGCCATGGCAATTTTCCGTTCGCGCCGATGACACCATTCTTCGCCACCGCCGCAACCAGGTAGATGCGCGTTCTCGCCGTCGTCGGATCCGGATGCGTCATTTTTCTCTTTGTAGGCGAATCGTCCGCACGACCTTGTGTGCACTACGACACGCGGTAGTCATCGAACGACGGGTGGTTGCGTGGACCTTGATATGTCGCTGATTTGTGACATTTTCCCTGAACCCGGCAATGATTAACATGTGATTATATTTTCATGATTGCCGAGGGGAAATTTACGGTGATGCGCTATCCGCGCTCTTTCCTCAGTCTGCTCATTGCCGCCTTCCTTCTGGTGGCGTTGCCGCTGCTTGGCACGCTGCTGTATTCGGCGTGGCACACCGAGCGCCTCACCGGGCAGAGCCGCAGCGCAGTGTCGGGCGCGGCCGCCGCGGCGCGCGCGAGCCGGTCGATGCTGAACCGCATCGGATCCATCGAGCGCCTCGCGTTGCAGCTGGCAGTCCTTCAGGACCCGGAACTGCGCGCCGACTTCGTGCGCGCACACGCGAGCTTCAAGCAGGTGGCCGGCGCTCTTGCCGCGCTGCCGCTCGATGATCGCCAGCGCGCGGCGTTCAGGCGCACCATCGAGCAGGAGCAGGCGCTGTTCGACCATATCCAGTCGGTGCCGCGGCACGGGCTGGTCACGGGCCGCGTGCGCGAACTGGCGGGCACGCTGGTGGATAGCGCCTACGAGGTGCTGAGCCTGAGCTATCTCGTCGCCGACCGCGAAATCGACCGGCTTGGCGCCAGCGCCGACGACGTACATCGCCGGCTTCTTGTCATGGTGCTGGTCGCCACAGCGCTGGCGCTTGCCGCCGCCCTGGTGCTGACACGGCTCATCGCGCGTCCGATCGCCGAAATCGACTCCGCGATCCGTCAGCTTGGCAGCGCTGATTTCGAGCGGCCGATCCATGTCAGCGGGCCGGCAGACCTGCGCAGCCTCGGCGAACGGCTCGACTGGCTGCGCCGCCGGCTCACGGAACTCGAGGCGCAGAAGAACCGCTTCCTGCGGCACCTTTCTCACGACCTGAAGACGCCGCTGGCGGCCTTGCGCGAAGGCACCGAACTTCTCAATGACCAGGTCGCCGGCCCGCTTGCGCCGCCGCAGTTGCAGGTGGTTGCGATCATGCGCGACAACAGCGTCAAGCTGCAGCGCCTGATCGAGGAATTGCTCGACTACCAGCGCGCGCTGCATGCGGCGTCGGGGCTACAGATCGGCGCGCTGTCGCTGGAGACCCTGCTGCGGCAGTCGGTTCATTCGCAGCAGCTGGCGGCCCAATCCAAGGAGCAGCGCGTCGAGCTCGACACCCTGCCCCTGACCATCTGGGCCGATGCCGCGAAGCTGCGCTCGGTGGTCGACAACCTGCTCGGCAACGCGGTGAAGTTCGCGCCCCCCGGCGGTCACATTCGCATCCGAATGCGCGAAAACGCGGGTCTGGTCACGATCGACATGCAGGACAGCGGACCCGGCGTGCCGGTGGAGGAACGCGAGGCGATTTTCGAGGCCTTCTATCGCGGGCGTGCCGGCGCATTCGGGCGCGCCGAGGGCACCGGCCTGGGTCTCGCGATCGCGCGCGAATTTACCGAGGCCCATGGCGGCCGCATCCAGATCATCGGCAGCGAGCGCGGCGGCCATTTCCGCGTCACGCTGCCGATCCGGCCCGCCGCTCCTTTGGCGGAAGCGGCATGAAGGCAACGGAAGCGAGGCAACCCATGGAAAGGAACCAGAAGCGAATTCTCCTCATCGACGATGACAGGGATCTGCTGCATCTCATCTCGATGCGCCTGAGTGCCGCCGGCTACGCGGTCGTCACCGCGGAATCCGGCCAAGCGGGCCTCGCCGCGATGGCGGTATCGCCGCCCGAGCTGGTGATATCCGACCTGCGCATGGAGGGCATGGACGGTCTGGCGCTGTTCGATGCGATCCACCGCGAAGCGCCCGCGCTCCCGGTGGTGATCCTGACCGCGCACGGCACGATTCCGGAAGCGGTCGCAGCCACGCGCCGCGGCGTGTTCGGTTTTCTGACCAAGCCTTTCGATCCCAAGGTGCTGCTCGAGACCGTGGCCGAGGCGCTGCGCCTGTCGGGCAATCATGCGCTCGGCGACGAGCGCTGGCGCGAGGATTTCGTCACGCGCTCGCCCGCCATGGAGTCCTTGCTCGCGCAGGCAAAGCGCGTTGCCGCATCAGATGCGACGGTCTGCATCCTGGGTGCCAGCGGCACCGGGAAGGAACTGCTCGCGCGCGCGATCCATCGCGCCGGAAGGCGCGCCGATGCGCCGTTTATCGCGGTGAACTGCAGCGCCATTCCGGAGGGGCTGCTCGAATCCGAGCTCTTCGGCCACAAGAAGGGTTCATTCACCGGCGCGGTACAGGACCGCAGGGGCCTGTTCCAGGCCGCCGAGAACGGCACCCTGTTCCTGGACGAGATCGGGGACATGCCGCTGTCGCTGCAGGTGAAGCTGCTGCGCGCGCTGGAGGAACGGGTGGTGCGCCCGGTCGGCTCGAACGAGTCGATTTCGATCAATGTGCGCGTGCTTTCGGCGACCCACCGCAAGCTGGAGGAGCGCATCGCGGCGGGCGAGTTCCGCGAGGACCTCTTCTACCGCCTGGGCGTTGTGAAGCTCGCCTTGCCCGCGCTCGCCGAGCGGCGCGAGGACATTCCGCTGCTGGCGGGCCACTTCCTGACCGATGTCGCGCAGCGCTACGACCGCTCGCGGCTCGCGTTCTCGCCCGAGGCCATGGAGCTTCTGGTGGCGGCGCACTGGCCGGGCAATGTGCGCCAGCTGCTGAACGTGATCGAACAGGCGGTGGCGCTTTCCGCCACGGACGTGATTCCAGCCTCGCTCGTGCGCCAGGCGCTCGATGCTGGCGATTCCGTGCTTACGCCGCTGGACGAAGCGCGGCGCGCGTTCGAGCGTGCCTACCTCGCGCGCATTCTCAAGATCACGACGGGGAATGTCACGCAGGCGGCGCGCCTCGCCGGGCGCAACCGCACCGAGTTCTACCGGCTTCTCGAACGGCATGCGCTCGAGCCGGGAATGTTCAAAGCGTCGCCGCGCAAAGACAGGGAAAGCCGCGTCCTATCAAGCGCTTCGCGCATGAGGAGCTGAGCGCGTCGCCACGCGGCGACAGTTCGAGCGCGGGCGTGGCGCTGGAAATTCGTCACGCAGCGGGTCTAAGCCGCTGAGCGCAGTGCCGTTTTCCGCATTGGCACGCAGATTGCGAGAGTTCGTCAGGAACCTATCGAGGAGCTCTCTATGGAACAAGCCCAGGCCAGGACGCATCCGATATTGATTGCTGCCGGCGTAGCGGTGCTGCTGTTCGGCCTGCTCGGCGCCGCGGCACTGGCCGGGATTTTGCCGGTCGGAATTTCAAAACAGGCCGAGCCGGCTCTCGTCGCGCAGAACGGCGCGACCACTGCCCCGGCGCCAAAGCCCGGCGTCGCTGCCGCGCCGTGTCCCACCTGCGGCGTGATCGATTCGATCCAGGCAGTCGAAGTCAAGGGCAAGACGACCGGCCTGGGGGCAGTCGCGGGCGGCGTCGCTGGCGGCCTGCTTGGCAACCAGATCGGCAGCGGCAATACGCGCACGGTGCTGACAGTGGGCGGTGCGGCAGGCGGCGCATTCGCTGGCGATGCGATCGAGGGGCACGTGAAAAAGCATAAGGTCTGGCGTATCGCCGTGCGGATGGAGGACGGCACGGTGAAGACCCTGTCGCACAACTCGCAGCCGCCGTTCGCGGTCGGCGAGCGCGTGCGCGTCGTCAACGGCACGAGCCTCGAGCGGGCCTAGCTGGCGCCAGCGTTCTTTCCCGAATCCCAGTTTCCCCCGGCCCGCCTACCCTCCCCCAAACAGGCGGGCCATTTTTTTTCACACCGCGATCGGCGCCTTGATGGCCGGGTGCGGCTCGTAGCCTTCCAGCGTGAAATCCTCGTAGCGGAACTCGAACAGGTCCCGCACCGCGGGATTTAGCTTCATGCGCGGGAACGGCCGTGCCGGGCGCGACAGCTGCTCGCGCGCCTGCTCGAGGTGGTTCAGGTACAGGTGCGCGTCGCCCAGCGTCAGCACAAACTCGTCGGCCTGAAGGCCGGTGACCTGCGCGACCATCCGGGTCAGCAGCGCATACGATGCGATGTTGAACGGCACGCCGAGGAACAGGTCGGCGCTCCTCTGGTACATCTGACAGGAGAGCCGGCCGCCGGCGACATAGAACTGGAACAGCGCATGACAGGGCGGCAGCGCCATGCGGTCCACGTCGGCGGGGTTCCAGGCGGTTACCAGGTGGCGGCGAGAATCGGGCTTTTTCCGGATCGCCTCGACGACGTTTTTTATCTGGTCGATCTCGCTGCCTTCCGGCGTGCGCCAGTGCCGCCACTGATAACCGTAGACCGGTCCGAGGTTGCCGTTTGCGTCGGCCCATTCGTCCCAGATCGAAACGCCGCGTTCCTGCAGCCATTTAACGTTGGTGTCGCCGCGCAGGAACCACAACAGTTCAAGGATGATGGATTTCAGGTGCAGCTTTTTGGTAGTGAGCAACGGAAAGCTGTCCTGCAGGTCGAAACGCAGCTGGCGCCCGAACAGGGACAGGGTGCCGGTGCCGGTGCGGTCGGTCTTCCTCGCGCCGTTCTTGAGCACGAGCGCAAGCAAGTCGAGGTACTGCTGCTCTCCGCCCGGGGTTTTCATACCGCGATGGTAGCGAAAAGTTCGCGTGCGCTGCGGAATCTGTTTTCGGGCTGTTTCGCGAGCAGCCGGTCGACGATGCTCTGGTAGCCCGCCAGGCGTTGCGGCAGGGGCGGAATTTCCCCATGCACATGCTGGTGCAAGACCCCGGCCGGGCTCTCGTCGCTCCACAGCCGGCGGCCGGTCAGCATCTCGTAGAAGATCACCCCCAGGCTGTAGAGGTCCGAGCGCGCGTCGGCCTCCCTGCCCAGGCATTGCTCTGGGCTCATGTAGCGCGGCGTGGTGATGAATTCGCCCTGGCGCGTGAGATCGGAACCCGAGTCCAGGTCCTTGGCGAGGCCGAAGTCCACGATCACCGGCCGCCCGTTCTGCCGGAACAGGATGTTCTGCGGCTTTAGGTCCCGGTGCACGATGTCGTGCGCGTGGATTGCGTCCAGCGCTTTCGCGATCTGAGAAGTGAGGCGCAGCGCGGCGAGCGAAGTCATGCCATCGTGGATGCGCGCAGCGAGGCTGCCGCCCGGAAGGTATTCCATCGCGATGTAGGCCTGGCGCCCGGCAAAGCCCTGGTCGAAGATGTGGGCGACGTACTCGTTCTCGAGCGCCGCGATCAGCTTGTACTCGCGCACGAAGCGCTGCAGGAAAGTCGCGTTGGCGCGCAAGGCCGGGTCGAGCACCTTGAGCACCATCTGCATGCCGTCGTGCACGCGTTCGGCAAGGTAAACCTGCGCCATGCCGCCCTGGCCGATCTTGCGCAAGGTGCGGTAGCCCGGGATTTCACCCGCGTTATCCTGCACCGGCGCGCCGATCCGCCATGCGGGCTTTCATCGCCCGGATCGCGACATGGGTGTCGCCATGGCCGCAGAGCAGGATGGCTGCAGGGGTAAGTGGATCCCTGCGCCTACCGGCGAAAGCGCTGCGGAATTCGCTCGACTCGTCGACGATGAGGAAGCGCATGGCGGGTATCATGCATGGCTTGCGGAGGTAAACCAAGATGAAGCTCTTTGGCGGCGGAAAGCCAGACCATCCCCTGGCCGACCCGAAAGAGGCCAGGCGCCTCCTCGACGCGCTGCCGGCGGACGAGGTCAAGGCGCTCGAAGAGGTGATGCACTGGGTCGAGTCGGTCGCCGTGATCGAGGGTTTCAAGCCCGAGGTGCGGCTGCAGCTCCTGGTCACGCTGGACGATGCCGCGCAGGCGCGCGTGCGCAAGCTCGCAAGGGACTACTTCGCGAGCGCAAGGCTGTCGCGCTACCAGGAGAACCGGCTCTGGACCGCGCTGCACGGCTACTGGAAGCAGGCGGGACATGCTTATGCACGCATGGTCGACCAGTTCGTGCAGCAGGCCAAAGGCATCGACGCCGCCAAACCCCTCCTGCCTCCGCTCATCGTGCGCACGCTGCGCAGCTTTGCGCAACATATCAAGTGGATGCACATGCGCTACGGCCCGATCGACGCGGCAAGCTGGGGCGTATTCAGCAGCGTCTATGCGTTTGCCGAAGTCCGGCAGCTGACGCAGTCCAAGGTGACGGTCTATGCCGGTGCGGCCGGCGAATCCACCGCGCAGCTGGAATTCCTCAAAGGCGCGCTGTTCAGCGTAAGCGCGCCCGATGGGATGCTGCCGCTGGAAGTCGAGCTGGCCGAGCGCCTGATTGGCGCGCTTGCGCCCCGCTTCGTGCTCGCCAATGCGCCGGCGCCGGGCCTGAGTTTCTCTCTGGACCTGGCGCAGGCGTTGCCGCCGGTGCGCTTCGCGCGCGCACCCAAGCCCGGACCGGGCTTGCGCTGCTTCGGTCCAGGCACGGCGCTGGCCGTGATACACGACCTGGCGGAGAAAGTGCACGTCGGCGGGAAGATACCGCCCGAGGTCAGCCAGGGCGCCAGCTACGAGCCACATCTCGCGCTCGACGTATTGCGCCACCTGCACCTGTACTGGTCGCCCGAACCGCCCGAGCGCAAGACGCAGCGCCATGCGGTCAAGTCGCGCCTCGCCGTCACGCACGGCTACGAAGGCGTGATGGGCGTGCTCGGCGGCGGTGACTCACTCGACTTCGACAACCAAAACTCGGAAAGCTGGATCGTCGAGAACGTGAGCGCCGGCGGCTTCGGCGCCGTGGTGCCGCAACTTAAGGGCGACTGGCTGCGGGTAGGCACGCTGCTCGCGCTGCAACCCGAGGGCGGCACGAACTGGGTGCTGGGCGTGGTGCGCAGGGTCAACAAGCTCGCGGGGCAGCAGGCGCGCGCCGGCATACAGACGCTCTCCAGGTCGCCAATGCTGTGCCGCTTCGCCCTTTCCGGCGTCAAGACTGTTTCCGAGCAAGGCCTGCTGCTGAAGATCGACGGCGCGGCGGAGGTGCATATCGTGCTCAAGCCGAGCGTGTTCACGCCGGGGCAGAACCTAGAGCACGAGCAGGGCGGGCGCCACCACGTCTACTTGCCGCAGGCGGTGGCTGAGCGCGGCGAAGACTACGAGATCGCCAGGTACCGGGAACTGGTCAGGGAAGCCTGACCAGTTTGGCGGGAGCTGGCTAGAGAATCCTCTGCAGGAAGGACGAGATGTGCGCGATCTCCTCGGGGCAGACCGAATGCGGCATCGGGTACGCGTGCCAGTCCACCTTGTAGCCAAGCGCGACCAACGCCTCGCGCGAGAGAATCGCGCGATCGATGCCAATCATGTTGTCGTACTGCCCGTGCGCCATGAATACGGGCAAATCGCTGTTTTCCGCCGTGCGTTCTTTTGCCAGGGCGCTCGCGAGCGGCAGATAGGTTGAAAGCGCCATGACGCCGGCGAGGCGCTGGCGCTGCCGCAGCGCGGTCTGCAGCACGACCGCGCCGCCCTGCGAGAATCCGGCGAGCACGATCTTGTTGTGTGCAACACCCCGTTTCACTTCGCCGGCGATCAGACTCTCCAGCAAAGCCTGGGATGCATGTATGCCAGCCGCGTCTTCCGCACCGCCGCCGAGGGAAAAAATGTCGTACCAGGCGCGCATGCGCATGCCGCCGTTGATGGTGACCGGCCGCTGCGGCGCGTGCGGGAAGATGAAGCGCACCGGCCGCGCGGCCGGCAGCCGCAGTTCGGGGACGATCGGTTCGAAGTCGTGGCCATCGGCCCCCAGGCCGTGCAGCCAGATCACGCAGGCGACGGGTTTCGCGCCGGTTTCGACTTCGATAGTTTCGATGCTCACGGCTTGCTCTTCAGGGCTGATTTAGGACGGAAGGCTTTGACGCGGGCCTCATTGGTTTCAATGTATGGCCCGCCGATCAGGTCGATGCAGTAGGGCACGGCGGCGAAGACCCCGTCCAGCGTTTGCTTGATCGCCTTGGGCTGGCCGGGCAGGTTGATGATCAGGGCCTGCTTTCTTATTACCGCCATCTGGCGCGACAGAATTGCCGTCGGCACGTATTTCAGGCTCACAGCGCGCATCTGTTCGCCGAAGCCCGGCATTTCCTTCTCTGCTACCGCGAGGGTGGCTTCTGGCGTCACGTCGCGCGGCGCAGGGCCAGTGCCGCCGGTGGTGAGCACCAGGTGGCAGCCCCGCCCGTCGACCAGTTCCCTGAGGGTTTCCTCGATCGTTGCCCGGTCGTCCGGAATGAGCCGGTCTTCGAAATGCAGGCCAGGGGAAACCACGACCGCGGCGAGCCACTGCTTAAGCGCAGGAATGCCCTCGTCCTTGTACACGCCGCCCGCGGCACGGTCGCTCGCCGACACCAAGCCCACGATCAGTTTCTCGCTCATTTGACCTCGAAGAAATCCAGTACCACTGCCGCCGGGCGGCGCGCGCCGGAGAATTTCCCGCCGGTGATGCCGATGATCCGCCGCCGGCCGAACGGCGTATCGCCGAGATCGCGAATCGGTGCAAGGGCCACCTCGGCATGCATCAGGGGCGCAAGTTCAATCATGCGAAAAATCCCGCAAAACCCTGAAAAGTTCCCGCTGCGCCCGCGGCGGCTTGCTCTGCGCTATTTCCCTGCGCGCGTTGCGGATGAGCGTGCGCATGCCCTGCAGGTTGGCGCCGGCATGCGCAGCCGCGAATTCGGTCAGCGCCGCATCGTCCGCGAGCAGGCGCTCGCGCCACTGCTCGAGGCGCTTCTGGCGCGCTCGCGCCGCGGCAGATTGGCCCGCGATCGAGGCGACCGCCGCGCGCACCGGCGCCGGATCGAGTTTGCGCATGATCTTGCCGATGAATTGCACCTGGCGCCGCTTTGCGCCGTGGCTGGTGATGCGTTGCGCCTCGCGTACTGCAGCGAGCAGCACTGCCGGCAGGTCGAGCGCATCGAGCTCCCTGGCCGGCAGCGCAATCAGCGCCGCGCCCAGGCGCTGCAGTTCCTCGACTGCCTCTTTTTTCTTCGTCCTGCTGACAAATTCGGCTTCCATCGCTTGCTATGATAGCGCGCCATGTCTAAGGAAAATCGCTTTACGTACACCGCCTCGCAGCTCAGGGATTTCGCGCAGACTGTGCTTGATGCGGCGAAGCGCGCCGGCGCTTCCGCCTGCGAGTGCGAAGTCTCCGAGGGCCACGGGCTGTCGGTCACGGTGCGCCGCGACGAAGCCGAAACCATCGAGCACAACCTCGACAAGGGCATCGGCATCACGGTTTACTTCGGCGAGCGCCCGAACGCGCGCCGCGGCAATGCCAGCACCTCCGATTTTTCCGCTGCGGCGCTGGCGAGCGCGGTCGATGCGGCGGCCGCGATTGCGCGCAAGACCGCCGTGGACGATTGCGCAGGGCCGCCCGCGGCGGAGGAGCTGGCGCAGGCGCCCGATCTGGAGAAGCTCGACCTGGACCTGCACCATCCCTGGAATCCGGGTACCGAAGGCGCGATCCGCATCGCGCGGCGCGCGGAGCGCGCGGCGTTCGCGCTGTCGCCGAAAATCAGCAATTCCGAAGGCGCGACCGTTTCGGCGCAGCAGGGGCAGTTCGTGTTTGCCAACAGTCTGGGATTCATGCACGGCTTTCCGAGTTCGCGGCATTCGATATCGCTCTCGGTGATCGCCGAGGACCGCGGCCTGATGCAGCGCGACGACTGGTACAGCTCATCGCGCGTGCCGGGCAGGCTGGCCGACCCGGAGGCCCTGGGCCGCTATGCCGGCGCGCGCGCGCTGGCGCGGCTCGGCTCGCGCAAGATTGCCACCCGCCGGGCGCCGGTGCTGTTCGAGGCGCCGGTGGCGACGGGATTGCTCGGTGCTTTCGTCGCGGCGGCGAGCGGCGGCAGCTTGTACCGAAAATCCTCCTTCCTGCTCGATGCGCTCGGCAAGCAGGTGTTCTCCGGCGGCGTCACCATCGAGGAGCGTCCGCACGAGCCGCGCGCGCTCGCCAGCACGCCCTTCGACGACGAGGGTGTCGCGACGCGCAGGCGCGCGGTGGTGGAGAAAGGCGTGCTGAAAGGATATTTCCTCGGCAGCTATTCGGCGCGCAAGCTCGGCATGCAAAGTACCGGCAGCGCCGGCGGCAGCCACAACCTCGTGCTGTCTTCGGACGGACCGGAGCTTGCCGGCATGCTCAAACGCATGCGGCGCGGCTTTCTCGTGACCGAGATGCTCGGGCAGGGAACCAATCTCCTCACCGGCGACTATTCGCGCGGCGCTGCGGGCTACTGGGTGGAGAATGGCGAAATCGCGTATCCGGTCGAAGAGGTCACAGTGGCTGGCAACCTGAAGGACATGTACCGAGGCATCGCTTGCGTAGGCAGCGATACCGTGGTTCGCGGCCCCTACCAGTGCGGTTCGATCCTGGTGGATAACATGACGATTGCCGGAAACTGACCATGCCCAGGACCCTGCTGATCGAGATCGCCTCCGACGTCGTCTGCCCGTGGTGCTATATCGGCAAGCGCCGCCTGGAAAAGGCGCTCGGGTCGCTGCAGGGCGAAGTCGAGGCTCGCATCGAATGGCTGCCGTTCCAGCTCAATCCCGGCATGCCCGCGGGCGGCGTCGCGCGCGCCGACTACCGGCGCGCCAAGTTCGGCTCGCTCGAGAAAGGCCGCGCGCTCGACGCCCGAGTCGCGCAGGAGGGCGCGGGCGAGGGCATCGCTTTCGCCTTCGATCGCATGCAGCGCACGCCCAACACCTCCGCCGCGCACCGGCTAATCGACCTAGCGCAGCAGCAGGGCAAGGGCGACGCCGTCGTGGATGCGCTATTTCGCGCCTATTTCGAGGCAGCGAAGGACATCGGCGACCTGGACGTGCTCAAGGGCATTGCCGGGAGTGCAGGGGTGAACCGCTGGCCTGAGACGGAAAATATTGGAGACGTAAGGGAAAAAGAGGAGCGCGTACGCGACCTCGGCATCAGCGGCGTGCCGACGTTCATCTTCAACCGCGCGAGCGGCGTCTCGGGCGCCCATCCGCCGGAGACGCTGGCGCAGATCATCCGCGACGTCGCGCTCAAGGCGTAAAGTCCAGGCGTCCTTCGACCAGCACGCCGTAGATCCGGATCGGCCCGCGCCGCGGCAGCTCGAGCTGCGGCAGCGGTTCGGCATCGAGGTCCAGGTTCTCGACCGACAGGGCGCCCATCACGGCTTCGGACATCACGATTTCCGCGGCGCGGGCGCGGGTCACCATCGCCTGCGCGAGGCTGACGCTGTCGCCGAAGGCCACGCGGCGCTCGGCGCCGCGCGGCCCGGCGAGCCCAAGCACGGCTTCGCCCAGGTGCAGGCCCTGCGCGACCGCGCAGCGCAGGCCGTAGGTGGTGCGCCACTTTTCCGCAAGCGCGGGAAATTCTGCCTGGATGCGCTGTGCCGCGCGGACCGCCTGCTGCGAGGTCTGGATGGCGTTGCCCTGCGCGAAGGCCGACAGGAGCATCTCGTGCTGCGAGGTGACCGCCTCGCCGCCGTGCCCGGTCACGATGTCCGATGCAAACGCGAAAAACTCGTTCGCGAGCAGGATCACCAGGGCGGGGTCGAGCGCCTCGGACATGCGCGCAAGGCCGCGCAGCTCGGTGCACAACAGCACTGCCTGGCGGCGCTGCGTCGCCGGCGCGAAACCGACGGTGGTTTGCTGGTGTACGGATGCCGGAATTCCGCCCATGTCACTTCCCCCTGATGCGAGACGATTCCCGGAGATTAGGCTTTGCAAGAAACTGTCAGGGAGGAATTATTGCCGCTTTCGCACGCCGGCGGATGGAAGGCGGCAAACCGCCGACCGAAGGACCGCAATCCACCGCTGCCCTAGAGCAGCGTGATCAACCCGACCACGAATACCACCAGCACGCCGGCGGCAAAGAAGGCGAGCGAGGCGTCCGATACCTGCGGCAGGCCGGGATCGCGCGGTACCGGCTCGGGGTGGCGATCGTGGTGGTGGTCTTCCGCGGCATCCACGGGCTTGCCGACCTTCGCATTGAAAGCGACAAAGAATTCGTTCGCCACCTTGTTCGCCGCGGCATCCACCAGTCGCGATCCGATCTGCGCGAGCTTTCCGCCGACATTGGCCTTCACCTTGTAGGAAAGCCTCGTCGCATGACCTTCCGGGACGAGGCCCACGTCTGCGCCGCCCTTGGCAAATCCCGCCACGCCGCCCTGGCCCTCGAACGCGATCGAATAGGAATGCGGTGGTTTGATGTTGGAGAGCGTCAGCTTGCCCTTGAACTTGGCGCTCACCGGCCCCACCCGCGCCGTCATCTGCACGACGTATTCCGTGTCGTTCGTCTTGTCGATGGTTTCGCAGCCCGGCACGCAGGCCTTGAGCACCTCCGGATCGTTTAGCGCCGCCCAGGTGTCGGCCTGCGATGCCTGGATCAGCTGCTCGCCCGTCATTTCCATGCGCGCTTCTCCAGTGCCGCGTGCGCCCCGGGTTCCGCGAGCGCGTGTGCGAGGTCGATGAGGCTTTTCAGATTATGCACCGGCAGGAACCGGTCGACGTGCGGCAGCATCGCGCGCACGCCCGCGGGCCGCGCTTCGAACTTGTCATAGCGCAGCAGCGGATTGAGCCAGATCAACTGCTTGCAGGATTTGTGCAGGCGCTGCATTTCGTCCGACAGGCCTTCGCCGGCCTCGCGGTCGAGGCCGTCCGAAACCAGCAGCAGGCAGGCGTTCTGGCCCAGCACGCGCCGGCCCCAGCGCCAGTTGAATTCGCGCAGGCTCCAGCCGATGCGCGTGCCGCCCGACCAGTCCTTGATCACGTCGGCGACCCGCGCCATCGCCACGTCAACGTCGCGGTGGCGCAGCTGGCGCGTGATGTTGGTCAGGCGGGTGCCGAACACGAACACCGAAACGCGGTCGCGGTCGTTGGTGATGGCGTGCAGGAAATGCAGGAACATGCGCGCATAGGGATTCATCGAGCCGGAGATGTCGCACAGCACCACCAGCGGCGGATGGATTTTGACCGGTGCTTCGCGCACCAGCGGAATCACGTTGCCGCCTTCGCGCAGCGATTCGCGCAGCGTGGAGCGCAAATTTATTCTTTTGCCTTTTTCATTCAGCTTATTGCGTCTTGTCCGAATCAGCGGCAAGGGCAGGCGCAGCTTGCGCAGCATCTGCTTCGCTTCGGCGAGCTCGGCCGCGGACATGGTGTCGAAGTCCATGCGCTGCAACACTTCGTGCGAGGAGAAGGTGAGCCGCGCGTCGAGCTCGAGCTTCTGTTCCTTGAGTTCCTGCTCCGCTTTTTTCTGGTTGAAGAGCGCATCCGAAAGGCGCTGGCTCTGCTCCTGCTCGGTCTTGCCGGCGCGGCCGTAGGTCTTGGGCAGCAGCGCGTTCATCATCTTTTCGGCGAGCTTGGGGTCGCGCCAGAAAATGCGGAAGGCCTGGTCGAAGATCGGCCGCTGCTCTTCCTTGGAGAGGAACACCGCGGACATGGTCCAGTACCAGTCGTCGCGCCGGTTGCAGTCGGCGAGCTCCAGCGCCTTGACGCAATCCACCACACGGTCGGGTCCCAGGCGCAGGCCCGCGGCGCGCAGCAGGCGCGCGAAGTGCATGACGTTCTCGGCAAGCTTGTGCCCCGGACCGGCGGCGTCGAGGGAAGGAAACACGGGCTGGATCGCCGCTCGCAGCTTAGGCTGTTGCCGCCGCGGTTTTCGCCTCGACGACGAGGCGCGTGGCTTCCTCGCCCGCGATGCGCTCGATGTCGTCCTGGTACTTAAGCAGCACGCCGAGCGTGTTGTTGACCGTTTCCGGGTCGAGGGTGATGCGATCCAGCGCCACCAGGCAGTTGGCCCAGTCGATGGTCTCGGCCACGCCGGGCAGCTTGAACAGATCCACGCTGCGCAGGCGCTGCACGAAGGCCACCACCTCCCGCGACAGCGCATGCGCAGCTTTTGGCGCCTTGCGCCGCAGGATTTCCAGTTCGCGCACCGCATCCGGGTAGTCCACCCAGTGGTAGAAGCAGCGCCGCTTCACCGCATCGTGGATCTCGCGCGTGCGGTTCGAGGTGATCACCACCACCGGCGGCTCGGCGGCTTTCAGGGTGCCTATTTCGGGGATCGTGATCTGCCAGTCGGAGAGCACTTCCAGCAGGTAGGCCTCGAAGGGCTCGTCGGTGCGGTCGAGTTCATCGATCAGCAGCACCGGCGCCGCGCCCTTCCTGCCCTCGAGCGCGCGCGCGAGCGAGCGCTTGACGAGGAACTTGTCCGAAAAAATGTCCTGCGAGAGCTTTTCCTTGGATTTTTCGCCGGAAGCCTCGGCCAGGCGAATTTCGATCATCTGGCGCGCGTAATTCCACTCATAGGCGGCCTGCGCGATATCCAGGCCCTCGTAGCACTGCAGGCGGATCAGTTCGCGCCCGAGCGAGGCCGCGATCACCTTGGCGATCTCGGTCTTGCCCACGCCCGCCTCGCCCTCCAGGAACAGCGGCCGCTGCATCGCGAGCGACAAGTACAGGGCCGTCGCGAGGCTGCGGTCGGCCACGTAATCGGCTTCACCAAGCAGCTTGTGCGTCTCGTCGATGGATTTGGGCAGCGCGCGGGGCATGGGCGGGGTTTCGTGTCGCAGTGCGGAAAGACAGCATTTTCCGGCATTTGGCCCTCCACCGCCACCGGCGGCTCGCAACGCGAATATTCCGCTCCCGCAGGGCGAGAATGAGGCTCAGAATCCGCATTGCACTGGCGTGGGTACAAAGGGGGGACGATGGATCGGCGCAAATTTGTCGCACTTGCCGGGAGCCTGCTTGCCGCTCCGCTTGCGCGCGCGCAGGGCGCGCCAAGTCGCATAGCGTGGTTTTCGCCGACTCGGGCGTCGGACGGGACGCTCTTTCTGGATGCATTGCGCCATGGTTTGCGCGAGCGCGGCTACATCGAGGGCTCGAACCTCGTCATCGAGACGTACTGGGGCGAGGATTCGCCCGCCAGGGTGGCCGAACTCGCGAAGCAGGTCGTCGCCTCGCGCCCTCAGGTGGTTGTCGCACTCGGTCCGACCGGACCAATCATGCGGCGGGGGACTTCGACAATTCCGGTGGTGTTCGGCTACAGCGGAGATCCGGTGGAGGCGGGGCTGGTCGAGAAGCTCGGACGGCCAGGCGGCAATCTCACCGGCATCACCTTCCTCACGCTGGAGCTTGTCGGCAAGCGCGTGGAGTTGATCAAGGAGATGCTGCCGCGCGCCAAGCGCATCGCGGTCATCGCCAATCCGCAGCATCCGGGCGACGCCGCCGAGCGGCGCATATCGGAGCACGCGGCGGCGGCGCGCGGGTTGCAACTGGAGTATTTCGAGGTGCGTAACAGCGATCAGCTCGGCGACGCGCTGGTCGCGATCGAGAAGTCGCGCAGCGACGCGGCAATGATGTTTCCGGTGCAGTTCATCATCGGCAATCGCGAGCGGATCGCCGCGTGGTCGCTCCGCAGCCGGATTCCAGCGATTTCCGGATGGTCACAGTTCGCGGACGGCGGCAACCTGATGACGTACGGGCCCGACCTGGCGGCTTGCTTCCGGCGCCTTTCGAGTTATGTGGAGCGGATCCTGAAGGGCGCGCGGCCCGCCGATCTTGCGGTCGAGCAGCCGACCGTGGTCGAGCTGGTTGTCAACCGCAAGGCCGCCAAGGCGCTCGGGATCACGATCCCGCAGTCCGTGCTGCTGCGCGCCGACCGGGTGATCGAATGAACCGGCGCGAAGCAATCGCTCTGCTGGCTGCGCTGTCGTCGCCGCTTGGCGCTTTTTCCCAGCAGCAGAAGGTGCGCCGCATCGGCGCCCTCGCGGTCGGCGTGTCTACCGCCGAGCAGCAGCAGATGGGAAAGCTGATGT
>Ga0187893_10004955_pt1 | contig 24555 bp, 20 predicted proteins | sample MA1701074metaG_FD_139574 | JGI IMG/M metagenome (GOLD analysis project Ga0187893, IMG submission 139574) | White microbial mat communities from a basaltic lava cave in the Kipuka Kanohina Cave System on the Island of Hawaii, USA - MA170107-4 metaG ... | reverse complement strand
ACCGGGGGGATGAGGTGGCCGCGGCAACTGCCTCATCCAGAGGCTGTTGCCGGCGGCAGCGCGCCAGCCGACCCTCGTCGGTCAGGTCGAGGCTGACGGGCGTCATCGACACCCAGTGCTGTTCCACAGCCCATCGATCGGTGCCTTCCTCGGCGCCCGCGACCGGACTGGTGCCGAACCAGTACAGCTCACGTCCATACGGATCTCTCGTCGGGACGATGATGCCGTCGTAGGCGCGCACGGAAACTCGTGTCCACATCAGGCCGCGCGGCTCGCGCGGCAGGTTGACGTTCACCAGCGGCAAATCGCGATCGTTCAGCAGGATATCGAGCCCACGACGCATCCAAGGTTTGAGCGCGCTGAAATCGTCGAGACCGGCGGGGCAGCTGAACGCGATTCCGCGCATGCCGAGGAAGACCGCCTGCTTCGCCGCCGACAGCGTTCCGGAGTGCCAGATGCCACTGCCGATATTGAACCCAAGATTGCAGCCCGACAGCACCACATCAACCCCCTCCCAATGGTGGCTGCCCAGGGCCACGCAGTCAGCCGGCGTTCCATTCACACGGTAGGCGTCGAACGCGCCGACGATCGTCCGCCGGTACGAGAGCGGGCGATTGGCCGTGATCGCATGTCCCATCGACGATTGCTCCACGTGCGGCGCCACAATCCGGACCGTGCCGTACTGCGCGGCCACCTCGGCGAGTACGGCAATGCCCGGGCTGTAGATTCCGTCGTCGTTGCAGACCAGGATGCGCATGGTGCCGGAAGTGCAAGGCTCCGGCCAGAGTCGTGCATGCCGGAAGTACTGATGAGACTGAGCCTCTACTGGAATCCGTCCGCAGGCGATCGGATCCCTCTCGACGAGATCACCAGGGCGATCACCCGCGCTGGCCACGTCGTGGCTGGGATTCTGCAATCGGACGCCGACGCCGCTGATGCGCTGCGAGGGCACGTGGATGCACTCGTGGCTGCCGGCGGCGACGGCACCGTCGCGCGCGCGGCGCGTTCAATCTTCGGCGCCGCCCTGCCCATCGCGATCCTGCCGCTTGGCACCGCCAACAACATCGCCACCAGCCTCGGCATCAACGACGACCCTTTCGCCGCGATCGCCGAGTGGGGACGACAATCCGTCGTCAGGATCGACGTCGGTATCGTGACCGACGACGTCGGCGATCGCCTCTTCATCGAAGGTGTGGGGACGGGGCTGGTGCCGCGGGGTATCAACCGGGGACAGGGTGCGGCCCGGCAGCATGAGAGTGCGTCCGCCGAAGTCGAGTGGGCACGCGAGATGTTTCTTGGTGCCCTCTCGGAACTCGCTACACAGCCGTCGCGTCTTCGCATCGACGGCGAAGACGTGTCGGGAGATTACCTTCTGGTCGAGGTCTTGAATATCGCCTCTGTCGGACCGCGACTGCGGCTCTCGGCCGAAACGACGCCGGCCGACGGACTCCTTTCGGTTGTAACTGCCAGCGAAGTCGATCGCGGCGCCATTCGCGTTCACCTCGAGCGGCCGTCCGATGATCGTCGCGATCACGCCTGGTTGAAATCGTGGCGGGCCCGGCACGTCGAGGTATCGGGGTGGCACGAGTACCACGTCGATGATGAGGTTCACGTCAGTGCGTCTGGAGAGTTGGCCATCGCGATTCGCCCTTCGTGTCTGGCGGTGCTCGCATGATGTCACGTCGATTCGCCCCGGCCAGGAACTTGCATCGTTCAACTGCATGTCGAAACTTGCCAAACATGTGATGACAGCCGATCCGCAGTGCTGTTCGCCGGAAACGCCCCTGAATGAGGTCGCCAAGCTGATGGTGGAGTGCGATTGCGGCGAGATCCCGGTGGCCGATGCCGCCAACCGCCTCGTCGGTGTGGTCACCGACCGCGACATCGTGTGCCGCGTCGTTGCCAAGGGGAAGAACCCCGCTGCCGTCACGGCCGAGGAAGCCATGTCGCAGCCCGTGATTGCCGTGGCGCCCGACACCACGCTGGATGAAGTCGTGGCCGTGATGGAGGAAAACCAGATTCGGCGCGTGCCGGTGGTGGACCTGCAGGGCTGCTGTTGCGGCATCATCGCGCAGGCCGACGTGGCGATGGTCGCGCGCGAGAGTGAAGTGGGCGAGCTCGTGCGCGAAGTGTCGCGCGACGCGATGGACGCCCGCCCCAGCGGCCGCGTTTGATCGGGCGTCGCGGCGCAGTTAGCGCGCGCGGGCTGGCGCGAGGATCAACGCGCTCGCCTTCTCGCCGATCATCACGCACGTGGCGTTGGTCGCGGTGTTCACCACTTCCGGCATGATCGACCCGTCGGCGACGCGCAACCCTTCTACGCCGCGCACGCGCAGCGACGCATCCACCACCGCAGCGGGATCGCTCGCCGGTCCCATTCGGCAGGTGCCGGCGCCGTGATAGATCGTGTCGGTGTCGCGGCGCACGAACGCCGCCAGGTCGGCGTCGCTTTTCATCTTCGCGCCGGGCAGGATCTCGTCGGCGCGCAGCGATGAATACGCGTCTGCCTCGCCGAACCACCGGGCGAGGTGAACGCCACGCACCATGGCGTTCACGTCCGCCTGCTCCTGCAGATAATTGGCGCGGATGATCGGCGGCGTCAGCGGATCCGCGCCGCGGAGCCGCACCTCGCCGCGAGACTTGGGTTGCACCAGCGACACCGTTATCGTGATGAACTTGTCGGGAGTTTCGGACCCGCGCCCGACATAGAACTGAATATCGGGCGCCGCGCCAAACGCGCCTTGCGACGATCGCGTGAACATCCCGGCCGTCACGGTCGATCCCGGCAGCTCGGTCTTGCCGTTCCAGCGAATCGCCAGTTTCAAATGGTCTTGAAAATTCGTCCCCACTCCCGGCACGTCGGCAATCACGGCGATGCCGAGTGACTTCAGATGATCGGCGGGGCCGATGCCCGACAGCATCAGCAGTTTCGGCGAATCGATCACGCCGCCGCACAGCAGGATCTCGCGAGCGGCGCGCGCCTGTTCGCGTTTGCCGTCGAGGAGATACTCTACGCCCACCGCCTTCTTGCCCTCGAACAACAGGCGAGCGGCGTGCGCGAGCGATCGCACCTCGAGATTCGGGCGGCCGAGCGCCGGCGACAAGAACGCATCCGCCACGCTGTGCCGCTTCCCGTCGAGGATGGTTTTCTGGTAGTAGCCGGCGATGTTGTTCGGCGATGGTTCGTTGAAGTCGAACCGCGCGTCGGCTTTGAAGCCGTTTTGCCACGCGGCGGCGAGAAACGCCTTGTGCGAGGCGTGCGGGTCGTAGCAATACGACACCGCGAGCGGGCCGTCGGCGCCGCGGTACTCGGTCTCGCCGCTCTCGTTGCGCTCCACCCGCTTGAACAGCGGCAGGACATCGTCGTAGCCCCAGCCGGTGTTGCCGAGCTCTTTCCAGCGCTCGAAGCACAATCGATGGCCGCGGATGAACGTCATCGCATTGATGGCGCTGGATCCGCCGTGCGCCTTGCCGCGCGGAAACGCGATGCGTCGATTCTGCAGGCCGGGCTCGGGCTCGGTGGAGTAGGCCCAGTCGAATTTCGATCCGAGCAGCGACACCCAGCGGCCCGGCGCCGTCACCGCGGGATCGTTGTTGACCGGACCGCCGGCCTCCAGCAACAAGACGCGAGTACTCTTGTCGGCACTCAGCCGGTTGGCGAGCACACAGCCGGACGATCCGGCGCCGACGATGATGTAGTCGAAGGGGTCTTGGGTCCTGGGTCTTGGGTCTTGGGTCGTGCTGAGGACTGCCGGAGCGGCCGCCATAGCCTTTAAGAACTCACGCCGTTTCATAGCCTTCCTGTCAGTTTTCCCAGCCGCCGCGAGACAGTGTCCCGGCCAAGCAGCACCAGCATTTCGAACAGCCCTGGACTCACCATACGACCGGTCATGGCGATTCGTGTACCGTGGATCAACGTGCCGGCCTTCACCGAGCGTACGTCGGCCAGCTCGCGCAATGCCTTCTCCAGCGAGGCCGCCGTCCACCCAGCGGTCTCATAACTGGCGTCGAGCGCCAGCAGATGTTCTTTCGTCCCCGGCGCGGAGAGATGCTTCTTGACGGCGTCCGGATCGTAGTCGATCGGATCCTCGAAGAACGGACGCAGCTGATCGGGAAAGTCCGTGAGTTTCTTGGCACGCGGCCGGAGCAATTCTAGAATCGCATGGGTCCTGGGATCGTCTCCCAAGACCCAAGACCCAGGACCCAAGACCCTCAACCTCGCGATGAGTTCCGCATCATCGAGACGCAACAGATGCTGGTGATTGAACCAGTCGAGTTTCTCGGTGTTGAACACCGCGTTGCCGCCGCTGATCCCCTCGAGCGTGAATCGCCGGATCAACTCCTGCCGCGTGAACAGCTCCTCGTCGCTGCCGGTGCCCCAGCCGAGCAGCGCGAGAAAGTTGAACATCGCCTCGGGGATGTAGCCCTGCTTCTCGTACTCCATCACTGACGTGGCGCCATGACGTTTGCTCAGACGCTTCTTGTCGGGCCCCATGATCAACGGCACGTGCGCGAATGCCGGCGGGGTCTTGCCGAATGCGTTGTAGAGCAGGAGCTGCTTCGGCGTATTGGAAATGTGATCGTCGCCGCGAACCACGTGCGTCACCGCCATGTCGATGTCGTCAACCACCACCGAGAGGTGATAGGTCGGGTTGGTGTCCGATCGCAGCACGACGAAGTTCTCGATGTGTTCGTTGTCGAATTCGATCGGCCCGTGGACGCTGTCGGTGAACGACGTCTTCCCGGCCGGCACTTTGAAGCGGATCGCGCCTTCGTCCTGGAATGCGTGGCCGGCATTCAGCAACTGTGCGGCGGCGGCGCGATAGCGATCGAGCCGCTCGGATTGAAAGTACGGCGCGTGTGGACCACCGATTTCCGGACCCTCGTCCCAGTCAATGCCGAGCCAGCGCAGACCATCGAGGATTCCCGTGACCATTTCCGGCTGGTTGCGCTCGACGTCGGTGTCCTCGATCCGCAGGATGAACGCGCCGCCCTGGCGCCGCGCGTAGAGCCAGTTGAAGAGCGCCGTGCGAGCGCCGCCGACGTGCAGATAACCGGTCGGCGAGGGAGCGAAGCGAAGGCGAGGGACCACGGAATTTCCGATCTTAAACTATCCTCGTAGGGTGGATGATCGGCAGGCGCTGCGCATGCAGCGGTTCCAGATGGCCGCGGGCACGTCGTTCATGGTCATCGTCCTGTTGTACGTCGCCTATCTGCTCGACGGCCTCGAGTGGATCGGGTTCGTCAGCGGCAGCGCGCTCATCGCGTTTTTCGTCGCGGTGTTTTTCATGCTGCTGCGCAGCGGGGTCAATCTCAGGTTTCGCGATCCCAGTCTGACCTTCCCACAGCTGAGCTCGTCGATCCTGACGATGGCGTTCGTGATGTATTTCGCCGATCGCGCGCGATCGGCGCTGCTGGTCGTGTTTCTGATCGCGTTTCTGTTCGGTGTGTTCCGCATGCGCGTCCGCCAGCTGCTGGCCCTCGCCGCGATCGCGATCGCGGCCTACGGCGTCATGGTCGTGGCGTTGCTGCAAAACAAACCGCAGGTGGTGGAACCGGCCGACGAGATCCTGCAATTGATCGTGCTCGCGGTCACGTTGCCGTGGTTCGCCGCGATGAGCGGCTACGTCACGAAGATGCGCGACGACATGATGCGGTCGAACCGGGATTTGGCCGCGGCGAAGGCCGCGGCCGAGTCGGCGGCGCAGGCGAAGAGCACCTTCCTCGCCAGCATGAGCCACGAGATTCGCACGCCGATGAACGGTGTCATCGGCATGACCACACTGCTGCTCGATTCGAACCTGACCCGTCAGCAGCGCGAATGGGTGGAGGTGATCCGAGCGAGCGGCGACAGTCTGCTCACGATCATCAACGACATTCTCGACTTCTCGAAGATCGAGGCCGGCAAGCTGGAGTTGGATTTCTATCCGTTCGATCCGCAATCGTGCATTCACGACACGCTGGAGCTGCTCACGCCGCAGGCGTCGGCCAAGGGTCTGCGTCTCGGCTGCCAGCTCGACACGCCGTTGCCGCCGGTGATCATGAGCGATATCACGCGTGTGCGGCAGATTCTGTTCAACCTGTTGAGCAACGCCATCAAGTTCACCGAGACGGGTGAGGTGATCGTCCACGCCTCGGCGGTGCAGCAGACCGCCGTCGACGTGGCGGAGCTGCAATTCACCGTGGCCGACACCGGCATCGGCATCCCGGCCGACCGTCTCGATCGGCTGTTTCAGTCGTTCAGCCAGGTCGATCGCTCAACGACCAGAAAATACGGCGGGTCTGGTCTTGGGCTGGCCATCTCACGCCGTCTCGTGGAGCTGCTTGGCGGACGGATCTGGGTGGACAGTGAGGCGGGCAAAGGCAGCCGGTTCTCGTTCACCATCATGGCGCAATGCGGCAGCGGCGTGCCTCAGACGGCGCCTCGCGCCGAACCAGCGGTGGCCGGGCCCGCAGGCAAGCTGGCCGATCGGCATCCGCTTCGCGTGCTCGTCGCCGAGGACAACATCGTCAATCAAAAAGTGGTGATGGCGATGCTCTCGCATCTTGGCTATCGGCCGGACCTCGTGGCCAATGGCGAAGAAGCCGTCGTCGCCGTGCGTCGCGTGCCCTATGACGTGGTATTCATGGACCTGCAGATGCCCGAGCTCGATGGCGTTGGCGCGACGCAGCAGATCCTCGCGGAACACTCCGACGCGATTCGGCCGCGAATCGTGGCGCTGACGGCGAATGCCTACGCCGAAGATCGCGAGGCGTGCCTGGCGGCGGGAATGGACGATTACGTCAGCAAGCCGTTGAAGACCGAGGCGCTCGAAGCCGCGTTGTTGCGTGCGTCGCGCGTCGCGAACTAGTCAGCACGAGGCACGAGGCACCAGGCACGAAAGCACGAGGCACGAGGCACGAGGCACGAGGCACGAAAGCACGAGGCACGAGGCACGAGGCACGAAAGCACGAGGCACGAGGCACGAGGCACCTTATATGGATCCCCACGCAAATCAGCCTGTGCTGCAAGCTGGAGCGCCTCTGGCGCAGGCGCGACTGGTGGCTATTCTTCTACATGGCCGCGGAGCGACAGCCAACGACATTCTCCCGATATCCAGCGAGTTCACCGCTCGCGACGTCGCCTACCTGGCGCCGCAGGCCTCCGGGAATACGTGGTATCCGTCTTCGTTCCTGATGCCACTCGAGCAGAACGAGCCGTCCCTCAGCTCAGCGCTGCGGCTGGTCGAACAGCTGGTCGCGTCGCTCGGCGAGCAGAACTTTCCGCCCCAGAAGGTGGCATTGATGGGCTTCTCGCAGGGCGCGTGCCTGTCGCTCGAATTTGCCGCCCGTCACGCGCGCCGCTACGCCGCGATTGCCGCATTCAGCGGCGGTCTGATCGGTCCGCCCGGAACGTCACGCAGCTATTCGGGGTCGTTCGCCGGCACGCCGGTGTTCATGGGATGCAGCGACGTCGATCCGCACATCCCAGTCGAGCGAGTGCTCGAGTCCGCCGATGTGTTCGCGCACATGGGCGCGGTCGTCGATAAACGAATCTACCCACGAATGGACCACACCATCGTCGGCGACGAGATCGACGCCGTCGACGCGCTGCTCAAGCCCTGACGTCGGCGACCTTCACCGTGGTCCCGCTCGCCTGCGCGCGCGTGGCCGCAACTCCCACGCGCAGCGCCTCCATGCCGTCGTCAATCGTGATCGGCGCCGGCCGGTTATGCAGAACGTTCTGTGCGAAATTCTGCAGCTGATTTGTGTAGGCGTCGCAGAATCGTTCCATGAAGTAGGGCACCACGTCGTGCGACACGCCGTTGGCTTTGGTCATCACCATGATCGGCGTCTCGCGCAGATACCCGATTCGGATCGTTCCCTCGAGCCCGAGGATCTCGGTCGAGATGTCGTAGCCGTAGATGCCGCTGCGCGTCAGATCGACCACGCCGAGCTTGCCGCTGGTGAAGGTCAGGCTGGCGACGGCGTTGTCGATATCGCCGACCGTGGCCAACTCCGGATACGCGATGGTGGCGCCGATCGCCGACACCGTGCTCACATCGCCCATGAACCAGCGCGACAGATCGAAATCGTGGATGCCCATGTCGATCAACATGCCGCCGCTGCTCGCCGGGTTGGCGTATTCCAGGCTGGGACGAAAGGGATCGCGCGACGTGGCTTTGAAGACCAGAGGTTGGCCGATTCGACCCGCCTCGATTTGTTTCTTCGCGGCGGCGTACCCGGGATCGAAACGGCGCATGAACCCCATCTGGAAGAACATGCCCGATGTCTCGATCGCGGTTTTCATTGCGGCCACTTCGGCGAGTGAGAGCGCCGGGGGTTTCTCGCAGAACGTCGGCTTCTTCTTCGCCGCGGCGACAATCACGTGCTCGCGATGCACGTGCGTCGGCGTCACGATCACGATCGCGTCGACGGCCTTGTCGTCGATCAGGTCGAGCGGATCGGTAAACGACTTCGGCACGTCGAATTCTTCGGCAATCTCCTTCGCCAGGTTGCCGAGCGGATCCGCCACCGCCACCAGCCGCGTTTCCGGAATACGCCCGGCCAGGTCGCGGGCGTAGACGCGGCCGAGGCGGCCGAGCCCAATCAATCCGACGTTCAGACGTTTCATTTCGCCGCCGTGGCTTTGGTAACCATCTCGAGCTTCACCATGATGTCGGCCGGCACCGGTTCGCCGGCCAGCAGCTTGACCGCGCTCTCGACCGCAGCCTTGCCCATCTCATACGGGAACTGCGCCACCGACGCCGACATCGTCCCCGCCGCAATGGCCTTCTTCGCGTCGTCGAGCGCATCGAAACCGACGACGCGGATCGCGCCGGTCCTGCCGGCCGCGGCGATCGCTTCGATCGCGCCCAGCGCCATCAGGTCGCTCGCCGCAAACACGGTGTCGATGTCGGGATGCGCCTGCAGCATGTTCTGGAACACGTTGAAGCCCTGGTCGCGCTCCCAGTTGGCGGGCTGCGACGCCGCGATGGCGATGCCGGACGCCTTCGCCACGGCGTCGCGAAAGCCGCGCAGCCGCGAGTCGCCGGTTTCATGTCCCGGGATGCCTTCGAGAATTCCGACTCTGGCCTTGCCGCCAGTCAGTGACACCACGTATTCACCGGCCAGCTTGCCGCCTTCGTAGTTGTCGGAGCCGATGAACGTGCGCGGTTTCACTCCGGCGTCTGCTGCTGCCTTGGCGTCGAGGCGGGTGTCGACGATCACAATCGGCACGCTGGCGCCGGATGCCTTGACCAGCGCCGACACGACCTCGCGCGATCCACTCGGCGTGATTGCCAGCACGTCGATCCCGGTCTGCAGCATGTTCTCCACGATCTGCATCTGCTTGTCGACGTCGATCTCGCGTTCGGCGGCTTGGACCTGGAGCGTCACGCCTAACCGGTCGGCAGCCTCCTGGGCGCCGCGGCGCATGTCGACAAAAAACGGGTGATTGAGTGTCTTCAGGACCAGGGCGACGGTCTTACGATCATCGCTGGCAGGCGCTTGTCGATTGCACGACGTGAACAGCACGAGGCACAAGACGCCCAGCACGAGGCACGAGGCACGAGGCACGAGGCACCGGTTCATGTTCGCTGTCTCTTAAGAATCGTATCGACCAGCACCGCGCCCACAATGACGCCGCCGATCACGATTTGTTGGAGGAATGAAGATACACCAAGCAGGTTGAGGCCGTTCCGCAGCACCCCCATGATCAACGCGCCAACCAGCGTGCCGCCCAGCGAACCCTCGCCGCCGAGCAGGCTGGTGCCGCCGATGACGGTCGCCGCGATCGCGTCGAGCTCGTACATCATGCCGGCGATGGGTTGCGCCGAATTGAGCCGCGCCGTGAGCACGATCGCCGCGGCTGCGCTCATCAGCCCCGACACGCAATAGATCGCCGTCTTGTGGAACGAGATCGCCACACCCGACAGCCGCGTCGCCTCTTCATTGCCGCCGATGGCGTAGACGTAGCGGCCGAAAGTCGTCCGAGTGAGCACCACGTGCGCAATTGCGTACGCGGCCATCATCACGATCACGGGCGCCGGAATGAACAGCACGCTGCCGGTCGCGATCCACCGGAACCCTTCGTCGAATCCGGACACCGGTCGTCCCTCCGTGAACAACAGCGCCGCGCCGCGGGCCACGCTCATCATGCCCAGCGTGGCGATGAACGGCGGCAGGCGGCCGATGCTGATCAGCAGACCGTTGACCAGTCCGCAGACCACGCCAACCGCGACCGAACCGGCGATCGCAATCGGGATGGGCTGGCCCGCCTGCAGCAGCGCGCCAAGCGCGACGCCCGAGAGGGCGACGATGGATCCGACCGACAGATCGATGCCGCCCGAGATGATCACGAACGTCATGCCGGCGGCGACGATGGCGTTGATGCTGCTTTGTTGAGCGACGTTCAGCAGGTTGGAGATGGTGAGGAAGTGCGGTGTCAGCGCCCACAGAACGGTGCACAGCACCACGAGGCCGATAACGGTGCCGTAGCGTCGCGCGTTCACGCGCGCTCAGTGTAATCCAAGCGCCGCTTTGAGCACGCCTTCCTGGGTCGCGTTGCGCGCGTCGAATTCTTTCTGGACGCGTCCGCCGCGCATCACCAGGATGCGGTCGCTCATGCCCAGCAGCTCCGGCAGCTCCGACGAGATCATGACGATGCCGGCACCGCTCTCCGTCAGCCGGTTCATCAGGTTGTAGATCTCGATCTTGGCGCCGACGTCCACGCCGCGCGTGGGCTCGTCGAAGATGAACACCCGCGCGTCGCCCGCCAGCCACTTGCCGAGGACCACCTTCTGCTGATTGCCGCCGCTCAACGATCGCACCGCTTGCGTCGCGGTGGCCTTGATATGCAGATTGCTGACCACCGGCGCGGCGAGCACATCCTCGGAGCGAGGCGGCAGGAATCCCCAGCGCGCCAGTCGCCGGCCGTGGGGCAGCGCCACGTTCCTGACCACTGTGAGCAGCGCGACCAGGCCGCCGGCGCGGCGATCTTCAGGCAGCAGTCCAATGCCCTTGCGGATTGCATCGGCGGGCGATCGCAGCGTCAGCGCCTCTCCCCGGCATTCGATCCGGCCCTGACCGGCCCGATCCGCGCCGGCGAGCACCCGCGCGAGCCGGCTGCGGCCGGCGCCCAGCAGCCCGGCGATGCCGATGATTTCGCCGGCATGCAGGGTGAAGCTGACGCCGCTGAGGAAGGGCTCACGGCCGAGGTCAGTGACGGTGAGCAGGGCGTCGCCGGGTTTCACGCGGCGTGCCGGGAAGTGTTGCGCCAGTTCCCGATTCGCCATCAACCGCACCAGGTCGTTGACGGTGACCTCCGCCAGCGCGTGCGTGGCGACGTGATGTCCGTCGCGCAGCACCGTGACGCGATCGCCGATGCGATACACCTCGTCGAGCCGGTGCGTGATGTAGACGATGGCCACGCCTCGTTCCGCGAGCCGCTTGATGATGGCGAACAACTGATCGACCTCGCGCGCGGTCAGCGCCGAAGTGGGCTCGTCCATCACCACGACAGAGGCTTCACCTCTGAGGGCTTTGGCGATCTCCACCATCTGTCGCCGCGCCACGCTGAGCTGCGCGACCGGTGTTCGCGGGTCGAGATCCATGCCGAGATCTGCGAGCAGTTCAGCGGTGGCGCTCTCGAGGGTGTGGCGGTCGATCCATCCGGCGCGCGCCGGTTCGGCGCCGAGAAAAATGTTCTCGGCCACCGACAAGTGCGGAACGAGACTGAGTTCCTGATAGATGACGCGGATGCCGAGCGCGAGCGCGTCGTGTGGACTGCGGATTTCCGCCGGCCGATCGTTGATGCGGATCTCGCCGGCGTCTTTGCGGTAGGCGCCGCTGAGGATCTTCATCAGCGTCGACTTGCCGGCGCCGTTCTCGCCGAGCAGCATGTGCACCTCGCCGGCGTTGAGGGTCAGGTCAACGCCGGCGAGCGCCACGACACCGGGAAACGACTTCCGGATGTCGCGCATCGCGAGCACCGGAGCGGTGGTCATGCGAACGCGTCGGTCCAGAACCGAGGCGCCGCTAGAAACCCAGGCGCAACGACAACTGCATCACCCGCGGATCTCCGGCCAGCGTCGAGATCACGCCGACCGTGGTCGGCGCGGCAATGTTCGCGGCCGGCAGTCCGAAGTTCGCGCGGTTGAACACGTTGAAGATGTCGGCGCGCAACGTCACGTTGGCCCGGTCGGAGAACTGGATCCGCCGCTGCACGCTCATATCAAACGTGACCCACCCGGGACCACGCAGGATGTTGCGGCCGGCGTTGCCGAACGCGCCCGACGGCACCGCGGTGAACGCCGCGGGATTGAACCACCGCGCCACCGTCCGCGGCCCTTCGGGATCGCCGGTCAGATTCGGCACGCCCGTTTGATCGGCGCCCACATTGTTGCTGCCCTGCGTCACGGTGAACGCCCGGCCCGAGCGCGCGCTATAGATGCCGCTCAACAGCCAGCCGCCGAGGATCTTCCCGGCCACGCCGTCCGGCAGCATCGCCTTGCCCTCGCCGAACGGCAGCTCGAAGATGAAGTTGGCGACGAAGCGGTGACGGATGTCGAAGTCGCTCGGCCCTTCCCACGAGTCGAGGTCGCGCGAATTCTGCGCGCGGCCTGACGAGGCGTTGAGATGTTCCGGCGCCTGGTCGCGCGCTTCGCCAAGCGTGTACGACGCGCGGTAACCGTAACCATTGCCGAATCGCTTCTCGAATGAGAGGTCGACGCCCTTGTAGTTCGCCGTGCCGCTCATCTCGCGCGCCTGGATGTTGCCGAAGTTGGGATACGGCACCGCACCGTTGGCGTCGAGAGTGCCGCGCAGCGGCTGATTGAGGTTGCGCAACACGGCCAGGTTCTTGGTGGAGGACGTCACCACGTCCGCCGACACCACCATGTTGCCGGCCAGCTCGCGCTCCACGCCGCCGCCGATCTGCTGCACCATCGTCCGCGGCGACTCTTCCAAGGCCGCGCGCAGCTTCAGATTGCGGATCACCAGGTTCGACGGATCGAGATAGTTCGACGGGAAACCCTCCCGCATGAAGAACACCGGCGTCGTTGCACCCGAAGCGGAATTCACCTGGATGTTGAGCAGCCCCGGCGGGTTCAGCGCCAGTTGATCCTCCGAGCCGATGCGCTCGAACTGGTTGTAGAACACGCCGTAACCGCCGCGGACCAGCGTCTTGTCGTTGATGCGATAGACGGCGCCCATCCGCGGTGCGAAGTTGTTCTTGTCGGGCTTCACCAGCGCGCGATCCGCAAGCGAGCCGTCCCGCGCGAACACCAGAGTGCCCGACCCGTTCGGATCGAAGTTCGCCATGCGGTTGTCGCGTTCGATCGGTGGCGTCATGAAGTCGTAACGCAGGCCGAGGTTCAACGTCAGCTGGTCCGTCGGCTTCCAGTCGTCCTGCACGAAGAACGACTGCGACCGCAGCTCCTGGTTGACCACGAACACGTTGGTAAGCTCGGCGCGATTGGGGTAGCCGAGCAGGAAATCGGCAAACGCGTGACCCGTGAACGTGGCCTGGAATCGGAGGTTGCCGCGCGTCGGGGCAACGTCGAAGTACTCGTTGGTCATCGGCATCATCAAGTCCACGCCGAACTTGATCTGGTGGTTGCCGCGCATCCAGGTGGTGGTGTTGAGCCATTGCACCTGGTTGGTGTGCTGGAACTTCGGCATGAAATTCGGCGACCCGAGGCGGATGTGGCCGTCGATATCGATGCCGACGATGCCGCCGGCGACTCGCGGATCGTTCGGCACGCCGCGGAAGCCAATCTGATCCATGCCGCTCTGGCCGAACGGATCCTGCTGGCCGTCGTTGGTGCCGCTGGCCCACGACACGCGCGATTCATTGACGAAATGCGCGCCCAACACCTTGTTCCAGCCGCCGACCACCGCGTGTGAATCGAGGAAGTTGCGGCCCCAGGCTGATGTCGATGTGCCATCGAGGATTCCGCCGAACCAGCCGGGAACGAACCGCACCCGATTGCTGCCGATGTAGCGAGCGAACAGATTGTTGGTGTTGCCCAGCGGCACGTCGACGCGGACGAGATATCGATCCGATTCGTCCTCGACGTTCGGCTGACGGATGAAGTTGTTCGCGCCGGTGGTATTCGGCAGCGGCACCAGACCCATGATCGCCCGCGCCACCGGATCGATGCGGTCGGCGGGAATGGTGTTGTTGGCGAATGGCTGACCGGTCAGCGGATCGCGAATCGCGGACGTGAAGATGCCCTGCCGCTGACTCGCCGTCATCACGTTACCCGTGCGCAGCACACCCTGTTTCAGCCGCGTGCCTTCGTAGTCGCCGAAGAAGAAGGCGCGCACGCCCGGGATGGGACCGCCGAGGTTGCCGCCGAACTGGTTCTGGTTGTTCGTCGCCTTCGGCTGGTTGGCCGCCTTCGCGAAGTAATTGATCGTGTCCATCCGATCGTCGCGATAGAAGTCGTAGACGGTGCCGCGTAGCTGATTCGTGCCCGACTTGGTATTGACGATGATCGCGGCGCCGGGCGCCCAGCCGTACTCGGCGGCGTACGGACTCGTCACGACCTTGAACTCGTCGATCGCGTCAACCGACGGACGCGACAACTGCGTCGTCAGCTCCTGCACGTTGGTGGAGAAGCTGTTGTTGGCCACGCCGTCGAGCATGAAGTTGTTCTGCAGGCTGCGATTGCCGTGCACGCTGATGCCGCCGGTCCGCCCCGACGACGTGCCGCCGGCCTGCTCGGTGTAGCGATCGCTCTGCACGCCTGGCACCATCGCCAGCAGGTCGTCCCAGTTGCGAATCGCCAGAGGCAGCTTGTCGACCTCGTTCGTGTCGACCACCGTGCCAAGCACCGCGGACTCAGTGCTGAGCAACGGGGTGATGCCCTCGACCTTCACGGTCTCTCCGATCGATCCAAGGGCCAGCGAGAGATCGAGCCGCGACCTCGCGCCGAGCTCGAGGCTGACGGTTTGTTCGAAGCGCTGAAACCCGTTGGCTTCGGCCTGCACGAGGTAGTCGCCGGGCATCAGGTTGACCACGAGGTAGACGCCCGCGTTCGACGTCGTCACGGTGGTGGCCACATCGGTGGCGAGGCTGGTGACGGTGACCCGCGCGTTCGGAATCACCGCATCCGACGCATCACGCACGACGCCGGTCAGCGTCGCGCGATCGACCTGGGCCAGGGCGGTAGCAGCGTAGAACAAGACGGCGGCTGCGGTCGCCGACGCACGCAAAGCAAGTCGCATCGATGTCCTCCTGGAACCCGGCGATACTACCACCGGTCGGTTGACAAAGCGGCGACTGGCCTGCGACGAATCGTTACTCGGCTCGCAGCGCCTCCACCGGCGTGACCTTCATGCCTCGACGGGCGGGCACATACGACGCAAACGTCGCCACCGCCGCCAGCACGATCGCGGTCATCGCGAATGTAACCAGATCGAAACGTCCAATCTGGAACAGCATCGAGGCCAGGAACTGCGACAGCCAGGCCGCGGCGACGATCCCCACCACGAGGCCGATCACCACCAGCTTCAGCGCGTCGCCGATCATCATCGTGAACACCGATCCCGTGGTCGCCCCCAGCGCCATCCGAACGCCGATTTCCTGCGTGCGCTGCGCCACCGAATAGGCCATCACGCCGTAGACGCCGACCCCGGCGAGCACGAGCGCCAAAAACGCAAACACCGCCAGCAGTGTCGAGACGGTTCGCGGCCGCGCCAGCGTGGCGTCCACCACCTCAGTCATGCTTGCCACTTCGGCCAGCGGGAATGCCGTGTCGACCGCCCGCACCGCGGCCGTCACGCTCGACGTCAGCGACAGCGGCTCCAGGCTCGTGCGCACGACGAACGTCATCAATCCGATCGGCAATTGCGTGTGCGGCATGTAGATCGCCGGCCGAACATCGTCTATCAGGTTCCTCATCCGAATGTCGGAGACCACGCCGACGATCTCGGCGCCGTTCGGGCGCGGCGAGCCGCCAATGAAGATGCTGATGCGTTTGCCAATCGGATCTTCATTTGGATACTGCGTTCTCGCGAGGGACTCGCTGACGATCGCCACCGGCGTCGACTCCCACGTATCAGCCGCCGAAAAATCACGGCCGGTGATCTGCGGAACACCCATCGTCTTGAAGAACTCCGGCGTCACCGGCTTGACGTCGGCGCTCGGCGCCTCGCCGGGACCTGGCTGGGGGCGGTCGAGACGAAAGAAGCTGGTGCCGATGCCGAGGCCCCTCATCGGCAGGAAGCTCACCGCGGCGGCGCTGGTGACGCCCGGAATAGCAGTGATTCGCGAGGTCACGTCGCTGAAGAACCTGGACGACGCTTGACCCTCGCTGTAGCGCGTGCCGGAAACGGAAACCCGCGCCGTGAACAGCCCGTCGGTGCGCATGCCGGTGTGAACACTCTGCAAGGCGATGAAGCTTCGAATCAGCAGGCCGGCGCCGGCGAGGAGCACCAGCGACAGCGCCACTTCGGCGACGACGAGCGTGCCCAGGGCGCGGCGGGCGCGCGGCCCGCTGCCGTGCCGTCCGCCTTCACGCAGCACTTCGTTGGCGTTGCTGGTGGCAAACAGCGCTGGCACCACGCCAAACAGCAATCCGGTCACGATCGACAAGGCGAGCGTGAACACGATCACGGTCGCGTCCAGCGCTACCTGATCGATTCTCGGTACGGGAATGCGATCGGCAACCAGCGCCAGTAAACCGCGGTGGAACAACACCGCCAATCCAAGTCCCGCAATGCCGCCGACGAGCGACAGCAACGTGCTTTCGGTGAGCATCTGGCGCAGCAGCCGGCCGCGTGCCGCGCCGAGCGCGGTGCGAAGTCCCAGCTCGCGCTGTCGCACGGTGCTTCGCGCCAGCAGCAGATTGGCGACGTTGACGCAGGCGATCAGCAGCACCAGCAGCACGGCGCCGCTCAGCACGTAGAGTGCCGGCCGGATCTGATCGACGGTCTGCTCGTGGATCGGCACCAGCATCACCGACCAGTTGGTATTGCGCTCCGGTGCCTCGACCACGAGCTGCGCCATCAGCGCCTTGATCTCGCTTTCGGCCTGTTCGAAGGTGACGCCGGCTTTGATTTTGGCCATGCCGTGCGAGGAGCCGCGGCCCCGCGCCGCGCGCATCTGCTCGACAGTGACGCCAGTCGGAATCAGATAGTTGGTCGGCAAACCCTCCACGGTGAAATTCGGCGGCATCACGCCGATCACCGTGCGCGGCTGGCCGCTGGCGGTGATGGACATGCCCAGCACGTCGCTTCGTCCGCCGAAGCGCGCCTGCCAGAACTCGTGGCTGAGGACCATCACCCGGTCACTGCCCGGAAGATCTTCTTCAGCCGTGTAGACGCGGCCCAACTGCGGCTCGGTGCCGAAGGCTTTCAGCGCGTCAGCTGACGCGCGATACCCCGCGATCTCCTCGGGCTGACCGTTCAAGACGAGGTTCTGCGTCGACGGTTGCACCATCCCGAGGTACTCGAACGAGGTGGCCCGCTCGCGCCACGCCACGTAGTTCGCCGGCCCGATCACATTGCGCCCGCGGTTGCGGTCGACGCGGTATTCCCAGATCGCGACGATCCGTTCCGGATCCTTGTAAGGCAGCGGCTCGAGGATCACGCCGCGGACGATGCTGAAGATTGCCGAGGTGGCGCCGATGCCGAGCGCCAGCGCAACCACGGCCGGGATGGTAAACCGCGGCGCGCGCAGGAACGAACGAACGGCGAATCTCAGGTCTTGAATGAGCATGATTGGTTTGGACGTCCCGCCCGGTGGAAAAGGTTCAAGCCCTCGCCGCTACCCCAGCCCGATGCGCGTAATCCGTTCGACGAGATCCTCGTACATAACGCGTGCCTGCCGGCGCGTTTCTTCTTCTGAGGTGGCGATCCGCAGGGTCAGGTCTTCGTGCACCATCCACAACTGACGCTCGAATTCGGAGCGCAGCCGTGACTCCACACCGACTGCCTCGGAGCGCATTTCGGCTCTCACGGCCGAGAACTCGGAGCGCATTTCGGCCCTCACGGCCGACAACTCGGAGCGCATTTCGGCTCTCACGGCCGAGAACTCGGAGCGCATTTCGACTCTCACGGCCGAGAATTCGCCGTGCACTTCCTCCCGAAACTCCGACAAGAAAACTTCGAGCCGCTCGGTTCGAGGGAACGCAAGCTCGAGCGACTCGACGCGCCGGACGAGGTCGTTGTCCAAGTGACGACGACGCTAGCATCGTCCGGCGGATGCGGCAAGGAGCAGATTCTGCGACGGACCCTTTGCGCGCGTGCAGCCCTTATAATCGGCCGCATCACGCGGCGAGCCGCGGATTTCGAGGAGGCGACATGGCCAAGGTGATTCAGCAGGGACTGCTCGCGGTCGGATACGTTGTCGCGTTCGCCGCCGCCGCGGCGGCGCAGCCCACCGGGTCGACCTGCAGCGCGCCGCCCCGTCTCAATTGCCCTCAAGCCAACTGCCCTGTGGACCAGGTCCGTGCCGAAGGCAACGCCGTCGAACCGAAGAGCGGGCGCAAGTTTTTTCTCGACTATCCGTGCGATCTGAAACCAAACGAGGAAGTCGTCTTCGTGTTGAGCCTTCATGGCGCAGGCTCGATCGGCAACTGGCAGCGGCACTACTTTCCGATCGTCGACCTCAAGGACAAGTACCGCCTCATCGTCGCCACGCCGACGGCGGCGACGGCGGAGCCCACGCGGCGATGGGTCGCGGAAGCCGACGATGCGTTCCTGCGTGATGTCGTCGATCTGGTCTACAAGGAGTTCGGCCGCAACCGGATCAAGTCGTTCTGGCTGGCGGGGCACAGCCAGGGCGGTATTACGTCGCGCCGCATCATTTGCTCCGACTACTTCGCGTCGCGCGTGGACGGGTGGTTGAGCCTTTCGGGCGGTCGTCTCGGATCCACGCGCGTCACGTTCGGCCGCGCACCCGCGGCAGGCGCGCCAGCCGCACCGGCGCCCGCACCACCGGCCGCGGAACTGCCATCGTGCGATTTCTCGTTCATCTACACAGCGGGGCAGTTGGAGATTGAATCGCTGCCGGCTACTTCACCGTGGGCTGAGAAGTACGGCTGCGGCGCGCGCGAACGTCGCGCCGACATCGTCGACAGCCGTCCGGGCTACCTCACCGCCACCGATCAAAGCCGCGGACCGTCGTGGGGGCGTCACGCGCGGCCCGGCACCGCGGAAGCCTACGTGTATCCAAAATGCCGCGACGGCAGGGTCGTAGCGGATTTCGTGCGGCTCGACAAGGGCCACACGGAAGGGCTCGAGCCCAACGTGCTCGAAGAGATCGTCAAATTGATGGTGAGTGCGCGAGGTGGCAAGGCGAGGAGCGAACGCTAGAACGGCTGCCGTTCGCTCCTCCCCTCAGTCCGTCAGAAGTGTATCGGCACCGTGACCGGCTCCGATTCGTTGTCGGCGGTGTCGACGGCGATGATGGTGACGTTCTGCTCGCCGAAATAGAAGTCCACCTCCGCCGTGGTCTCGCCCACCACGACCCGCCGCAGGAACCCGTCCACGTAAATGTCGTAGCGGATTAATGACGCCGGCGCCAGGTTGTCGCTCGACGCGCTCCAGCTGACCATCAGGAATGCGCCATCGGTATTGACGACGACATTCACCGGCGACGTCGGCGCTGACTGATCGCTGGGATCCGCGGGCAGCGTCGTCACCAGCACCGGATCGCTTATCGGCGACTGCTTGCCCTGGCTGTCGCGCGCGCGCACGGTGGCCGAGTAGGTGGTCGACTGATCGACCGGCACGCAGTAGGTCGGCACCATCACGTTGGCGCAGGTGAACGTTCCGCTGCGCAGGTGTGTGCTGGCCACCATTCGTCCATCGATGAAGATGTCGTAGAAGATCACCGGCCCGTCGTCGGTGGCCAGCCACGTCAAGGAAAAGTGTGTCGGACCAACGCCCGTCAACTGCACGACGGGTTTCGTCGGCGCGCCGGGGATTTCTCCCGGCATCGTGATCGTGACGGCGTTGCTCGACTTCGAGTTGTTGCCCGACAGATCTCGTGCGGCGACCTTGAACGTATAGATTCGGCCGGGTAGCAGTCCCGTCATCGTGTGGCTGGTCGACGTCTGCGGCACGAGCACCTGCGGGCCGTTGCCGGAGATGTAGTAGTTGAACTTGCCCGAGTTGTCGGTGGACGGTCCCCATGACAGCGAGACGGTGGATTCGGTCATGGACGTCACCGTCAGATTGGTCGGTGTCGTGGGCGGCGTGCGATCGCGGCCCTGGGCCGAGAGCAGGGACCAACCGCATACCAGCGTGACCAGCGTCGCCACGGCGAACGGCGGGGGAGTTCGTGTCATTGGCATCCTCATCGTGAAAGCCGGCGTCTCCTTGCAGGCACACGCCGGACGAAGCACGACGAGCGCGCAACTGTCGTGCCCTGCGGGGATGTTCGAATCCCGAATGGATTCGTGGTTCCATGCGCAAGAGAGTTTCCGCGTGCGTACACCGTTACGCCCGGCGTAAGGGTGCCGCACACACGTTGCGTCGAGTTGACGAGTCGTTGAGCCTCTGGTCACCGTCTATTCACACCGCGCTTGTACCGTTTCCCGGCCGTCGCGAGAGAGCCGGGCATCTCCGCTCTTCGTTGCCGGTTTGGAAGGAGCGGACGACATGGAAGAGGTCAGACTCGATCGCCGCATTTTCATGCGGAGGGGCGCCATGGGCGCGGGCGCACTGTGGGCGCTCTCACTGGGGGAGCTCGCAGCGCGCGGCGGGCACCGCAACCCGATCATCAACGGCGTCAGTCCGTACGGGCCGATTGCAGCCAAGCTCGACGAAACCACCGGCCTGCCGCTGCTGAAGTTGCCCGACGGATTCCGCTACTGGTCTCACAGCTGGACGGGCGACATCATGTCCGACGGCGTGCCCTGCCCGAACCTTCACGACGGCATGGCGGTGGTCAACACCTTCAGGTCACGCGATGACGACGACGACAAGGACGACGAACGCCGCGGTCGGCGCAGAGGTTCGGAAAAGCTGGTGCTGGTTCGCAATCACGAAGGCGGCGTCGGTCCCGTTTACGTCGATGACCGTCCGGACATCACCTACGCGCCCGAGGGCGTGCCGACCGGCAACGGCGGTACGACCAACCTCGTCTTCGACCCGAAGCGCGGCCGTTGGCTGGACTCGTGGTCGAGCCTGGCGGGAACGGTGCGCAACTGCGCTGGCGGCGTGACCCCCTGGGGCTCCTGGCTCACCAACGAGGAGACCGATGCGAACGGCCACGGCTGGAACTTCGACGTCGGCCCGGAACGCGGCGACACGACGCCGATTGTCGCCATGGGCCGCTTTTCACACGAAGCGGCGATGGTCGATCCGAAGACCTGGTTCGTGTATCAGACGGAAGACGCCACACCGAGCGGCTTCTACCGCTACATTCCCCACCGCCGCGGCCGCCTCGAAAAAGGCGGACGGTTGTACATGATGGCAATCCGCAATCGGCCGAACTTCGATCTGGGTGGGCACGTGCCGATCGGATCGATCTTCGATGTCAAATGGGTCCGCATCGAGGATCCCGCAGCGGCGACCGTCTCGACGGTGCAGCAGGGAATCGCGAAAGGCGGCGCAACGTTCCGCAGACTCGAAGGTGCGTGGTGGGGTGATCGCACCGGCTTCTTCCTCTCTACCAACGGCGGCAGCGCCGGCGAAGGGCAGGTATTCGAATACGACCCGCGCGAAGAAACGCTGAAAGTGATTTACGACGCGCCGAACGCCACCGAACTCGACAACCCCGACAACATGACCGTGACCCCGCGTGGCGGTCTGCTGTTGTGTGAGGATGCCGCCGGCAATCAGTTCACCGAGGGTGAGCGCCTGGTCGGCCTGACGCTGCACGGCGAGACGTTCACGTTCGCGATGAACAACATCGTCCTGGCGCTGGACTACAACGCGCGGGTCCGTGCCGGTGATTACCGGCAGAACGAATGGGCCGGCGCCTGCTACAGTCCCGACGGAAGGTGGTTGTTCGTGAACATCCAAACACCGGGCGTGACGTTTGCGATCGCCGGACCGTGGGGGAACGGACCGCTCTGAGGGACGCGAGTGGGGAGGGCATCGACGCGTTCAATCGAAGAGATTGTCGGCGTCGATGCCCAGCGCCGCAACCAGCGCGCGATCGAGCTCGCGTACCTTGTTCGACGACAGCGAGCCAACGAAATCCGTGAGTCGAGGTTTCGCAAGGCTGACGAGTTCGTCACAGTGCAAAGCGCTGTCATGCTTGAGACCTTCCTCGACGCCGATTGGCACCTGGGTGGCGAGTCCGTGTCTCGAGGAATACACCGGCACGCATATGACGGTTGGAAACCGCGAGTCGATCGTGGACTGACGGCTGACCACGGCGAAAACGCGGGAGCTCCTCGGATCGTCACCGCCAGGTTTTCGCAGCCGATACAACTCGCCGCGTTTCAAATCTCTTCCTGGTAGGTCAGCACGTCACGCGCTTCCGCGTTGAGCTCGTCCGCGTGGAGATTGATGAGCGCCAGCTCGCGCTCGTAGGCCCGGCGCGCGGCCTCCTCGCTGAGGCGTTCGCGCAACAGGCGCTCGATGGTTTCGGACCGGCTTTCGCCCTTCCGCGCCGCCCGTTTGACGTTGCGCAGTACGTCTTCAGAAAGTGTGATAGATGTCTTACTTTTCATCCTACTAGAGAATACCACGAGACCCGGCGGGACGGGCCGGGAGGCATGGCGACGATGCCCCCCGCCCTGGAAGAAGCGGCGACGCCGGCCCTCCCCGGTCTACTCCGGATCAGCCGTCAGCAGCACCGCGTTGGTGAACGGGTTCGGGTCGATGAGACCCAATCCCGCGGTCGGGAACAACTTCGTGTAGTTGCCGGACGGGCCGACGATCGCTCGACGGATCAGCGTCGGGCAACGGGCATCAGCGCTGGAGGATCCGAAGGCGCAGTTGCCCCTCTACGAGCGTAGCCTCGGGCTGCGCCAGCAGGTGGCCGACGCCGATCGCGCCGATCGATTCGCGCAGGCGGTGTGGCGGCGCGCCCGTGCCATGAGAGGATCGCAGCCATGCCCACCCGCTTGAAACCGTTTGTCGCGCGCGCGGTCCTTGGCGCTGCCGTTGTGCTCGCCGCAGCTACGACCGCCTCGCCCCAGGAGCGATCCTACGAGGCGCTGAACGTCTGCGAGCGGGTCCCGCTTGCGGAACTCGCGAAAGCACTCTCCGGGCGCGCGCTTGACGCCAAGCCGGTGAATATCAAGGGCTTCGTTGCCGCTCGCTGCGTCTACGGCATCGAGATCGCCGGCGCAAGGCAGGCGTTTGTCGTCTGGGTGAACCCGGTCACCGACTTCGACGGACTGCGGAGCGCATCGGAACCGCCCGTGGTGGCCGTCACGGGCGTCGGCGACGATGCCTTCGCGACCACCGACAAGGAGTCGAAGAGGACGCAGTTGACGGCCCGCGTTCGCGGCAGGGTCACCGTGCAGGTGACCAGCTCGCGGCTCGACTGGGCCCAGACGGCCGCCAGAGTGGCGCTGTCGAAGTTCTGATCTCTTCAGGAGTTCGATTCAGACGTTATCTTCGCGGGCGCGCGAACACGGCGAGGCTGCTGCCCACCGGCCTGCCGGCCGGGTTGTCGGACGAAGCGTTGACGATGGCGTAAGCACGGGTCACGGGGTCCTGCATCGCCAGCGTGGTCGAGCCGCCGCCGTCGAGGTTGATTGCGTCCGTCACGCGATACTCGCGAATCAACAGGTCCGCCACTTCGGCGATCGACATGCCGAGACTGCCGCCGGCGCGATCGGCGGTGAACAGGATCAGCGTGCGTCCCCGATCGGCCAGGCCGATCGCCGAGCGTGCGTTGAGCTGCTCGTACCAGGAATTGCGGTTCGAATAATCAGATGGCCCGCCGGGCGTCAGCACCCCGTCCGGATGTTGGGCATCCTGGTACGCTGGAATCGTCTTCACGCCGGCGGTGATGATCTGCGCCGAGCCCGACACGGCGTTCCACAGCGAGCCCCGCCTCGTGCGAACAGCGGTCGCCGTCACGATACTCGCGCGGTTATTCGCGTCGACGTTGAGGGCGGGTGCGTTGGTCACGAGCGCGTAGGACTGCTCGGGACTCTCAAACCCCGAATACGCCACGCCGTCGGATGCGGCCAGGCCGATCAGAGACGCGAATGGATTCGCTGATGGGAACGGCTGGAAAAAGTGCGCGTTGATGGCCACCTGCGCGCGCTCCTCTTCGAGGAACTGCAGCGTGGTTTGCCGGATCGTTTCACGAGGCCCGCCCGGCGGCGTCACCTTCACGCGGATGCCGGGCGCCCCGAGATCGATCGAGACGATGTGCAAGCGCAGGCTGCGAGGCGATGTTTCGTTCCGCGCAGTGTGCGTGACGCCCACGAACGGATGCCGGACGACGGGCTCGGCACGTCCGAAGGCGAGCCCGGCAACGACAAAACAGGCGACGAACCCACGCAGCCGCATTCGTATCAGTGGTCGAGCGAGGCCGTTGCTTGAGCGCTGGCGGTGAGGCAGGGATTCGAACCCTGGGTACAGGTTTAAGCCCGTACAACGGTTTAGCAAACCGCCGCCTTCAGCCTCTCGGCCACCTCACCGTGT
>Ga0187893_10004954_pt1 | contig 24557 bp, 24 predicted proteins | sample MA1701074metaG_FD_139574 | JGI IMG/M metagenome (GOLD analysis project Ga0187893, IMG submission 139574) | White microbial mat communities from a basaltic lava cave in the Kipuka Kanohina Cave System on the Island of Hawaii, USA - MA170107-4 metaG ... | reverse complement strand
TATGAGCAAAGACTACGAGGTGCTCACGGAAAGCAGCGAGAATATGGTCTATCTCACCATGATCAATCTGATGGTTCATCGACTGAAACCGGGATGAAACCCCTTCTCACACACCCTCTAAGACTGGCTATCAACTCCTCAAAGGTGGCTGCATTTGGGCGCCTCATGACAGATCACAGAAGGCGGTCTCGATCTGCCGGTTCGAACGACTCGCTGAGATAGAAGTCGCGAATGTTGGGGCCGATGCAGGGAAACGCCAGAAGGCTCAGCGCGGGGTCTTTACCCGTTTGTCCGACGGACTGATCTTCGATATCGAGTCCTTCATCGTTGATCGCGGTTGCCCGGACAGGCTTTGCCGGTTTGACTTGCCAACCAATCAAGCGAAAGTGGCCCTCAATGAACTGCACAAGGTCGACATCCACTATGCCGCCCTTTTCCCAGATCTGTGGGGCGCTACAAAGTATGCCAATACACAGCCGCTCATTGATAAGGAGCTGATCAAGAATAGTCAGAAGGCCAAAGTCCCTACACCTTGGCTACCCCACCAGCGCCTTCATCTCCGCCGCGGAGACCGGGGCGAAATGCGAGGGCTGCATCGACGCGGCGGCGCGTCCCTGGGAAACGCTGCGAAGCCGGGTGACGTAACCGAACATCTGCGAGAGCGGCACGAACGCCGAGATGATCCGGCTGTCGTGCCGCATCGACGTGTCACGGACCTCGGCCCGGCGGGCATTGAGGTCGGTCATGATGGCACCCAGGTAGTCTTCCGGCGTCACCACTTCCACATCCATGATCGGTTCGAGCAGCGCCGGACCCGCGGCGCGCATGGCCGCGTAGAAGGCCGACCGCCCGGCAGCCTCGAACGCGAGATCGGAACTGTCCGTCTCGTGCTGCCGGACATCGACCAGCGTCGTGACCCAATCGATTACAGGATAACCGCCGAGGACGCCGCTGCCGGCGCAATCCTTCACCCCGCGCTCGATGGCCTGGCTCCATTCCGTGGAAAGAGCTTCCGTGGAAACTTCAGATCGAAACGTGCCGGTAACCGTTCCATCGCCTCGGGCGCGAGGCTCCATTCTCAACCGGACGGCCGCGAAGTGCCGCCGCCCGCCGATCTGCCGATCAAACTCGCCTTCGGCCTCGGCCGAAACGGTCACCGTCTCGCGATACGAAACCCGCGGCTTGCCGACATTGACTTCGACGTTCATGTCCGTGCGGATGCGGTGCACGACCACTTCCACATGCAGTTCCCCCATGCCGTTCAGAAGAGTTTGGCCGGTCTCCACGTTGGTCGTGACCGTGATGGTCGGATCCTGCCGAACGATGGCGCGCAAGGCCTCCTCGAACTTGTCGCGGTCCTTCGACGACTTCGGCTCGATCGACGCACTGATGACGGTCTGTGGAAAGCGGATCGCCTCCAGCAACACGGGCAAGCGCTGTTCACACAAAGTGTGGCCGGTCAGCGAGTTCCGCGGACCGATGACCGCCACGATGTCGCCCGCGAACGCCTCGGTGATTTGGTCGCGCCGTTTGGCGAACATGCGGTAGATTCGGCTGACATTTTCCTTTTCCCCGGTGGCCGTGTTCAGGAGGCGCATGTTGGCCTTGAGCGTTCCGGAATAAACGCGGAGGTAATAGAGATCAACCGGCTTTTCACTGACGATCTTGAAAACCAGACACACCAGCGGCCCGGCCGAGTCGGACGTCAGTTTGTGCGTGACGCCCGACTTTTTCGCGTCGGCCGCGTCCACCGGCGGCACATCCAGCGGGCTGGGAAGATAATCGCACACGGCGTCGAGCAGCGGCTGCACGCCGATGTAGCGAAGCGCGCTTCCACAAAGGACCGGCGTCGCCAGGCGCTTCAACGTTGCTTCGCGAATGCCGCGGCGGATGTCCGAATCTTCCAGGGTCCCGCCCGTGATATACTTTTCCGTCAATCCGTCGCTGCTTTCGGCGACGCGTTCGATCAGAATCCGCCGGGCGTCGTCGGCTTTGCCGCGAAGGTCGGCGGGAATCTCGACGACGTCAAACCGCGAACCCATTTCGTCCACGTGATAGAAGATGGCTTTCCGCTCCACCAGATCGATGACCCCGCGAAACTCGTCGGCCGAGCCGATTGGAAGCTGTAACAATAACGGGTGCCCGTTCAGACGCGCCTGGATCGATTCGACGCTGCGCTCGAAATCCGCACCGAGCCTGTCCATCTTGTTGATGAACGCCAGCCGCGGGATGCGGTAGCGGTCGGCCTGCCGCCAGACCGTTTCCGATTGCGCTTCGACCCCTTCCCGTGCGTCGAACACCGCGACCATGCCGTCCAAGACGCGAAGGGACCGCTCGACTTCCGCGGTGAAGTCCACGTGGCCGGGTGTGTCGATAAGATTGATCGTGTAGCCCTTCCACGGGCAGCTCACGGCGGCCGAATAGATGGTGATGCCTCGTTTCTGCTCCTGTTCGTCGAAGTCGGTCGTGGTCGTGCCGTCGTCGACTTCGCCCATGCGATACGTGCGGCCGGTGTAGTAAAGGAACCGCTCGGTCGTGGTCGTCTTGCCCGCGTCGATGTGCGCGGCGATGCCGAGGTTGCGAATACGACTTAATTCGGTGGCCATCAATGGAAAGATTGTAGCCGAGTCGCCAGCGCCCGCTACTACCTCGATGCCCCGTTGTATGCCTTACACGATGAAGTATGCAAATGGGGGCTAGAACGATTGTGCATCAAGATTCACATTGCCCATTGCTCGCTCAGAGCGCCGGACTACCAAAGGAATCGGAGTCCACCTTCTTTGCTACATACGTATCCTCAACGGCAACGCCCATGTCGTAGTCGATCATTAATTCCGCGAATTCGCCTCCGTCAATCAGCCGCGCCCTGGCCACTCCAAGAGCAGACTCTTCGCGAGATACGTCGCGGCCCATGTTACGCTGTTGCGGTATCGCGCTTGGGCACCACTGGGCAGCATCAATTCCCGCCCTTTTTCGGTGATTCCCATCTGCTGCGCGACGGCATCCATTGCTTCTGAAATCGTGTGCTCCCGCCCGTCGGCCGCGAACTTGAGCAGCGGCAGCATGAAGTCCTGATATCCGGGTATGGCCACGAGATCCTCCAGAGTGCAACGTTATTCGATTGGCTGCGATTTCAGAAGGGTGTCGGACATTCCGCTACTTTGGCGTTTCTAATTGCAGACGACGTATTTGGCTTTCCCATTCACCCGGTAGACCGCATTCGGCCAGGAGTAGGATGGACTCGATCGCTCGGCCGATCGCCGAGTGCTGACTGGCAATAAATATCCCGGGCATCGACAGACCCGCGGACACGCGCGAGAGGGCATACGTCTTCATGGTGCTCACACCATGGGTGAGCAGGATTCGGCCTTCCTGAGCCGCCCAAGTCAAGATCTGCGTATCCTGCAAACCCGAAAGCCCTGCTTCTTGTACCGAAACGAGATCCAATTCAGGCAGGCGATCCCCAAACGATGTCGTGGTCAAAATCCTCGTCAGCTAGAAAGCGTAGAGGGGGGATCACCTGTGCCCCGCGCGTCGAGCGAACAGTCGCTCACGGATTCCGGCTGACGGGAATTGCATCTCGATTTCGTGTTCCGCCGTTTGCGCTTGCTCTTGTCGTTGCGCAAGATGGGTCCCGACCTCTTCGCGATGCCGCAGGTAATAGGCGACAACGTCGTAGATGTCGGCCAATGTGAGAGCGGGATACCTAAACGCAATGGCTTCGGGTGTGGCACCGTGTTGAAAGGCGAGGACCACTGTTTCCAGCTAAACGCGGGTTTGGCCGACCCGAAAGACTCCGTCGGCGTTTTTTGCTAGAGGGAGATTGGTGGAAACCACCACTTCCACAACGGCCATCGGTATTCTTCCTTTGTTCCATCCGGAATCATACCTTCCCGTTACGGTTGCGCCTCGGTTCTTACCACGCAAAATGGGCAAACGCCTTGTTGGCGTCGGCCATGCGATGGACGTTGTCGCGGGTGGTCACGGCCGTGCCCTCGCCCTTGAACGCGTCGATGATTTCCGCGGCGAGTCGGTCGGCCATGGGTTTGCCCTTCTTGGCCCGGGCGGCCTCGCGCAGCCAGCGGAAGGCGAGCGACTGTTGCCGCCTGCGGTCGACGGGCATCGGAACCTGGTAGTTGCTCCCGCCTACGCGTTTCGAGCGGACCTCGACGTTCGGTTTGCAATGATTGATCGCCGTTTCAAAGACCTCGAGCGGCGGAGAGTCCTTGACGCGTTTCTCGATGATCTTCATCGCGTCGTAGAATACGCGAACGGCCGTGCTCTTCTTGCCGGCATACATGATCGAATTGATGAATTTGGAGACCAGCACGCTGTTGAAGCGCACATCCGGTTGCAACTGATCCGCCGAAGCCGTCCATTTCTTGAATGCCATGCTCGAAGATTCCCTTAGGAAAAAACCGTCCTAGACCGTTCTTGCGATTTTCGCCGCCCGTTGATCAACGTCGCGGCACTCACCGCCAAGGCCCACTCGACCAGCGCCTTGGGAAGGAAGGGCAAAAGCGCGGCACCGGCCGCCGCGGCGACACTTCCAAGCTGAAACGCCGCCCACCCCAATCCGATTCCAAAGATCACGCCCATTCCGCAAAGCCCCGCCCACACCAACTGCGGCAAAGATGCTTGAAATGACCCTCGAAGTAGGCTCACCACGGCCGCACCCGCGGGAAACGCCATCAGGTATCCGCCGGTCAGCCCGGAAAGCCCCGCTGTGGAAGCAAACACGGGCAACCCGGCCGCACCCATCGCCAGATACAGCACCATTGCCACCGCGGCCGAAAGGGGCGGCAGGAGGTATCCCGTCAACAGCACCACAAGGGCCTGCAACGTCATCGGAACCGGAGTGTCGGGGAGCGGAATGCGAACGTGGGCCGCGATCACCATCGCGGCGACTGCTCCGAAGATTCGAAAAGCGGAAAGCGCCTCGGCACGGAGAACGGCGGGCTTGGCCGCCGAGTATCGCGACAAGCCCGTCAATCTTTCCATCGCCGAATCACCCATGAATCGCTCCGAACCGTTCACCGGGTACATTACTTCCGCCGCTTTACGCCATATTTGCTGCGGCTTCGATTGCGCGGCCGGCCGTCCTTGTCATTCTCCACGCCCGCGCAATCCATCGATCCCCGCACGATGTGGAAACGCACGCCGGGCAGGTCGCGAACACGTCCGCCGCGAACGAGAACAATGGAATGTTCCTGAAGGTTGTGATCCACGCCGGGAATGTAGGCCGTGATCTCCTTGCCATTCGTCAACCGCACGCGGGCCACTTTTCGCAATGCCGAATTGGGCTTTTTCGGCGTCTGGGTCTTCACGATCAAACAGACCCCTTGCCGCTGCGGGCACTGATCCAAATCCCGGACCTTTGACTTTTTCACCACATCCCGTCGGGCATGGCGCACAAGTTGGCTAATCGTCGGCATAGTTCAAAACTGCTCTCTGTGACCCACAATTCCACTGGTCCATTGCTCAAGGGCGTTGGACGCCGCTTTCGTCATTCCGGCTGACTTTATCACACCGATCCCGCCGTCGTCCGCAAGGCATCCGCTCCGCTGACCCCGGCGCCTTCCGACCCGACCAACACAGCTTCAAGATTCGACTCCGTGAAGGAGTCGGCGAGAACGCTGGGCACCTCCGCGGGAATCTCCAGCGGGAGAGGAAGCGGCTCACCAATCTGTTGGATCCGCAACCGCTGATACCGTTTGAAGCCCGTGCCCGCCGGAATCAGGTGTCCCAGGATAACGTTCTCCTTCAATCCACGCAATTCGTCCGAAACGCCCCCTATGGCCGCCTCGGTGAGGACCTTGGTCGTCTCTTGGAACGAAGCCGACGAAATGAACGAGTCGCTGGAAAGACTCGCCTTGGTAATTCCCAGAAGCAGGGTCGTCGCCGAAGCAGGTTTGGGCCGCTTGCCCTTGGCCGGCTCGCCGCCGCGCGAATCCGCCTCCTCATTGGCATCCTGAAGCGCCGACTTCGCCACCACGTCGCCCACCGCTAGGGGCGTATCACCGCCGTTGGAGATGACCACGCAGCGGGCCAATCGCTCGTTTTCCGCGCGGAACCGGAACTTGTCGACGGTTTCCCCGGGCAGGAACTTCGAGTCACCCGGGTTCTCCACCTTGACCTTCCGCAGCATCTGGCTGAGGATGATCTCGATGTGTTTGTCGTTAATCGTGACGTTCTGGCTTCGATACACCCCCTGAACTTCCGCCAACAGATAGTGTTGCAGCGCCTCTTCGCCCTTGATCCGCAGAATGTCATGCGGAATGAGCGGGCCGTCGATCAAAGGATCGCCCGCGTCGACCGAGTCACCGGCGTGCACCAGCAAATGCCGGTCCTGGGGGACATGGTGCTCGCGCTCCATGCCCGTCTCGTTGGTGACGATGATCGTCATTTTTCCGCGGCGCTTGTCGGAGCTGATCTTGATCTTTCCGGAAATCTCCGCCATCACGGCGGGTTCCTTCGGGCGACGAGCCTCAAAAATCTCCGTCACCCGCGGAAGACCGCCGGTGATATCCTGCGTGCCGCCCATCGCCCGCGGTTGCCTTGCGAGCAGCATACCCGGGAGAATCTGTTGCCCTTCCTCCATCTCAATTCGGGCCTTGGCGGGGAGATAATGGTAGTCAAGAACGTTTCCGTGCTTGTCCTCGATGACAATCTGCGGATGCTTTTCACCCTTGTGCTCGATGACCACGAACTTGGTGCTGCCGCCCTCCTGCTCCATGCGCACGGTTTCGCCTTCGGCCACATCCTGGAACCGAACCACGCCGCCCACCTCCGCCAGGATCGGCACCAGGTGCGGGTCCCACTCGCAGAGCTTGTCTCCGCGGGACACCTTTGCCCCATCCTTGACCAGTATCGTGGCCCCATACGGCACCTTGTCCCGGGAAAGCTCGCGGCCCTTGTCGTCCACAATGATGAGTTCCCCGTTTCTGCGCAGGGCCACCGTGCGCTGTCCGCCTTCGTGTGGAACTTCCACGGGGTTGATATCCAGATATTTCACGGTTCCCTTGTGGGACGATTTGATCAGGTTCTCCAACGCCGTCTTCTGGGCCACGCCGCCGGTGTGGAACGTCCGCATGGTAAGCTGCGTGCCCGGCTCGCCGATGGATTGGGCGCCGATGATTCCCACGGCCATTCCCTCTTCCACCAGCCGTCCCGTGGACATGTCCATTCCGTAGCATTCCGCACAGATTCCCTGCGGGCTATCGCAGGAAAGCGGGCTGCGAACGCGAATCTTGTCCAGCCCCAGCTCCTCAATCCGGACCGCGATGTCTTTGGTGATAATCTGATTCTCATCCACAATGAGCTTGTCGTTGACCGGATTGCGAATATCGTCCCGGGCCACGCGACCGACGATCTGTTCGCGAAGGGGAACGTCGACTTCCTCGCCCTTGTATTTCGCACCCTTGGTGATGCCGCTGATCGTGCCGCAGTCGTGCGAGGTGATAATGACGTTTTGGGCGACGTCGGCGAGCTTTCGAGTCAGATACCCGGAGTCCGCCGTCTTCAACGCCGTGTCCGCCAATCCCTTGCGGGCTCCGTGCGTCGAGCTGAAGTATTCGAGCACGGAGAGGCCCTCCCGGAAGTTGGCCTTGATCGGCGTCTCGATAATCTCCCCCGAAGGCTTGGCCATCAGGGCCCGCATGCCCGCCAACTGCCGGATTTGGTCCACGCTACCACGCGCGCCGGACTCGGTCATGAGATAGATCGGATTCAGATAGGGCTTGGCCTCGTTCTGGCCGGCCGACGCGTAGCTGTTGTCGGCAAACCGATAGTCCTCGCGGAGCTCCAGCATCATCGCCTGGGTCACTTGCTCACGGGCGTGAATCCACACGTCGATCACCTGGTTGTACCGTTCCAGACGAGTCAACGTGCCTTCGTCAAAGGCCCTTTGAATCTGGTCCACGACTTTCTGGGCGCTGTCGATAATCTTCTGCTTGGCGGCCGGAATGCGCATGTCGGTGACGCCGAACGAAAGTCCCGCGAGTGTGCTGTGCTTGAAACCCAGCGCCTTGATCTCATCCAAAAGATCGATGGTCGCGGCCCGGCCGAGCATCTCGTGACAATCGGCCACCAGGCGGACCAGCCCTTTCTGCGATAGCGGGCAGTTGTAATAAGGCATCCGCGGCGGCAACACGTCGTTGAGCATCAATCGACCCACCGTGGTCAGCACGCGGTGATTCGCGGTCATCGCTTCGGGGCGCGCCGTGGCCGCCGAAACGACGCGATCCTGCCCGAGCCGAACGCAAATCCGGTCGTGCAGGCTGACTCGCTTCTGCTCGTAGGCAAGCATGGCCTCGAACGCGGTCCGAAAACGGGGAACATCTTTCTCGGTCAGCCCCTTGGGGGTGATGTGATCGGTGGTGAGATAGAAGATGCCCATCACCATGTCCTGCGTCGGCGACATGATCGGGCTGCCGTTGGCGGGGCTGAAGATGTTGTTGGTGGACATCATCAGCACGTGCGCCTCCACCTGGGCCTCTACCGAAAGCGGAAGATGCACGGCCATCTGGTCTCCGTCGAAGTCGGCGTTGAATCCCTTACAGACCAGCGGGTGAATCTTGATCGCGTTGCCTTCGACCAGCACCGGCTCGAACGCCTGAATTCCCATGCGGTGCAGCGTCGGAGCGCGATTCAATAGAACCGGATGCTGATAGATCACCTCCTCGAGGATGTCCCAGATCTCCTGATCTCGGCGCTCCAGCATTTTCTTGGCGGATTTGATGGTATCCGCCAGTCCGCGTTCCTTGAGCTTGCGAATGATGAAGGGCTGGTAGAGCTCCAGCGCGATCTTTTTGGGCAATCCGCACTGGTGCAGGCGCAGCTCCGGACCGACGACCACCACCGACCGGGCCGAATAGTCCACACGTTTGCCAAGCAGATTCTCGCGGAAACGACCCTGCTTGCCCTTGATCATGTCGGTCATGGACTTCAGGGGACGATTGCTCGAACCCAGCACCGGGCGGCGGCATCGGCCGTTGTCGAACAACGCATCCACCGCCTGTTGCAACATCCGCTTTTCGTTTTGAATGATGACTTCCGGGGCGTTGAGATCGACCAGCTTTTTCAATCGGCTGTTGCGATTGATGATCCGGCGATAGAGGTCGTTAAGGTCGCTGGTCGCGAAATTCCCGCTGTCCAGCAGGACCAGCGGGCGCAGATCCGGAGGGATCACGGGAATGACTTCCAGCACCATCCAAGCCGGATCGTTCGGCGATGCCCGCAGGGCCTCGACAATCTTCAGCCGCTTGGCGAGGTCTTTTTCCCGCTGCTTGCTGCCCGTTTTCGCCAGTTCCTCGCGAAGCTGGCCGGACAGTTTCGTCAACTCGATGCGGCCGAGCAGGTCCTTAACCGCATCCGCCCCCATCAGTGCCGTGAAGGAGGTGCCGTATTTCTCGACGGTCTGGCGATATTCCTCTTCCGTCAGGAGTTGCTTCGGCTTCAGCGGAGTATCGCCGGGATCGATGACGATGTAATCCTGATAGTAGACCACCTTTTCGAGCGCGCTCGTCTTGACGTCCAGCAACGCCCCCAGCCGCGAGGGCATGGACTTGAAGAACCAGATATGGACCACCGGCGCGGCAAGATTGATGTGCCCCATGCGCTTGCGGCGAACCCGGGAGTGCGTCACCTTGACCCCGCATCGGTCGCAGATGATGCCCTTGTGCTTTGTGCCGCGGAACTTGCCGCAAGCACACTCCCAGTCGCGCTCCGGACCGAAGATCCGCTCGCAGAACAGGCCGTCCTTTTCCGGCCGATAGGTTCGGTAGTTAATGGTTTCAGGTTTTTTCACTTCGCCGAACGACCAGCTTCGAATGTCGTTGGGCGAGGCCAGAGAAATATGAACGCGCGTGTAGTCGTTTACTCGATCGTAGATGTTTTCCAACATAGTCGGCTCTGACTTTCGTGCGACCCTTCGCGTAAGTTCCCATTCAACCTCGGCGGAAAATCCCGCCGGGTTCCGCCATGCTCCCCTGTATCTGGCAAGGTCCGCCGGATTCAAACGGCCGCCGCCGCCGCGGCCTGAAATTCGGCGACGGTTGCCCCGACCGGCAGCTCAAGGGCCACCAACCCGTGCATCTTCCGGAACCCCATGTCTTCGCAGAAATCGACCTCGGTTCCATACGCCAGCGCGTCGATCCGCTCCACTCCCGCCTTACGAAGTGCCTCGATGACCAGTTCGGCCATGTGCCGGGCCACGCCCCCCGCGTCGTGTTCGATCCTGCCGTCCGTCTTGGTGATGCACGCCGGCCCCTGATAGGAAGGATCCAGTTTGCATTCTGCCAGCCGCCCGGTCGGTCCGTCGATGGTGCCTCGTGCAAAGCCGATCAACTCTCCGTCTCGCCGGGCCGTGACCACGCAAAAAGTACTGTCCAGCATCCGCTGCAGCTTCCCGAGAAAATGCGTCGTCGGATGCTTCTGACGTTCGTAAAAGGCAAAAAGCTCCCTCGGTTCGGGCCGCTTCCTCGCGTCATATTCGATGCCGTCGTACATACAAAATCTCCTTGGGGTGCCTTTGCTCACGTCTTGCCGGTTTGCGCAAGACACCGACGGATGCTGCCTGAAATCGAGGTCCTCCCAACGTCCGCCACGGTTCTATCCGACGCGTCGTTTCTCGAGATAGATGTTCAGGCACAGTCCTCGGATCTCGTTGCACAACACGTCGAAGGAAACCGGGGTCCCCGCCTCCAGCGTGTTCCGGCCCTTCACCATGGTTTCGTAGATCTTCGTACGGCCTTCCACGTCGTCGCTTTTGACAGTCAGCAGTTCCTGCAAGACGTAGGCGGCGCCATAGGCCTCCAGCCCCCAGACCTCCATCTCCCCAAACCTTTGCCCACCGGTTCGCGCCTTGCCGCCCAAGGGCTGCTGTGTGATCAAGCTGTAGGGGCCGGTCGCGCGGGCGTGAATCTTGTCATCTACGAGATGATGAAGCTTCAACATGTAGATGTAACCGACCGTCACGGGCTGATCGAAGTACTGCCCGCTTCGCCCGTCGCGCAAACGCACTTTGCCGCCCGAGGGAATCGACGCGAAGTGCATCTGGTTCTTCGCCGCATCACGAACCGTAGTGGGAACCGCCCCGCGTTCCGACGCCAGCCGGTTCGCTTCGACCATCGCTTTATGAATGTCTTCTTCCGTCGCTCCGTCGAACACCGGCGTGATCGCCTGAAATCCACAGACGTGCGCCGCCCACCCCAGGTGGGTTTCGAGAATCTGTCCCACGTTCATTCGCGAAGGCACTCCCAGCGGATTCAACAGGATGTCCACCGGCGTTCCATCGTCCATGAAGGGCATGTCTTCGACCGGAACGATCCGGGCAATGACGCCTTTGTTCCCGTGACGGCCCGCCATCTTATCTCCCACGGAGATCTGCCGCTTCGCGGCCACGTACACCTTGACCATCTCCAGTACGCCGGAGGGCAGTTCGTCGCCACGGCGCATCTGCGCGGACTTGCGGTCGCGTTCCTCGATCAGCTCCTCGATTCGCGGCCAGAAGCGGTCCACGATTCGCATGGCATCCTTCCGTTTGGTATTGGGCTTGACCCATTTCGGGTCCCGCTGGCGAACGTGCTCGCGAAAGATATCGATCTGTTCCAGGATGACCTCGTCGAGATGACTATGGCCGACCTTCTGGCGGGTGTTGGGATCGATCATGGGGCCTTCGATGGCGGTTTCAACCTCTTCGCACATTTGCTTGAAGCAGCCCGTCACCCGCTGATTCATGCCCCGCAGGTAGACTCCCACTTCCTGCTCAAGCTGTTTTTTCTGATCGTCGTTCATGTGCAGCCTGCGGCTGAATCTCTTCGCCCCGATGACGATGCCCTCTTCACCAGAAGGAAGTTCGAGGGAATCATTCTTCACGTCCTCGCCGGCGCGACCGAAAATGGCATGGAGCAGTTTTTCCTCGGGACTGAGCTCGGACTTGGACTTGGGGCTGACCTTGCCCACCAGGATGTCCCCCTGTTGAACGCGCGTCCCCACGCGGCAGATTCCAAACTCGTCGAGATTGGCCAGGGCCCGTTCCGACACGTTGGGAATATCCGCGGTGAATTCCTCCCGGCCCAGCTTGGTCTCGCGCACCTCCACGTCGTAATCGTCGATGTGAATGCTCGTGAGTACGTCGTCCCACACCAATCGTTCGCTGATCACGATCGCGTCTTCAAAGTTGTGCCCGTCGAAGGTCATGAACGCCACGAGGAGGTTCTTCCCCAGGGCCAGCTCGCCGCCCAACGTCGCCGGTCCGTCGGCGAGAATATCTCCCGTTTTCACCCGTTGGCCCGGCTGAACCAGAGGTCGCTGGTTCATGCAGGTCCGTTCGTTTAGGCCCTGAAACTTGCGAAGGACATATTCATCGGTGTCGTCGATAATGATTCGGGTTGCGTCAACATGTGTAATTTTTCCGTTCGTACGCGACCGAAGGACCATCCCGCTGTTTTGCGCCACGGGGCGCTCCATCCCCGTCGCCACCAGGGGCGGTTCCACCTTCAGCAGGGGCACGGCCTGGCGCTGCATGTTCGAACCCATCAGCGCCCGGTTCGCGTCGTCGTGTTCCAGGAATGGGATCAACGACGCCGACACGCCGATGGTCTGCTTGGGCGAAATGTCCACGTAGGTCACCTGCCCGCTGTCCACCTGACCGAGCTCCCCACGGACCCGGGCAATGACCTGCCCGGACATCACCTTGTTCGCCTCCGGATCGACCGCTTCGGGTGGGCCCAGGGTCTCCCGCATTTCCTCGTCGGCACGAAGGAAGACGGCCTCGCCGATGCGCCCTTCCTTGCCGACCTTCCGGTAGGGTGTGATCAGAAAACCATAATCATCCACCAGGCTATACAGGCTGAGCGACGCAATCAGGCCGATGTTCGTGCCTTCCGGCGTTTCGATCGGACAAATCCGGCCGTAGTGGCTGATATGAACGTCGCGAACTTCGAACCCCGCGCGCTTTCGATTGAGTCCGCCCGGACCCAAGGCCGAAAGCCGGCGCTCGTGCGTCAGTTGCGAAAGCGGATTCGTCTGATCCACCACCTGCGATAGCTCGCCCCGGCCGAAGAAGAAATCGATGGCCGAACTGATCGACTTGCTGTTGATCAACTCCGCGAGCCTCCCGATTTCATCCGGGTTCTTCATGCTCATACGCTCTTGAACCGTCCGCCGGAGTTTGAGGAAACCCTTGCGCATTTCGTCGGCGCACAATTCGTCGAGGGTTCGCAAGCGCCGGTTCCCCAGATGATCGATATCATCCACGGCAAACGCCGATTCGCCCGTCCGCAGCTTCAACAAGTATTTCAGGCAGTTCACCACGTCGGAGCCGGAGAGGATCATCGGGCCGGAATCGCCCGCAACGTCGAACTTCCGGTTCAGGCGGAACCGGCCCACCTTGCCCAGACGATAGCGGTTCTCATCGAAAAACTTCTCGTGAAACAGCTTCCTTGCCTTGTCCAGTTGCGGCGGGTTCCCCGGTCGCAATCGGGCGTACAGCTTCAACAGGGCCTCTTCGTGCGAGTGGCTTCCATCCTCGGCCAGCGTGTTCAGAATCAAGGCGTCAGAAACCTTGCCGATAACCCGCAGGGTCCGCGCGGCAGCCTGATGAATCCGCTCCACGGCGTCTCCGAATTGACTACCGGCCTTGACCAGCACTTCTTCGGTGTCTTCGTCGACGATCGGCGAGACGGCATACATGTCCGGAGTCACGGCCGTGTTGCGCACCGACTTGGTCTTGTAAAACTCCTCGACGATCGCCTCGTCCGTCGAGTAATTCGAATCCATGGCCCGCAGGAACGTCGTCGCGGGAAGCTTGCTCGATTGGTCGATGCGGACCACGAGCACGTCCTTCTTGGTGACTTCAATCTCGGTCCAGCTCCCCCGTTCGGGAATGATGCGACAGGAGTGCAAGGCGCGGTCGCCCTCCGACTCGTCCTTGATGAAATCCACCCCGGGAGACCGGTGAAGCTGTGAGACGATGACGCGCTCGGCGCCGTTGATGATGAATTCCCCGCCGCCGATCATGATGGGGATGTCACCCAGGTAGATCAGATCTTCCTGAATCTCCTCGCTGTCCTTGCGCGTCAATCGAATGCGAACGCGAAAGGGCATTCCAAACGTCAAGCGCAACTCACGACATTCGTCGGGGGTGTACCGCGGTTTGCCCAGGTCGTAGCCGATGTATTGCAGCGCCAGGTTCCCATCATAACTTTCGATGGGGAACATCTCGCGCATCAGCGCTTCGAGACCGTGAACCTCACGCTCCGGTGGGGCAACGTCTTTTTGAAGAAATCGCGCGTACGACCGCGTCTGCAACCCGATGAGGTCAGGGATGGGAAGAGCATCCCCCACGCGGGCATAATTCCGCACCGGAAGGGCAATAGTCATAACGGTTTCCCTCTGTCGACCGCGACCGACCTAGAGTCGGCAAGGCGAAAGTTCGCGCCCTGCAAACGCCGATCGCCGCCAATTCCACTGAATCCGTATGGGATGGGGAATACCATCTCGGCCCGTGGCATCCGGTTGACCTGCTTCCCCGTCAAGTAGGTCGATCCCGCCTCCGGGCGAGTCAGTACCTGCGCTTAGGTTTGTAGCCTAATTCCGTTCAATCGAACCGCGGCGACATATGGGTTTTCCATTGCGCTGAGCCGAAGCATTAACGAACTCCAACCGCGCATACCTCCCTCCCGTGCACCCATTCTTGCCGCCGCGATAGTGGCTATAGCAATTATGCAACCGAATGTCAATGCCAATCCGCAAAAACGCATTCGATGCAATGACAATCGAACCGAAATTCGTGTACGTCTTTACTTTATTGTTACTGCGCCGCCGGATTCCTCGATTTCTTTCTTGATCTTGTCCGCTTCTTCCTTACTCACACCTTCCTTTAGCGACTTGGGGACACCTTCGACAAGATCCTTGGCTTCCTTCAAGCCCAATCCGGTGATGGCCCGCACCACTTTGATCACTTGGATCTTCTTGTCCCCGAAGCCGGCCAGGATCACATCGAAGGTAGTCTGCTCCTCAGCCACCCCGGCCGCGGCCCCGCCGCCGGCACCCGGGGCCATCGCCATCATCATGCCCCCGCCCGCGGGCTCAATTCCGTGAACTTTCTTCAAGCAGTCGACCAGCGACTGCGCGTCTTTTATCGTCAACTTGACAAGATTGTCGGCCAGAGTCGTGATCTCCGGCGCGAAATCCACAGCCGGTGCTTCGGCCATAATTCACCACTTCCCTTTTCGTAAAAGCGCCACGCCCATAGGCGACGAACCCACTGTTCGTCATTTCATCCCGCGCTTGCGCCCCGAAAGGGCAAAGTCTCTATCGGGAGCGAGCCGGGACCAGTGGGCGTGCAACGCACGTTCAATCCCGATTTCCATTCGACATAAGAACCCCATTCGCCTATTCCAAAGGTTTGCGCATGATTGCGCGGTCGGGTTCCCGTCTACCTCCACGTCACGCCGGGGCGGATTCGCCAGCCTTGTCGATCATCGCCTTGAGGCAGCCCGCGATCTTTGCCTGCGGGGCCCGCAAACAACCCGCCAAGGCCCGAGCCGGCGATGCAAGCAGCATGACCAACTCGCCCAGAATTTCTTTCTTTCCCCGAAGTCGAGAGAGCTGCTCGACGGTTAACAGCGACGGATCCCCGTCGAACACCGCGTTCTTCAGTTTCAGCGTCGTGAATTCCTTGGTCGCCTGAATCAGGTACTTGGCAACCTCAATCGCGGAGTCGCCGGTGGTCACCAACGCGGTCGGCCCCTCCATGGCGTCGGCCAGTGTGGAAAGCGGCCCGCCTTGAAACGCCCGCCGGGCCATGCTGTTCCGCACGACCTCCAACTTGGCGGACTTCCCGCGAAGGGATTTTCGAAGCTTTTCTTGCTGTTGAACATCCATGCCCGTCAGTTCGACGGTGCATGCGCTGCCAATCCCCTGATACCGCCGCCGGAGGTCGTCTGTAATCATTGCTTTGACGGCCTTGCTCATGGTTGAATCCTTGTGTCTGTTCGACTCCCCTTGTTCGGACGTACGCCTGAACTCAGCCTTATCCCGCGAATGCCAGAGTTACCGATGGAGTATGGGTCGCGGAAAGCGACACCCTTTTGAGGTAATGTCCCTTCGCGCTGGCCGGCTTGATTCGCAGAAGGTGCTTGATGGCCGCATCCACGTTCAGAGCCAGGTCCGCGGCATCAAAACTCGATTTCCCCACCGGAAGATGGATATTGCCGCCGTCATCGTTGCGAAACTCGATTCGGCCCGCCGCGAACTCTTTCACGCCCGTCACGATGTCCGGCGTAACCGTTCCCGCTTTGGGGGTGGGCATTTTGCCCTGTGGACCGAGAACGCGGCCGAGCTTGCCCACTTTTCCCATCATCGATGGATGAGCGATCGCCACGTCAAACTCCGTCCATCCTTTTTGAATCCGTTCAATCAGTTCCTCGGCACCCGCATCCACCGCGCCCGCGGCCTTGGCTTGTTCGGCCAGCGCCCCGTCACAGAAGGCAATGACCGTACGGGACTTCCCAATTCCCTTGGGCAGCGAAATGGCGCCGCGAAGCGCCTGATCCGCCTGTTTCGCATCGATCCCCAGGTGAACCACCAATTCGACCGTATAGTCCTTGGACTTTCGCTTTCGGCCGTTCTTGTAGTTCCGATCCGCGCGGATCGCCGTCATCTGCTTGATTTTGGCCACACCCGCTTCGATCGTGAGGGGTTCGGCAGGGCCTTCAATGGCCGCAAGTTGCTTGCGATACAAGACGCTTCGATACGCCACGAGTCCTCGCTTCCGACCCAAGGCCAAGAGGCCCAAAGTCAATTCACAATATCAATTCCCATCGACCGAGCCGTCCCGGCAACGATTTTTTCCGCAGCCTCCGCCGTGTGACAATTCAGATCGGGCATTTTGCGCTGGGCGATCGCCTTGAGCTGCGCTCGGGTCACCGTGCCGACCTTTTCCCGATTGGGTACTCCGCTGCCTTTTTCAATCTTGGCGGAGTCCTTCAATAGAACGGCGGCGGGCGGGCTCTTGACTTCGAACGTAAACGTCCGATCCGAAAAAACATTGATCACCACGCCAACGGTCATGCCCTTGAGCTGCGTGGTGGCCGCGTTGAACTGTTGGACAAATTGCCCGATGTTTACGCCGTGCTGCCCCAGAGCCGGACCAATCGGCGGCGCCGGCGTGGCCTGCCCGCCGGGAGCTTGAAGCTTGATTTTGGTTACGAGTTCCTTTTTCGCCACGATTTCACCTTGAACAACGATCCGCGATCGCCTCGAACGCCGATTTCACAAAACCGGTAAAGCCCTCGCGCCCGTTAGTCCACCTTTTCCAGCTTCCAATACTCTACTTCGACCGGAGTCGGGCGGTTGAAGATGGAAACAATGACCGACACCATGCCCCGACGTTCGTCCACCGACTCGACTTCCCCTTCGAAACTTTCGAACGCCCCTTCCGTAATCTTGACCAGGTGCCCTTTCTGAATGTTCAAACCCGAAAGCGTCGGGGTTTCGTCGGCCTTCTCCGATGCGGCCAACATCCCCACGACGTCTTTGTCGGGCATGCTCGTGGGCTTGCCCTCGGAGCCGATGAAATCGCCGACCCCGGTCGTCTCTTTGATGAGGAACCAGACATTCTCGTTCACCGAACCGTCGTCCTCGCAAGCCATTTCCACGAAAACGTAGCCCGGATAAAGCTTGCGTTCGACGATTTTCAAGTGCCCGCCCTTGATCCGCTTTTCCTTCACCGTGGGCATGAGGATTCGCCCGATGCGGTCCTCCAATCCTTCAATTTTAACCTTCCGGTTCAGGGCGTCGCGGACCTGCTCCTCTTTGTTGGAGGCCACCCGCAGGACGTACCACTTCATGAGAAACGCGGTCCTTGATTCCGTGGGTGCAGCGATCGAGGCCGGAGTTGTGGATAGCTCTCCCGTCATGTTCCGCCCAGCCGCAGGATCCCCAGTAGCTTGAACAGGTACACGAAGATCGTGTCCACAAGGAACAGGAACGCCGCCATCATAAACATAATGATGATGACCACCTTGGTCGAACCGATCACTTCGCGGCGGCTGGACCAACTGACCTTTTTCATTTCTCCTTCGGTGGCGATCAGAAAGTCGCCGGAGGGCGGGCGTGAATAGCTCACCCACCACGCCAGCGCGGCCAGCGAGGTCACGAACAGGATGGGAACCCCATAAATGATCGAAAGTTGCCACCATTGATCGCCTTCAAAGACGTCCAGCTTTCGGTAGATGAAGATCCCGCCCCAGAGGATCAGCAACAAAGCCCCGACAAAGGTTCCGCCGCGGGTCCATTTGCCCTGTTCGGGCTTGTACACGCCGAAGAACCCGCCCTCTCCGACGGATCCAGTGGCGACCGCGCGGCCGCCGTCGCGACTGCCGGATTCTAGCCCACCTTCTTCAAGTTCCGAGACCACACGAGTTTCCGAGGCGCTTAACTCTGCCATGAGGGCCTTTGTCCAAGGGGTGTTCGATGATCGTTCAGTTTCCGCTTCGCCACCCGACGGCCGGAGCCGGGAGCCGATTTCGAGCACCTTCGACAGGAGCGGAGGGACTTGAACCCGCAACCGCCGGTTTTGGAAACCGGTGCTCTGCCAATTGAGCTACGCTCCTAAACGAAACCGGCCGGACTCCGCCTGAAGGAGCGGGTTCCAACCTATTTCCTCTTTAGTTTATGCAACGTCCGCTGCCGGGTCCGTGGGCAGTATTTTTTTAGCTCCAGCTTGGGCGTCCCACCCATCACGTTTACCGTGGTTCGATAGTTCAATTCGTGGCACTCGGTGCACTGAAGCCAAACCCACTCGCGTTTTGCCGCCTTCGCCATTTCCGTCCGTCCGTTTCTCCGCCGTGACGGTTACTCGATGACCTTGGTTACCACGCCCGATCCCACCGTGCGGCCGCCCTCGCGCACCGCGAAGCGCAATCCTTGCTCCATGGCGATGGGCTTGAGCAAATGGACCTCCATCGCGATATTGTCTCCCGGCATGCACATTTCCGCGCCCTTCAACGAAAGCGAGCCCGTCACGTCCGTCGTCCGGAAATAAAACTGCGGGCGATAGCCGCTGAAAAACGGCGTGTGCCGCCCGCCTTCCTCTTGCGTCAACACGTACACTTGGGACTCAAACTTGGTATGCGGGTTGATCGATGCCGGGGCGGCCAACACCTGACCTCTTTCGATCTCTTCTTTCTTGGTGCCACGAAGCAGGCAGCCGACGTTGTCCCCGGCCACGCCGGAGTCCAGCGTCTTGTTGAACATTTCGACCCCGGTTACGACCGATTTCTGCGTGGGGGTCAGACCGACGATCTCGATTTCCTCGCCGACCTTAACCTTCCCGCGCTCGATTCGACCCGTCGCCACCGTTCCGCGGCCCTTGATGCTGAATACGTCTTCCACGGACATCAAGAACGGCTGATCGGTATCCCGTTTGGGAAGCGGAATATAGCTGTCGAGGGCTTCCAGCAATTGCTCGATCGGCTTGATGGCCGTGGGATCCTTCGGGTTCTGCAGCGCCGGAAGCGAGGAGCCGCGGATGACCGGCACATCATCACCTGGGAACTCATACTTGGAGAGCAACTCGCGAACTTCCATTTCCACGAGGTCGAGAAGCTCCGCGTCGTCCACCAAATCGATCTTATTCAAAAAGACCACCAGATACGGAACGTTCACCTGCCGGGCAAGGAGAATGTGCTCGCGCGTCTGCGGCATCGGCCCATCCGCGGCCGACACCACGAGGATGCCGCCGTCCATTTGCGCAGCGCCGGTGATCATGTTTTTCACGTAGTCCGCGTGGCCGGGGCAGTCGATGTGCGCGTAATGCCGCGTCGCCGATTCGTACTCCACGTGCGACGTGGCGATGGTCAGAATCTTGGTCGGATCGCGCCGACCCTGCGATTCCGAGGCCTTGGCCACTTCGTCGTATGACACCGCTTTGCAGAAGCCTTTCGTCGATTGAACCGTGCAAATCGCCGCGGTCAACGTCGTCTTTCCGTGGTCGACGTGACCGATGGTGCCAACGTTTACGTGAGGCTTGGTTCGCGAAAATACTTCCTTCGCCATTGAACAGGTTCCTCTTGAAGAAGAAGCCCGATTCCGAAGGGCTTCCGACCCATGCGCCGGGTTCCCTTACCCGACCGTCGATGATTACAACCTCATTCGTACCGATACATCCCGGGCCCCGCCCCCAACCTCGCGGCAATGCAAGAGCCGGGCAAAGCTGCTGACGGGAATCGAACCCGTGACCTCGTCCTTACCAAGGACGCACTCTACCAGCTGAGCTACAGCAGCAACCCTGCGTTTGGAGAACCGCTCGTCGACGCGCGACGCACTCGATCCGGCAAACTTGCCGCTGCCATGCGACCGCTCGAGGTGCCTCAACCCAAGGCAACCGCGCCATTGTCGGTGCGATGCAATTCAGCGAATCACGCGGACCCGATCGGCGCGCTGCACGTCGGTTCCCTCCCAAACCGGCGGAAACCCCGCACATCCGTTCGCACGCCGTCTACGATCCGACCGCATTCAGAATTCTCAGCCGCCTCGGCTCCGAATCCCAAACCCGGAAACCGGGTGAATATACGTATCGACCCAACCTTGTCAAATCCAAAAAATTGCCGATCACGCCGATTGATCCATCGGTAATACCCGTTTGTCTGATCGGCAGCACCGCTTTTTGCCCGGCCACCATTGAATCGAGTGGTCTTTCTATCGTCGTCTCTAACGTGCCTGCGCCTCGTTAAGTTTAACCCAAAGAATCTCAAGTTCTTGTCTTGGCCGCGTACCTGACGATCCCCCGATCAGTGCACAAAGTTATCAAATAAAAATAAATCACAAAACGTTTTTTTGCACCTATAAGCTAAGCAAGGCCAATCGCTCTTTCTTGTTCCCGGAGATTTCCCGCACTACGATCAATCGCGAACCATATCTTGCAGGAGGTAAGCCCTGTATCCAAACCGAGTCAACCCAACCTCGAACCCATCACGCGAGACTGAAGCCCGCGCTCACGCAATTGGAATTCCATGCAAAGGCCGGACTCGATGAACGGGGAACCGGTCCAGACTTCCATCGGGCATGCAAGTCCGCAATACGCCGAGGTGCGTGAATCGCCGGGGCATTTTGGCGGCAATGTTCTTGAAACCAAAGGAGATTTGCTCGAAACGGTCGGTACCCATGACCGACGCCTCCGGGGAAAGCCGACCACCCGTCGGCCTAGCGTGGGATGGTCTCTTCTGGTTGCATCCGCCGTATTCGCGGGAATCTTGTGCAGCCGTCCACTGCTCTACGAGGCCCGTCTGTCGATCGACGCGGACTCAACCGAGGCTCACTGCGATCCTGAACAGATTACGCGGGAATGGCGTGAATTCGCCGCAACGTATTCGTCGGCGCATGCGCCCGATTCCTTGCGTACCTGGGAGTTAAAGCCGGTCGGCCCGCACACCTGGGAACTTGCCTCCCTGCTGCCACGGCGAGAACGCGACGCCGGCGTCCTGCACGCAACCGCGACCGAATTCCTTCGCTCCCTCGACGCCCGCCGCAAACAAACGGCCGCCCAACCGACAGAGGCGGAGCAAACTCTTTCCGTGCTCGCCGCCCAACTTCGCGAGCGCCTTCACGACGCAATGAATCAAGTTGAACCTTCTCGGATCGCCGGAGAACAGGACCCGCGGTTCGACCACGAACACCTCGTTTTCCAGTGGCAAGAGTCCGCGGCAAACTTCGACCGTCTCAGAAAACAATGGGTGGACGCGCACGCGTCGCTCGAGCGGCTGCGCAGCCAACCCCCGCCTTCGCAGGGGATGGTCTCCGATGACCGCCGCCGCGCCGCAATCGATAACGACGCGGCCCTCACTCAGGACCTGAAGGAATTGCACCTCCGGCTGACGGAAGTACGGATGCATTTGCTCACGGTGTGTCAGCAATCCACGCCTCCACTCGAGCAGATGGTGCGATCCGCGGATGAGTTTGCAACCTTGACCGTTTCGCCGGATTCGGCAGGTTGGGTGGCGAACCGCCAAGCGTCGGTGGACCTTCTGTCTGTCGCCGCGATGCAATACCGCGATCTTATCACCGGTTTTGAAGCCGACTGGAAACGCGAGTTCGCGGGGTTGCGGCAGATTTCGGTCGATCCGTTGCGTGCCGAGATTCTTGAATTGCATCCCCGGCTCAAGGCCAAACTGAGCGAATTCCTGTACCACGGGGCCAACCGGCTGGCCGAAATGCGTGAGCAGGTGAATTCGATTCAGGCCGAGGGCCGGGATGAGACTCGCCGCCACGTCGCCCAATCGGGATTGATCCGCGGTTTCCAGGCCGTGCAATCGGCTCATCATCGTTTCGAATTCTCGGCCGGTGCAATCGATACCCAGGGCAATTTCCAACTCGACGCGGGCCTGCAAGGTGCCCGGGGGCTGCGACGCCGCTCGCAGCACGCCATTCGCGAGTTGGAAGACCGGCTCCGCGACGAAGCCCTGCGGGAGATGAAGGCGGTTCATGCGGCTGAAATCGAGCGGGCGAGCGCCGTGGTTCGCGAACTCCGCGAGTCCCTCGACCGACACATCGGCAGCCTGTTGACGCTGCAGAACGATCTCAACGTCAACGCCGGATTGACCGCACAGTTTCTGCAAGACCTGATGCATTTGGAAATCGCGGAAGCGAAAGTTTCTACCGCCCAGGAAACCCTGGCCGAGACCGAAAACCGTTTGAATCAACTCAGCACCCGGCGAAAATCGACGCCGCCGGCGGGCTTGGTGCTGCGGGACTACTCGGCAGGAAAGGTTCCTATCCAACTGGGCTGGCGCGCAACCACCGCGGGAATCTGCTCGCTAGCGGCGTTTTTCGCGGCCCACTTCCTTCAGTGGCGGGCATCACGCCCGGCCTGATAGACCAGCCTTGCCGATTGCCTGGAACACAAACCCATTTGCACCGTCCACAAACTTGCCGTAACGCGCCTGCTGGGATACTCTAGGGGAGTCTTCGTGGAACGGCGCGACGCCCTCCCGGAGCGGCCCATTGTTCCCCTGGCGCGCTCCATCGCGGCGGGTGAACGGCGTTCGCTTACCGGAGCACCAACCGTGCTCCGCGGAAGACCCACGGCGGCGTGCCCGAGTGGACTAAGGGGACGGATTGCAAATCCGTTTGTCGTCGGTTCGAATCCGACCGCCGCCTGTGTCTTTAGCGCGGGACGCGCAGATTTCGAAATAAGCGATTTTGCGCAATTGCGTTTTCTGCAAATGGTTATGAACGAATTAGAGGTTTCCGCAACCGGCAATTACAATCTGGGTTGAGTATGCCCACGGCAGTCGAAACCGCCCGCTATCTGATCCACCTCGCGAGCCGTGAGCGCGAGCCCGTCTGGCTGACTCACCTTCAGCTTGAGAAGCTCTTGTATTACGTCCAAGCTTGGACGCTGGTCGCCCGCCGCAAACCATTTTTCGATGACCGGATCGAGGCTTGGAAGTACGGACCGGTGGTCCCCAGTGTCTACCAAATTCTGAAACCATTTGAGAAAAACCCTATTCCCCACACCGAGGGCGAAGATGGCTCGCGATTGAACCAGGAAGAACGCTCGATCATTCGGTCGGTCTGGGAAGGATACAAGGCCTATTCGCCACTCGGATTGGCGATCAAGACCCACGATGAACGCCCCTGGGCCGAAACGTTCCGGCCCGATTCCGATGGGCGGTGCTCGAATGAAATCCCGCTCGAACTGATGCGCACTTTTTTTGAAGGCAAGTATCGCCAACACCAACGCCCCGGCTTCGAACTGGAAACGCTGCGTCGCGCGGAGGAAGAACTGCAACTGGGGCGAGTCGTACCGTTCGAGTCGGCCTTTTCATAAACACCACGGTAGAATCCACGGCCGTTGATGGAGCACAAGCTTCTTCTATCGCCGAGGACGGCCGAACAAATCGCTCGGCTACCGGTGAACCGACGAAATGTGGTTCGTGAGCATCTTTCCGACTTGGCAACGAAGCCCGTCGAATTGAGTCGGCCCACCCCTACTCCGCCGTATCTGCCCGGCGATCAGATGTACGATTTCATGCACAAGTTGGCAGGCGAGACGCATCACTTCGTCGTGCTCTTCAAATACCATTCGGACGAGGTGCATCTGTGGATCACGGCAATCACCCACGGCACAGGTCCGCTGGGCTATCCGTTTCCGTATTGAGACGGTTCCGGCACAAGGTTCCGTCGGTGGCTGATAATGCGCTGCAAGTGCGCTTGTTGTTCACGACCAGCCGAATCAATTCTTTGACGTCAATCCTTGTGCGCACACTGGCCGATGGTTCCGGGCTCGCGTCGCGCGAAAGCTGCGCGATTGGCGTCTTGACACCCGGCAAGGGAGGGCCTAACGTGATCCTGAGATGACTGCGGGGTAGAGCAGTTGGCAGCTCGTCGGGCTCATAACCCGGAGGTCGTAGGTTCGAGTCCTACCCCCGCTAGTGAACGAGACGCCGCGAAACGCGGCGACCCAGGGGTTAACGAACAACGCTGGTGCGGAGACGCACCGGCGTTTTGCGTTTAACGCCAGGCTTCGCAAGGGTTTACGCCCCTTC
>Ga0187893_10004952_pt1 | contig 24571 bp, 25 predicted proteins | sample MA1701074metaG_FD_139574 | JGI IMG/M metagenome (GOLD analysis project Ga0187893, IMG submission 139574) | White microbial mat communities from a basaltic lava cave in the Kipuka Kanohina Cave System on the Island of Hawaii, USA - MA170107-4 metaG ... | reverse complement strand
CCCAACGGTACCCCTTTAACCAAAATTTCAAAACCGAAACCAACCAAACAACTTATCGCCTTAACCTAAAAGCGGACAAATCACGTGCTACAAAAACCGGACATCTTGACTAGCTATCAACATGCAAAGCTTGGCTTTACACCGTGGGGAGGAAGTGATAATTTTAAAAGTAAGATGGATACACGGCTAATCCAAACCCAGACCCAAAAGCTCATTCTCTCTCCCCAGATCCGCCAGTACCTGAAGCTGTTGCAGGTACCGCTGGCCGAGCTCCAGAATGTCATCGAGCAGGAGATGACGGAAAACCCTGCCCTCGAGGAGACCGCCCAAGGGACCCTTGAGGAGCTTCCGTCCAGCCAGGCTGCCGATGACGAATCCGGGAAAAATGACCGCGTTGCCGAAGAACTCCGCTTTGAAAATTCCCTCGACATGCTGGATCAACTGGATGAGAGCATAAACTATACCTTTTCCTCCCAGGAAGACCTTTCCCTCCCAGAAACACGGGAACTCAATAAACAGAAAAATTATCAGGAATCTTTAATCACGCCCAAGGAATCCCTTTTCGATTATCTTGCCTGGCAGCTCGGCTTTCTCGAGCTGACGGAAAAGGAGCGTGAAATCGCCCAGGGGATTATCGGCAATCTTACGGAGGAGGGATATCTCGAAACTCCTTTGGAAGAACTTGCGAAGACCTGCTCGGTTTCTCTCCAGGAGGTCGAAAAAGTCCTGGCCTCTGTCCAAAGCCTCGATCCCCCCGGCATCGCCGCCGGGAATCTCCAGGAGACGATGCTTCTTCAGCTTGAAAAAAAGGGCCCGGAGGCGGAGCTTGCCAAAACCATCGTGCGGGAGCACCTCCCCTTCCTGGAAAAAAAGCAGTGGGACCAAATCGCAAAGCGTGTGAAAGCAAGCCCCAAAGAAATTGAAAAGGCGGCCAAGCTCATTTCCCTCCTCGAACCCAAGCCCGGGCGGAGTTTCTATGCCGAAGACACCGTCGCCGTGACCCCCGATGCCTCGGTCTACTATGACGACACGGAAGAAAACAAACTCATCGTTGAGGTGCATGACGAAGACGTTCCCGAGCTAAGGATCAGCCCTTATTACCGGAGGCTCCTTAAAGATCCCAAATTGGACGCCGCCAGCCGCCAATTTTTAAAACAAAAAATCCAATCCGCCATCGATTTCGTCAAAGCCCTGGGTCAAAGGCGTTCCACTTTGCGGGAAATCACCGAAGAGATTGTGAGGGCCCAGACGGAATTTTTCGAAAAGGGTTTCTCGCAGCTCAAGCCGCTCCGCCTGAAAGACATTGCCGAACGTTTGGGAATTCATGAGTCCACCGTCAGCCGCGCCATTCAGGGAAAGTACCTTTCGACGCCGCAGGGGACGCTCCCCTATAAAAGTTTCTTCTCCTCGAAACTCGAAACTGCGGAAGGCGGGGCGGAGTCCCAGAAAAGCATGATGGAGAAAATCCGCGAACTGATTCATTCCGAAGACCCCCAAAATCCCCTGAGCGATCAAGCCATCATGGAGATTTTAAAAAAGGAAGGCTTCCGGATCGCAAGGCGGACGGTGGCCAAATACCGGGAGCTTCTGAAAATGCTCCCCTCCCACCTGCGGAAGCGGAAATAAAACAAGCCGGCGAAGGGACTCGAACCCCCGACCCGCTGTTTACGAAACAGCTGCTCTGCCAACTGAGCTACGCCGGCACAATCGTGAAGTAAATTGAAACCTGAATTGTCTCTCCTGACAATGCTTTTTTCAGCTTGTCCTCCTCCAAATTCGCGAGTCCGCCTGTCATGATTTTAACCCGCTCGGCAAATTCCCCAAAATGGGCTTTTGGAATGGCTAGGACAAGCTCCTCATCCGATTCGAAATCCGTTTTAATTCCCCAAATTTTTTTCATCTCGATAATCGCCGTACGGTTCCGGGGATCCAGGTGAAGGTGCCAATGAAAAGGCTTCACGGCTTGGGCGGGCGTATGAATCTCTCCCTCCTCCTCTCCTCCGAGGCCCACGAGGATTGATTTTAAGGCCTGGAGGAGGACCTCGGACTCCGCATCGCTCGGAGGCCCGCTTCTTTGGGCAATCAGCTGGGCGGAAACGATCGGTGGGGCAAGAGATTGTTGAGAGCGGAGGGGACTTTTAAAATAAAAAAGCCCGAAGAGAAAAGAGGAGCTCCCGATCAGCACATTTAAGACAATCATCAAAATCATTTTTTCCCATCCCGAAAGCTCGAAGGTAAACCTTTTGGGTTGCTTTTTAATCTGAAATACGATGGTATCGGCAAGGTCCTCCGGGACTTTGACGCGACAGAGCGCCCTGATTTGATTCGACAAGGAATCAACGGCCTCCGCCTGTTTGGCACATTCGGCACAATACGTCAAATGAGCGTGCAGTGCCTGATATTCGTCCTCGGCCAGCATGTCCTCCAAAAAAGCGGCAAGCTGTCCGCGGACTTCTTTGCAACTCACCGCTGTCGTCTCAAGCATGGGCGAAACCCCGGATTTTTTCTTTAAGGAGCTCCCGCGCCTGGATGATTTTTATCCGCACCGATTTTTTGGAAATCTGAAGAAGGCGTGAGATTTCTTCGTAGGTGAGGCTTGTGTGGTCGCGGAGCAAAAGCAAGGCCCGGGTTTCGAAATCAAGGCTTAGGAGGGCGGACTTCAAACCGCCGGAAGATTTCCCCGGGGGAGGGTTCTGGAATTTGCGGCTTTGGGTGAGTGTCTTCCGGGCCAGGGCGGGGAGAAATTTTTCCTTCCTCGAAGGGACGCTCAAAATTTCGACAAAAGCGGAAATCGTTACCTGATAAGCCCGCTCTTCGTCACCGGCGTTCAGGTGAAGAGCGAACGCAAAAATTTTATCGAGGTAGGGTTCGAGGAGGGCCTTAAGGCTCCTCTCATCCCCCGCTTTCCAGCGTTCCAGCAAAACGATTTCTTGATCGCTCAATCCCTTCATGGTCTTTTCTTCAAATATTTCTGAAAAAATAAAAATCCGAGGATCGTTTTGCCGTCGGTGATCCTGCCGCGGCGGATCATTTGTTCGACTTGGTCCGTCGAGAAGCTCCGGACCTCCAAATCTTCATCCCAATCGGGGTTCCCGGAATCCGTTTTCTTCAAACGGTCGGCAATAAAAAGACACATTTTCTCCGTGGAAACTCCGGGGGTCGGAAAAAATTCCAAGAACTTTTTCAGGCGTCCCGGACGGTACCCGGTCTCTTCCGAAAGCTCACGCTGGGCGCAGCGCAAAGCGGACTCCCCTTTTTCCAAAGTGCCGGCCGGAAACTCCCAGAGCTTTCTCCCCACCGCAATCCGGAGCTGGCGGACCAGGATCAAACGCCCGTCGGCTTGCCTTGGAATCATGACGGCGGCACCGGGATGGCGGACGAGTTCTCTTTGGATCCAGCGCCCGCCCGGCGTCTTGATCCAGAGAAGCTCAAAGCGAATCAGCTTCCCTTGAAAAAGGATGCGGCGCTTAACCGATTTCAACCGGCAGACCTTCCTTCAGGCCCAATTTTTTTTCAGCCGAGCCGTGATTGACGGCAATTTCCAGAATATCGGTGGAGCTGAAGACCGCCACGGCCTTGCCTTTCGGGACTTCAAAATAAGATTTCTGAAGGGGGCCGAGGGATTTTCCTTTGACCCGAACCCCCGTCCGGCCGCGCAGTCCCGTGGAATTTAAAAAACTCCTTGTGATATTGGTAAAAGCGTTTCCAAAACGGTCAAAATAAAGAATCTGCCCACGGACTTTTCCGCGCGTGATCCGGGGCGAGGGAAGCGTGAGGCGGTTGAAATGGCCGATGCGGGGACCCAGTTCCGAAAAAAGAGCAGGTTTTTTGGCAAGCCAAGCCGCGGTCGGGGCGAAACAATCCCGGCCGTGAAAAGTGGAACTGACCTTCGGGAGAAAAAAACGGCGGTTCGTGACCGAACGAAGCTCGCCCGGCTTTTCTTTTTCCAAAATGAGCGTCAGCAGGCCGTTGTCGGGTGCCAGAAAAATCCCGTGGGAGGTCTTGGCCGCGATAATCAACCTCTCGCTTCCCACCCCGGGATCCACCACCGAGACAAAGATGGAAGAAGGGGGGAAATAGGGATAGGCCATGTTCAGGAGAAAAGCCGCCTGGGTGAGGTTTTGGGGCCTGATTTCATGGGTCAAATCGACGATCTGGGCTTGAGGGAATAGATTCAGGATGACGCCTTTCATCGAGGCCGCATAGGCGTCTTTTGTCCCAAAGTCGGTGAGGAGTACGATCGGACGAATTTCAGGCATCGGAAAGGCCATTATGAGATAAAATGGAATCGAAATCAATACGAGGAGGAGCGAAATGAAATCTTGCCGGGAATATCTTTGGTTCGAGACGAAAAAAAGAAGAGACTACATCAACATTACCTCTCAAGTGGAACAGGTCATCAAAAAATCGGGCGTCCGTGAGGGGCTTGTGCTGGTCAACGCGATGCACATCACGGCGAGTGTTTATATCAACGACGACGAGCCGGGCCTCATCCAGGATTTTGACGATTTCCTTGAAAAAACCGCGCCCTATGATCTGAAAGCTTACCGCCATCACCAGACGGGCGAAGACAATGGGGACGCTCACCTCAAACGCCAGCTTTTCGGAAGAGAAGTGGTCGTGGCCATTACGGAAGGAAAACTTGATTTCGGACCGTGGGAACAAATTTTTTACGGTGAATTCGACGGGCGGAGGAGAAAACGGGTGCTCGTCAAAGTCATCGGAGAATGAGTTAAATATATTTCGGGCCGGGCTTTTGCCAGACGAATTCGGGATCAACCAAGGGCCCTTTATTCCCTTCCGGAAAGTTAAAGGGGCAGGTAAAAACGTCCGCCACTCCTGCGGCAAAACGAAGAAAGCCGCTTCCAAAGCCTCTCAATAAGCCGATCGTCCATCCGATGACGAGATTTTTCTCTTCGGTGGTGTTATGAATTTCACGGGCCACTTCCACGGGGGAAGTCACGATATTGAGACCTCCCCGGGCCAGCTTTTCATCCCAGGTATAAACTTTGGCGGGTGACTGCGCCCAGACCGTCTCCATGAAAAGCGTCGTGAGAAGAAAGAAGATCAGACCGCAAATACCTTTTTTCATGTCATCCTCCTGCTTTGAGTTACGGTCGATTCGGGGAATCCTTTAGGGGGCCTGACGCGCGGCGTCAAACTTGGCGGCAAGGATAAAATCGTTCTCCGAAAGGCCCTTCACGGCATGGGTCGAAAGCTCCACCCCGACCCGGCTGTAGGCGATCTGGAGGTCGGGGTGATGGTTTTCCTCCTCGGAAATCCGGGCAATCCGGTTAAAAAACCCGATGACTTCTTTGAAATTTTTAAACTGATATTCCTTTCGGATCCGCTTGGAATCCCCGGACAAGGCCCACCCCGAAAGCGCACGAAGGTACTCCTCCGCTTTTTCCCGGTTGAAAGGCGCCACTCCGCCCTCGCAGGGCTTGCAGCGTTTTTGGGAAAGGTCTTCGAGTTTCACCGGAGAATCTCCTCGACGACTTTCAATAACTCGGTGGCATGGAGGGGTTTTTTCAAATAGGCGGAAGCGCCGACCCGGTAGGCTTTTTGGGCTTCCTCTTCGTCTTCATCGGACAATCCCGAAAGCATCACCACCGGAATGTCTCGCGTGTCTTTTTTCTGCTTGAAGGCGTCGCAAAACCAAAACCCGGAAAAGAAAGGCATCCGGATGTCCAGAAGAACCAAATCGAGGTTCTCTTCGTTTGATTTTTCAATGGCTTGAATCCCGTTGGCGGCGCAAACGACTTCATAACTGTGGCGGGTCAGGACGTCCCGCATCATGGATCTCACTTCGGAGTCATCGTCAATCACGAGAATTCTTTTTCTCACGGCCCACCCCTTTTTGTTGGAGGGAACGGTTCGATGCCGGAAGTGTATCGATGATGGGTTGACTAGCCAAATTGTAACACCCCTTTTTAAAAACTTCAAGAAACGGGGTGTTCAAACAAGGCCTCGAGGCGTTTGCGGAGGAGGTCGAGACCCAACTTCTCGCCGGCTGAAATTAAAAGGGCGGCGGGATATTGGGCCTGAAGACGCACCGCCTCTTCGGAAGAAAGAAGATCGATTTTATTGAGGGCGAGGAGGACGGGCTTCCCGCCGGCTCCGATTTCCTTCAAAACCTCTTCGACCGCCCTTTTCTGCTCCTCCAAATAAGGGCTCGAGGCATCGAGAACGTGGATCAAATAGTCCGCTTCGGTCACTTCTTCCAGGGTCGAACGAAAGGCCTCGATCAGACCGTGAGGCAGATCCCGCAGGAAACCGACCGTGTCCGTGAAAAGAATGTCATGGCGGCCGTTGGTTTTGTCGAGCCGGGTCATGGGGTCCAGGGTAGCGAAAAGTTTGTCCTCCACAAAGGCCTGGGCGCCCGTGAGGGCGTTGAGAAGGGTTGATTTCCCGGCGTTCGTGTAGCCCACGATCGCCACCGCATAGAAATCCTTCCGTTTTCTCCCCTTCCGGATGAGGGAGCGGTGCCGCTCGATTTTTCCGAGTTCTTCTTTGAGCTTTGAGATCCTGTCGCGGATCCTCCGGCGGTCGACTTCGAGTTTTTGTTCTCCGGGGCCGCGGGTCCCGATCCCGCCCCCCAGACGCGACAAAATCGTCCCGTGGCCGACGAGGCGGGGTAAAAGATAATTGAGCTGGGCCATTTCCACTTGAACTTTTCCTTCGCGGGAGCGGGCCCGGCGGGCGAAAATATCAAGGATGAGGCCGGTCCGGTCGACGGCCCGCACGCCCACGGCCTCCTCGATATTGCGCGCCTGGACGGGGCTTAAATCGATATTGAAGACCACCAGAGCCGCTTTTTGGCTTGCGACGTTCTGGCGAATTTGGGCGAGTTTGCCTTCGCGGATATAGTGGCTCGGACTGGGGTGCTCCACCGGGGCCTCAATCACGTCGGCCACTTCCCCGCCTGCGGAAAGAGTGAGTTCCATCATCTCCGCATAGCTCTCCCGGAGGAAGGTTTTCTCCTTTCCGGGGGCCTGAACAATCACCAAACAGACCTTTTCTCTGGGCACTAGGAAACCTTCTTCCTTTTGAACTCCTTTATAATTTTATCACATACGCTTTCGGCCGATTCGCCCCGTGGCCACGGAATCCAACGGATCTCTTTTTCGCGGCGGAGCCAAGTCAGCTGGCGTTTGGCAAATTGCCGGGTGTGCTTTTGAATTAGGCGGATGATATCTTGCCCCTCACCCTTCCCTCTCCCCTTAGGGGAGAGGGTCTGGGTGAGGGGGTAAAATTTCAAGATTTCTCTATAACCCAAAGCTTGCCTGGCTGTTTTTGAAAAACCAGTCTTGCGTAGCCTCTCAACCTCACGAAGGAGACCTCTTTTAAACATTTGTTCGACGCGATGATCGATCCGCCCGTAAAGGTCCGCCCGATCCCGTTCGAGGGCGACTGCAAAAACGGAATAACCGAGGTCTTCAAGCGACTCTCTCTTTTGATGCCACGCCGAAGTATTTTTCCCCGAGGCGGCAATTTCAAGGGCGCGGACAACCCGCTTTTCGTCATGAGGATGGATCTGGCCCGCCCGGGCAGGATCTTTCGCCTCGAGTTTCGCATAAAGCGCTGCAATCCCCTCTTCGCGGGCATGGCGGATCAATTTTTGCCGCAGTTTGGAATTTTTTCCGGGATGATCGGACAAGCCCTTCCACAAAGCCTCCACATAAAGGCCGCTCGCCCCAACAATCAAAGGAATCTTGCCGCGGTTCAAAATGTCCTGAATTTTCTCGAGCGCATATTTCCGATGTTCATAGACAGAAAAATTTTTCCGGGGCGGGACGATGTCGATCAAATGATGGCGGACTTTCTTTTGTTGGGCGCGGCCGGGTTTGGCGGTTCCGATGTCCATCCCGCGGTAGACCAGCATGGAATCGGCGGAAACGATTTCGCAATTCAAGCGCCGGGCCAAAAGAAGGGAAAGTTCCGTCTTGCCGCTCGCGGAAGGCCCGAGAAGAAAAAGGACCGGCTTACTCACATTTTCGCGGGATGGGAAATGCCCAGGACCGCAAGGCCGTTGCGAAGGACAATGCGGACGGCGTCCACCAAAAGAAGCCGGGCTTGAGTGAGTTCCTCATCCTCCGAGACGACCCGGTGAAGCGCATAAAATTTATGAAAGCTCGCGGCCAAATCGCGGAGGGAGTCCACCACGCGGTAAGGCTCGAGGGCTTGGGAGGCCTGAATAAGAAATTCGGGGTATTCCTGAAGTTTTTTAATGAGTTCGATTTCCTCGGCCTGGTTTAAGCGCTCCAGATTCACCCCGGAGGTGACTTTTTTTTGGGCGAACCCAAGGATGCTCGAGATCCGGGCGTGGGCATACTGAAGATAGTAAACCGGGTTTTCGTCGGACTGTTCTTTGGCGAGATCGAGGTCAAAATCCAAATGGCTTTCCACGCGGCGGAGCAGGAAGAAGAACCGGGTCGCATCCACTCCCACCTCCTTGAAAAGTTCCCGGAGGGTCACAAACTCCCCCGCCCGGGTGGACATCCGTACCGGCTTCCCTTGCCGGTAAAGCGTCACGAGCTGGACAATGAGAATTTTCAGATTGTCGGGGGAATAACCCAAGGCCTTGCAGGCTGCCTTGAGGCGAGGGATGTACCCATGATGATCAGGGCCCCAGAGATTTACAAGTATCCCGAACCCTCTTTCGAACTTGTTCCGGTGATAGGCGATGTCCGGAGTCAAATAGGTATACTCACCAGAGGATTTTCTCAATACACGATTCTTATCATCTCCCAATTCGGTTGAACGGAACCAGAGAGCGCCATCCTCGTCAAAGATCAGACCATTTTTTCTCAATTCTTCAATGGTTGGACCAATCAGGCCTGAGTTATAGATTTCTTGGGTCTCGCTGAAGTACCTATCAAAATGCACATTGATGGTTTGAAGATCCTCTCGAATGCCCTTCATTATTTCATCGGCAGCAAATTGACTGCACTTCTTTATGGCTTCCTCTTCGCTCATACCAAGCAGGGAATCCCCTTCCTGTTCTTTTAACTTCCGAGCTATAGGGATGAGATATTCACCTTTATAAGATTCTTCAGGCATTCCGATTGGCTGCCCCACCTGTCCGCGGTAACGGTACCAAACACTCTTTCCCAGCAAATCCATTTGTAGGCCCGCATCATTTAAGTAATATTCTTTGGTCACTTTGAACCCTACGGTCTCCAGGATCCGCGCCAAGGCGTCCCCCACCGCCGCCTGTCTTCCATGCGCAATCGTCAAAGGACCCGTGGGGTTGGCGCTGACAAATTCAATCAAAACTTTCTTCCCCTCTCCGAAATTGGACTCTCCGTAGGACAAATCCTTTTCATGAATTTTCACCAACACTTTAGCGAGCTGGGAAGAGGCGACGAAAAAATTGATGAAGCCGCCGCCCGCCACCTCCATGCGTGAAACCGGCCGCTCCGCCGCCGTTAATTGGTCGAGTTCTTTTTCAAAGAGACGGACAAGGTCATCCGCAATCGAGGCGGGCTTCGCCTTCACCCACTGGGCGAGCCGAAAAGCAAGGGGCGTGGAAAAATCCCCGTGGGAGGCGTCCTTTGTCACTTCCAGTTCAATCTGAAACTCGGGGGGGATCGAAACACCCCTCCCGTCGATGTAGTCCTTGAGAATCTTCTGAAGGGTGGCGCGGAGAGCGTCTTTCATGGAGAGATGTTACAACTGAAAGTTAAAAGCCGAAAGCTTATTCAGCCGCCAGTTGCGGGGCGTGTCCCCACAAGCGCTCGAGACCGTAAAATTCCCGTAAGTCCCGGTAAAACACATGGACGATGATCGCCCCGTAATCCAAAAGCACCCACCGGCCGTCCGTCATCCCTTCCATGTGCGACAGCGTCACTTCCTGCTTTTCCAATTCCTCCTGGATATGCTGGGCAATGCTGCGCACATGGCGGTCGGAATTTCCATGTGCAATCAGAAAATAGTGGGTAAGGCTGGAAAGGCGGGAGATATCGAGAATAACGGGATCGAGCGCCTGTTTGGCGTCCGCGGCTTGTCTTGCTACGAGAGCAATTCGTTTAGGCTGCAAAGAGAGTTCGCAAGACCTCCTCGTTAGAACTAAACTTTATCGAAAGGTTACTTACCGAGAATGCGGCAAAGAGTCGTTCCGCAAACCGGGCATTTCCCTTTCATGGCCCGCCGGCCATTTTTCAAAGTTTCTTCGCGACCATTGTTCATGTTGACTTTTTTGCGACATTTTACGCAATAAGCTTCCACTGTTTCCCCCTTTCTAGGTGTCTCTCAAAATTATAACACCTGATGATAATTGTTCAACCGCCAGAAAATTCTCCGGCGGGGCCTGATTTTATCCGTCCAGTTTATCGACTGATGCCCCTTCAATCTTGAGAAGTCGTTTTTTCCACGCCAGCCCCCGGGAAAATCCTCCCAGTCCGCCATTTTTCAGGACAATCCGGTGACAGGGAATGAAAAAAGGCAGGCGGTTTTGGTGAAGAACCTGACCGACCCCCCGGGGAGCGCGGGGCCGGCCCGCCCGACGGGCCAACGACTGATAACTCGCCAACTTCCCTCGCGGAATCTTTCTGAGCGATTGAAGAACTTTCTTCTCAAAAGGGGTGTATCCCCTCCAATCCACGGGCAAGCGCCGAAAGGAAACCTTTTTTCCTTCAAAATATGAACAAAGGAGTCGGGCGCTTTTTCTCAAAAGGGCGGTGATCCGAATGTCATCGCGAGGAACGAAGCGACGAAGCGATCTCCGGGATTGCTTCGCTTCGCTCGCAATGACGACTCTTCTCCTCGCAGATTCAATCGCATAGAGGCCTTTTTCCGTCGCGCTGAGGCGAAAAATCCCAAAAGGAGTTTCAAACGAGTGACAGTAGATCGTTTTCATTGATCGCCTCCCAGGTTAAACGGTGGGCCCGGGCCACGGCTTCATTCAGAAGTTTTCCGCGGGCCGTCTGAAGTCCGGAACGAAGTTCGGGAAATTGTTGAATCGCCTTTTTCCAATCCTGGGCCAAAGCGAGGGCATAGTCAAGGGACGCCTTCTCGATGGCCACGGAAGCCCCCCGTCCGCAAAGGGAGGGAATATTCGTCACGGCAAAGCGCAAATTCCCCCACGGATCGAGATAAAGCGGATTTTCATAACTTGTGGAGTGGGTTCCCGGGAAATTCCCTCCCTGGTCCGCGGCCACATCCAAAACGAGTTTCTTTTTCTGAAGAGAAAAATTTGCGAGATCCTCTTTCGATAAAACGAGGGGCGCCCGCTCCCCCGCGACATGCACGGCGCCGATCCATGCGTCGGCCTCTTTGAGCCGGTCTGAAAATGAATCCTGCAATCCCCAAACGCGGAATTTGGAACTGAGCGAAGCAAATTCCTTTTTTAATTCGTTCCGCCGTTCGGGCCTCTTCTCCACCAAATCCACCTCGCCGCCCATTTTGAGGACCGTCTCAAGGGCCCCCCGGCCCACGATGCCCCCGCCAAAGACCACCACTTTTCCCGGCGGAAGATTTTCCGGGACCTGGGGAAAATTTTGGGCAAGCGCCTCCAATTTTTCAAGGCACTTCGGAGGATAAACAATTTGGCCCGACTGGATTTTGACGGTCTGCTTGAAAAAACCGGCGTAATAAGCGGCGAGGGTCCCGGCAATCCCGCTCATGGGCTCCAAAAGAATCGTCCTTCCGTTTTTTTCCACGGTCTCAAGCCCCAGGGCAATGACCCGGTTTTTCAGGAGGATTTCCACGAGTTCGCGGTTTTCCGGGGAGGCAAGATGGAGATAACCGAAAAGGATTTGGTTCGGCCTTAAAAATTTCCATTCCGCCCGCAGGGGTTCTTTGACTTTTTTGATCAAGCCGGCTTTTTGGTAAATTTCCGCTCCCCCGCAGATGATTTCAGAGCCCGCATTTTGATAGTCGCGGTCCGAAAAACCCGATCCTTTGCCCGCGGCCGCCTCCACAAAAACCTGAACTCCCGCCTCTTTTAAGCGCCGGGCGCCTTCCGGGGTAAGCCCCACCCGTTTTTCACCGGCTTTGATCTCACGGGGGATTCCGACAGAACTCACGAAACTTTGAAGCGGTTGGTGATGGGCATCCGCCGGCCGAACCAGGCTTTTTTGGTGACCCGGAGAATGGGCGCGGCTTGGCGGCGCTTGTACTCATTGTGATCCACCCGATTGATGACATCGACAATCACATTCCTTGAGACTCCCCGGGACCGCAAAACGCGGTAGATTTCATCGGAGGTCAAATTCTTCTCAATGTAAAGCCGGAGGATCGAATCCAGGACCTCGTAAGGGGGAAGACTGTCCTGATCCGTCTGATTGGGGCGAAGTTCCGCCGAGGGTGGCTTTTTTAATGTGGCTTCCGGGATCACCGGCCCGGTTTGATTCCGGAAGCGGGCCAGGCGGTAGACGTCGGTTTTATAAACGTCGCCCAGGACCGAAAGCCCGCCCGCCATGTCCCCGTAAAGGGTGCAATACCCCATCGCCAGTTCGGATTTGTTGCCGGTGGAAAACACAAGCCTTCCTTCATCATTCGAAATGTACATGAGCTCAAGACCCCGGAGACGCGCCTGGAGATTTTCCATGGCCAGCGTGGTTTCGCCCGTGGCCACGTTTCCCCGGTTTGCCTTATGGCGCTCTTCTTCGTAGAAACGCAGGAGGTCTTCATACTTTTCCCGGATGGAATAAGTGCGGAATTCAATCCCCAGGTTGCGGGCCAGCTCCTCCGAATCCTTCCAGCTCCCTTCGGAAGAATAAACGCCGGGCATGGTGACTCCCAAAACCGCATCGGGGCCCAAAGCATCGCAGGCGATCGCCGCGGTCAGTGCCGAATCAATGCCTCCGCTTAAACCGATCACCACATTCTTGAAACGATTTTTACTGACATAGTCCCGGACCCCCACCGTCAAGGCCCGATAAATTTCCGAGGGTTCCCCGGCCGTTTTGGGTAAGGGCGCGGATTTTGGATTTTTTTTCCTCAAATTCCAATCATGGATGAAAAGTCCTTCTTCAAAGGCGGGCGCCCGGAAAACAACCCGGCCCTTGGCGTCCACGATCATGCTCCTTCCGTCAAAGATGAGGTCGTCCTGGCCTCCGGTTTGATTGACGTAAATAATGGGGAAGCCGTAACGGCGGATTTGGCGCTTGAGAAGTTCGTCGCGGGCCCCGGCCACTTCATGGTGATAGGGGGAGGCGTTGATAATCACCGCGAGTTTGGCTCCGTTACGGGCGAGAATTTGAAGGGGCTTGACGGTGTAAGATTCGTCCCACAAGTCTTCGCAGACCCCCGTTCCGACCCGGATTCCCTTCCAGGGAAGCGTGGGATGGTCCTTGCGGCTTTCCCGCGCGGGCTCGAAGAAGATTTGCTCCAGGAAAACGTCATAGTTGGGAAGAAGGGTCTTGTGCTGGCGAAGCTTGATTTTTCCGCCACTGACCCAGGCCAGCGCATTGCGGCTTTTCCCCTTGGAGGATGTCCCCTCATCGATGTACCCCACCACCACCGAGACTTTGAGCTTTTGGGTAAACTTGCGGATTTTTTCGAGGGAACGGAGATTTTCTCTGATAAAACCGCGGTTCGTCGCGAGGTCCCAGACGGGATAACCCGAAATCGCGAGTTCGGGAAAAACGACAAGGTCACACCCTTTTTCTTCCCCTTCGCGGATGAAAGCCAGAATTTTCTTCAAATTGCCGGCGAAATCTCCGACGGTGGGATTGATCTGCCCGAGCCCGACGCGTATTTCGTTTGTCATTTTTTCAACTGGTGGACCGGAGGAGATTTGAACTCCCGACCTCTTCCGTGCGAGGGAAGCGCTCTCCCAGCTGAGCTACCGGCCCATTCCCTCATTTTTTTGTCAGATAAAACCGCAACCTTTCGAAGGCCTGCTCCTGTCCCTTTTCATTGAAGATTTCGTGATAAAAGCCGGGAAATGTTTCCAGTTTTTTCTCCGGTGCCCGGAGGCGCTCAAAAAAACGGAAGGTGCCTTCCGAGTCAACAATCGCATCCTCATCCGACATCAGGACATAGACGGGAAAAGGAAACTCAAGGTCCCCTTTTGAAACCAACTCAATATATCTTAACATCTCATGCACAAGCCGCACAGTGATTCTTCGGCGAATGAGGGGGTCCCGGCGGTATTTTTCCACTTCCTCGGGATCGTGGGTCAGGAGCGGAACGTCTACCGGATTTTGAATGACAAAACGCGGGACCAAAGGGTGAAGAAGAGTGACCAAAAATTTGACGGACCGGGCCCGGTGCATTCCAAATAAAGGCGAGGAAAGAATCAGTTTGGAGACATTCTCTTTATTCTGCAAAGCCCAGCTGGTCGCAATGAGACCTCCCAAAGAGTGGCCAAAAAGCCGAACCCCCTTCCGGAGCTTGTAACGCGTTTTAAGAAACGCGCGAAAAGAGGACAGGTCTTTTAAATAATCTTCAAAGTGGGAAACATAAACGGCGGGCCCGGCGGATTCTCCGCATCCCCTCAAGTCAGCGATACCTATCGGCGACGAGAGGTCCCCGAGCTGCTTAAAAAATTTTTCGTAGCGGCCGGAGTGCTCCCCGTGGCCGTGAACCAGAAGGATTAAATTTTTATCCGGATCACCGGCTTGGAACCGATAAAAAAGGCGCTTCCCATCCCAGGTTTCAAAGAAGCCTTCTTCGATGGGCATGGGGAGAGTTAAAGGAAACTTGCAAAACTATCGGACTTGGAGTGGGACTTGCCTTTTTCGTAAAGCGCTTCGATCAGGGACGAATAGTTTTCGCTGACCACAGCGCGCTTGATTTTCAGGGTGGGGGTCAGTTCGCCCGATTCCTGCGTGAGCTCTTTGGGTAAAAGGTGGAAATACCGGATCTGGTCGTAGCTCGCGAAATCTTTCATTCTGTCTTTCAGTCTTCGCTCCGCCTCCTTGAGAACCTCTTCATTTTTGAGAAGACTCTCCCAGCCCGGCGCCTTGAGATTTTGTGAAACGGCCCAGCGCTCGAGAACCGGGCGGCTCGGCACAATCAGGGCCACAAGGTGGGGCCTGCGGTCCCCGATCACGACCGCCTGAATGAAAAATTCGTCTTTTAAAATTTCATTCTCGATATTCTGCGGGGAAATATTTTTTCCGCCGGCGGTGATGATCAAATCTTTTTTCCGGCCTGTGATTTTAAGAAAACCGTCAGAATCCATTTCGCCGATGTCTCCCGTATAAAACCAGCCGTCCCGGATCGCCTCCTGCGTGGCCTGCTCATTTCTATAATAACCCTTCATGACATGGGGACCCCGCGTGAGGATCTCCCCGTCCGGGGCAATTTTAACTTCAACGCCGGGAAGCGGAGGACCCACGGTCCCGAATTTGAAGCGCTTCACCTGGTTTACGGAAATCACGGGAGAAGTTTCGGTCAAACCGTAGCCTTCAAGAATGAGGACATCCGCGGCGTAAAAAAATTCGCCCAGGTCTTTTGCAAGAGGGGCCCCGCCCGAAATAAAGAAGCGGATCCGGCCGCCGAACTTCGCTTTTAGTTTTTTAAATACCAAAAACTTTGCCAGGATGAATTGGAGCTCCAGGAGAGGAGGAAGGGGCTTGTGGGAAGCGCGTTTTTCACTCGAAACCTCCCCCACCTTGAGGGCCCAATGAAAAATTTTTTGCCTCAGGGGCGGGCTCGTCTGAACCACCTCGTTGATCCTGGCGTGCATTTTTTCGAAAATCCGTGGCACGCCGGCGGCAACCGTCGGCCGGACAAGCAGGAGGTCTTCGGCCACCGTCTGCATATTCTCCGCGTAAGCAATGGAAGCCCCTTGCTGAATCATGAAATAGTAACCCGCCATCCGCTCAAAAACATGGCTCAAGGGAAGGAAGGAAAGGGCTTTCTCATTTTCTTTTAAATAAAGAACTTCCCGGGAGGCCTCGCAATTGGATAAAAAATTACCGTGCGTCAACATCACGCCCTTGGGAGGCCCGGTGGTCCCGGAGGTATAAATCAATGTGGCCAAGTCTTCCCGTTTTGATCTTCGTGTCATTTGTTCGTAACCATCGGAGTTGTTAAGATTTGCCAGCCGGCCGATTTCCAGACAATCTGTCAAAGTCAAAATCTTCGGCAGGGAACTTTTTGGAAGATCAAAACCAATAATAGTTCTAAGGTTTCCTTTTTCGAGGAGGGGCTTTACTTTTTCAAACTGTTCCGCCGTGGAGACAAAAATGACCGAAACTTCGGCATTTTCAAGGATGTAATGGCAGTCTTTGACAGAGCTCGTGGGATAAATCGGGACCGAAGCGGCGCCCAGGCTGAGGATCCCCAGGTCCGCAAAAGCCCATTCCGGACGGTTCTCCGACAAAATGGCGACCCGGTCCCCTTTGCGGACGCCGATCTGGTTTAGGGCAAGGGCGATCCGGCGGACTTGATCGGAAAATTCCTTCCAGTTGATGAAACGGTATCGGCCCTTTTCTTTGAACCAAAGGGCGGGGCGGAACCCCGATTTTCGGGCCCGCCAGAGGAACATTTCTGCGAGATTGGAGAAAGTTCTTACTCTTTGGACTTCCACCAGCTTGAGCTCTTCTTTTTGGGGCTTTCAGCGGGCTTGACGGGAGGAGGGGCCGGCTCGGGTTCAAGCTTTCCAAAATCGATGACGGGGACCTCCCGTGGCGGAGGGACCGGCTCGGCAGTTTTGGAAGAAGGCGAGCTTTTCACGGCCGGAGCGGCGGCGGGCGATCCCTTGGAAGGAGCGGGTTTTTGGAAAAGAGTCTGCCAATCGAAAGGGGCTTTCTTGGCCTTGTCGGCGGAGGTTTTCTTTGTTTTGTCCGACTTCTCTTTTTTCGACTTTTCTTTCGTGGGGATCACCGCTCCCCCTTCTCCCCCAGCCTCTCTTTGAATCCCCTCCAAAATGGTTCGGTTCACCTTCGTCTGCTCCCGAATCAAGGCGATCTTCTGCAGTCGCAACGCCTCATTCACATCGGTCGCACCGGAGGTTTTTGCGGACGAGGGGGCCAGACCGCTAAGAAGCTGCTGGTGGATCCGGGCCTGTTCCGTGATCCTCTGCATTTCGGCCAACTTGCTGATCTGCTGCAATTTCAAGGTCTGCTGGATGCGCATAATGTCCTGAAGATCGCGTTGAATCTCGGCCACGGGCTTGGGGATATCGACCCGTGGCACCACGGGAGGAGGAACCTGCCTCCGCTGTTCTTCCGCAAAAAGATTGGGGGCAAAGACCGGCAGAAATAAAATTAAAAAAACAAAAAATAATTTTCCTTTATAATTTTTCATTTGTCTTGGAATTTGGGTTGGCGTTTCTCGAGAAAAGCCCGGATCCCTTCCTTCATGTCTTCGGTTTCCGCAATCTTTCCGAAAAATTTGGCTTCCCTATCCAACCCTTCTTCGAGGGAAGTCTTTAATCCTTCAAAAATGGCTTCTTGGGCATGGGCAATGGCCACCGCGCCTTTGGAGGCAATTTTTTTGGCAAGGCCCAGCGTTTGGCGGAGAAGCTCCCCGTCGGGCACCACCCGGTCCACGAGCCCGATCCGGAGCGCCTCCTGGGCCGTGATCATGTCCCCGCTCAGGATAAGTTCTCTCGCCTTGCTTGGCCCCACAAGACGCGCCAGTCTTTGGGTCCCCCCGAATCCCGGAATGATCCCCAAGTTAATTTCCGGCTGGCCGAACCGGGCCCGGTCGGAGGCGATACGGATATGGCAGGCCATCGCCAGTTCATTGCCTCCCCCCAGGCAAACGGAGTTGATCCCCGCAATCACCGGTTTTTTCATCTTTTCTATTTTGTCGAGGATGCCCTGGCCTTTTTTCGCAATCTCCTCGGCTTCTTTGGAAGATTTTAACCCCCCGATTTCTTTGACATCCGCGCCGGCAATGAAAGTATTGTTCTTCCCTTCGCCCGTCAAAACAATCACTTTAACTTCCGGGCTTTGAGCGAGCTCCTCAAAGACCTCGGCAAGCTCTTGCATGGCCTTGCCGTTCAAAGCATTGACCGGAGGGCGGTCGATCGTCACGATCGCCACCCGGTCTTCGATTTTTATCTTAAGAAATTCTCTTTGAGCAAGCGCCATTCGTTCCTTCCTTAAGTATGGCTGTGAAATCCCTGGCCGCTTTTTTTGCCTAAGGAACCTTCCCCCACCGTCTTTCGGAGGAGCGGAGAGGGGCGGAAACGGTCCCCGTGCTCCTGTTGAAATTTTTCCAATTGAGAGAGAACTTTTTCCAATCCGACTTCGTCGGCATAGCGAAGAAGCCCGCCTTTCGCCTGGGGAAATCCGACCCCGGCCACCATCGCCATATCAATATCGGCCGGAGAAGCCACATTCTCTTCCAAGCAGTGCGCCGCCTCATTAATCATGGGATAAAGAATTCTTTCGACACTAAAGGCGCTTTTCTTTGGCTTCCCGGAGCCGACTTCCTTGACCCATTGGGCCAGCATGTCCTTTTTCTCGGCGTCATAACTGTAGAACCCCGCGCCCGCCTTCCGGCCTAAATAACCCGCCTTATAAAGCTTACTCCATATTTCGGCAGGTTGCATGCGGTTTCCATAGGCTTTAAGGAGTACCTGAACCACGTCGAAGCAGATGTCGATCCCCAATTGGTCCACAAGGGTGAGGGGGCCCATGGGGAGCCCGAAGTCGGTCGCCGCCTTATCGATGTCTTCCCGCGTGGCCGCCCCTTCCTGAAGGCAAAAAGCCGCTTCATTGAGGTAGGGCATGAGGAGGCGGTTGACGAGAAAGCCCGCACATTCATTGACACGTACCGGAATCTTGCGGAGTGATTCCGTAAAAAGCATGACTTCATCCACGGTCTCCTGGCTGGTTTGAAGCCCGGGGATCACTTCCACCAATTTCATGATATGGGCGGGGAAGAAAAAATGCATGCCGACGACTTTGGAAGGACGCTTTGTGGAAGCCGCCATCTCGGAAATTGAAAGCGCCGAAGTGTTGCTCGCGAAAACGGTGCCTTCCCCCACCGTTTTCTCCAAATCTTGAAAGACCTGTTTTTTTAACTCCATCTTTTCCGGCACGGCTTCGATGACAATGTCCACGTCCCGGAAATCTCCATAATCCGTGCTGGGGACGACCAAGGCCATCTTCTGTTCCATTTCGGCCTGGGTCATTTTGCCCTTGGACACACGGCGCTCATAAATGGAATGGATTTTGGCGAGCCCTTTGTCGACCAAGTCCTTATTGATGTCCTTCAGGACCACCGGGAGGCCGGAATAAGTGACCACTTGGGCAATTTCAGCCCCCATCGTTCCCGCTCCGACAACACCGGCTTTGTAGATGGCCATGAATCCGTCTAACGTTCCAGGATCACGGCGCCCCCCTGCCCTCCTCCCACACACATCGTGGCGAGGCCCAGGTTGAGGTTCCGTTTTTTCATTTCGTGAAGCAGGGTCACCACAATGCGGGTCCCCGTGGCGCCCACCGGATGCCCCAAGGCAATGGCGCCGCCATTCACATTCGTGATTTCCCGGTTCAGTTTAAGTTGGCGCTCCACAGCCAGATATTGGGAAGCAAACGCTTCGTTGAGTTCGACCAGCTGAATGTCTTTCATGCCGACGCCCGCTCTTTTTAAAGCGATGGGCACCGCACAGACCGGACCGATCCCCATCCGTTCGGGTTCAACGCCCGCAAAACTCCACCCGCGGATCTTCGCCATCGGCTCTAACCCCAAGGATTTGGCCCGCTCGGCCTTCATGACAAAAACGGCGGCCGCACCGTCCGAAATGGGACAGGAATTTCCTGCCGTGACCGACCCATTTTCTTTGAAAAGAGGGGGATATTGAGAAAGAGTTTGGGCATTGAGCGCCGCATTGGGGCCTTCATCCTGCGCAAAAATCTCGGGGGGAAGCTCTTTGCCATAGACGCTTTTGGGGATCATGACTTTGACGATCTCGTCGCGGAATTTTCCCTCCCGCGTCGCGCGAAAAGCACGCTGGTGCGAGAGAACGGAAAACTCATCCTGATCTTTTCTCGAAATTTTGAATTCCTCCACCAGATTCTCCGCGGTCCGGCCCATGATTTGACCGCAGACCGGGTCGGTGAGTCCCTCCCAGATGGTGTCGATCATGACTCCGTGCCGGAGTCTTTTTCCATAGCGCATATCGCGGGAAACATAGGGGTGGGAGGACATGCATTCGGTGCCACCCGCTAAAACAATCTCCGCCTCCCCCGCAATGATCATGTGGGCCGCGCTGACGATCGCCTGAAGGCCGGAGGCGCAGTTACGCGCCACCGTGAAAGCGGTGACCTCTTTCTTGAGCCCGGCTTGAAGGGCAATCACGCGCGAAACATTGGCGGCATCGCTTTGCTGGCCGACACAGCCGAAAATTACCTCTTGAACAAGGTTCGGGTCGACCTTGGTCCGTTCCAAGAGGGCCCGGACCACGATTTCTCCTAGTTTCTGGTTGGTAAAATCTTTGAGGGCGCCGCCCAGATTCCCTTGAGGGGTCCTGACTCCGCCGACAATGACGATGTCTGCCATGTTTACTCCACCAAAAGCCTTTTGATTTCGTCGATCTGTTCCAGGGTTTTCTGTTCCCCCGCCTGAATAAATTTTTCCGAGCGGTAAAATTCGGCCCAATGGGCGTCGTGAATCACCGGGTGGATGAGGACATCCGCTTCCTGGCCGGACACCTCGGCAATTTCATATTCCATAAATTGAATGGTATGCATGATGATGTTAAAAATATTGCTGGAGTAACGGTCGCCGAGTTTTTTCATCAGCGGGGCCAGGAGGTATCTCCAGAGAAGACCGTGGGACCTCGCTTCCAAAATTTTCCTCCGCTTTTCGATCTGGATACGATTTTTCTGAATCCGGTCGTCCGGTCCCATCAACACATTGACCGCGATGATTTTCTTGACCCCCATCTTGGTCAGCACATCCACAGGCAGGGGATCAAGAATTCCTCCGTCGATCAAGAGCGAGTTCCGGTAACGGAAGGGACGGAAAATCCCGGGGATGGAGATGCTGGCCCGCAGGGCGTCCACCACCCGGCCGGTTTCAAAAACAACCGCCTGGCTGCCCGTCACGTCCGTCGCCACAATTTTAACAGGAACTTTCAAGTCTTGAAAGATCCTGTCTCCGAGGTAGGACTCGAGGTAGCGGGTCACCTGCCGGCCGTGGAAAAAACCGTGATGGGCAAGGGAAAGGTCCCTAAAACCGATGAGTTTGAAAAAGGCGCTCTTTTTGTCCAAACTTTTTACGATTTTTTCAAGCTCACCCGCATTGTACCCCGCCCCCCAAAAAGCCCCCACCAAAGCCCCCATGCTGCAACCGGCAATCACGTCAATGGGGATATTCTCTTTTTCCAGAACCCGGAGAACTCCGATATGGGAAAGCCCGTAGGCCGCGCCGCTTCCCAAAGCCAGGCCCACAAGGGTGCCCGCCAATTCTTTGGTCACAAACCGCATGGCCGCATGATAACGGTCCGGCTGTTCGCTCCGGGAAGGCAGAATCTGAAAAATTTTTGTGTTGAGGGCCTTTTCTTTTTCGTCATAGTAGGTATAGGCCCCCTGGGTATGCTGTTCGGGAAGAATGACCTTGATCTCATTTCTTGTGAAACTGAAGGTTTTCTCCAATTCGTGAATCAGATGCGCGGCCTCGCTCACCCCCTTCGGGGTCGGGTCCAATAGAAGGTAAATCTGATCGCAATGTTTCAGGGCCTTGAAAGAAAAATCCCCCATCTCCCGGCCCAACCGGATCAAGATATAATCAAACCGATAGACCAGAAAAGTAAAAAGGGTGGAGAGTTTTTTTTCGGCCTCGCCCGATTTTTCCGACTCGATGGGAAGGTATTGAAAGCCCGCGGACGTCTCCATGAGATTGGGCTTCAAGTCGGACTCCCGGGAAGGATCGATCTTGCTCAAGCTCACGCGAAACCGCGCACTCCTATGAAATTCCTCGGAAGCGTCCCCGGGAAGAGGCAGAAAATCAATGTAAACCACCGGGCTTTTGGTCTCGTGAACCAGGTTGGTCGCCAAGTCGAGAAGGACGTGAAAACTTTCTTCCGGGGAGGACACCGTGGAATAAAGGGCGACCAGCTTGACCTCCTGCTTTTTTCTTGCGGGACTTTCCATCTTGGTGAGGCGGTGGCCCAGGGTGCGGTTCAAGTGAATGGAAAGCTTGGGGATCTCCGCCAGCACTCTCACAAAATCTTCCTTTTCAAGTCTCAAGAGGAGGCTGTCCGAACGGGCTTCCACCGATGCACTGTGAGGTTGTGCCGTCAGAATGGAAGACTCTCCGAAATAATCCCCCCGATAAAGGAAGGTCAGGGTCTTTGTCTCCCCCGTCCCCCGGGTTTTCTGAAAAACCCGGAACCGGCCGGAAACAATGACATAAAAGGCGTCGGCGGGTTTTCCCTCTTCGTAGACCGTATCTCCCCGCCGGTATTCCACAAGACGGGTCCTTTTTTCAATGATCCGGAGCTCGGAAGAGGAAAAAGAGGAAAAAAGGGGGATTTCCTTTAAGGAATAGCCTTTGCTGATCTCTAATTTTCGGCCGAAGGAAAAAAGTCCCATTTAGCTTATTATCGGCTAATGAAGCAGTTTGTCCACGGCTTCCCGCCATGACGAAATTTTCTTTGAACGTTCCGCGGGGCCCATCCGGGGCAGAAATTTTCTGTAATATCGGAACCGGTCCACCTTTTTGACGTTTTTCCAGAACCCCGAAGCCACCCCAGCAAGTTTTGCGGCCCCCCAAGCCGTCGATTCCGTTTGATCGGAACGGAGGACGGGCACCCCCAAAAGATCCGCCTGGAACTGCATCAAATAGTTATTGGCCGCGGCGCCTCCGTCGACTTTAAGATAACGCGGCCTTTTGCCGATCGCCCGCGACATCGCCTCGAACACATCCGCGGTTTGGTAAGCGATGGAGTCCAGAGTCGCTTTGATCAAATGTTCCCGCCGGGTCCCGCGCGTCAGGCCGAAAATGGCCCCGCGGACATTCGGGTTCCAGTGGGGCGCCCCGAGGCCCACAAAGGCCGGGACCACCACCACGCCGCCCGTATCTTTCAAACGCAGGGCAATTTTTTCGGTTTCCTGGGCTTTGCGGATTAAACCGAGACCGTCCCGGAGCCATTGGACGGCCGCCCCCGCAATGAAAACCGCGCCCTCGAGCGCATAGACGGGTTTGCCTTGATCATCGCAGGCCAGGGTGCCCAAGAGCCCCTCGGTCGGAAGGCGGTAATGCTTTCCTTCATTCATCACCAGAAAGCACCCGGTCCCGTAAGTATTTTTCATCTCCCCCATCCGGTAGCAGCCCTGCCCGTAGAGTGCGCCCTGTTGATCCCCCACGAGAGCGGAAATGGGGATGCCTTTCACCAGAGGGCCGATGGCGGCGGTCCGGCCGTAGGAAAACGCGGAGGCGTGCACTTCAGGCAAGATCGCCCGCGGAATTTTGAGGAGTTTCAGGATTTCCGGGTCCCAGGCGGCCTTTTTCAAATTGAGAAGGAGGGTACGCGAGGCGTTGGTGGCGTCCGTGGCATGGGCTTTCCCGCCGGTGAGATTCCAAAGGAGCCAGGTATCGATCGTCCCGAAAAGAATATCTCCCCGATCGGCCCGTCTTTTAAGCCCCGCAAATTCATCGAGGAGCCAGCGGATTTTGGTGCCGGAAAAATAAGGGTCCAGGACCAGTCCGGTACGGTTACGGAAAAAAGATTCGAATCCGCGGGACTTTAATTTTTCGCAAAGCTCCGCGGTCCTACGGTCCTGCCAAACAATGGCGCGCGAGACGGGACGGCCCGTCTTTTTGTCCCACAAAACCGTGGTTTCCCGCTGGTTGGTGATCCCGATGGCAACAATCTGGCTGCTCGAGGCCCAGGCCCGCGTGAGGGCCTGGCTGATCACTTTGAGGGTGGATCGGAATATCTCGAGGGCGTCGTGCTCCACCCATCCGGGCCGGGGATAATGCTGGCGGAATTCCTGGTAAGCGCTTCCCGCAATCCGGCCCCGGATGTCATAAAGGAGTGCGCGGGTCCCCGTGGTTCCTTGATCGATCGCCAGGATGAAATTCGAAGAACGGGACGGTTTCACTAAAAACCTATGAAATGTTTAAATTAACGGATTTGCAGGAAATTCGGGTAGGCATTCGGGGCAAGGCCAGAAAATCTCGTACTAGCCAACTTCAGAAACTTGCTCGGGATCGGTAAAATCGTTGACGCGGGTTTCCAACCAATAGTTGTAGGCGTAATCCAAAACTCGAAACTTGTCCACGGGATCCATCATCATGAACCGGATTCCAATGTCATGACCCTGATCGTGACCCTGGGAAGTCCGGCTCCAGACAATTTTTCCTGTGGTGTGGACGGGCTTCGGATCGTCCGGGATGTCGAGCTCCAGATCAACCGTGGTTCCTTCAGGAAGCGGAGTTGGCGAGTTGATCTTTAACCCTTCGCGGGAAAGATCTTTGCTCAGAGCAATCCCCTGTTCCTGTTTTGCTTCAGGAAATTGGTAGCGGACGCTCATATAAGCGTCGAAACGTTTGAACTTCCGCCGTTCCTTTTCCATGGTTTTACCTCCTCGTATATTAGATTTTGAATCAATTAAGAAGACTCCCGCTGGCAGCGAGGGTCAACTTAACATCTTATTTTGTGAATAAGATCTGTTTTAACTGCAACTTTGTTTTTAGGAGAGATCCT
>Ga0187893_10004951_pt1 | contig 24578 bp, 19 predicted proteins | sample MA1701074metaG_FD_139574 | JGI IMG/M metagenome (GOLD analysis project Ga0187893, IMG submission 139574) | White microbial mat communities from a basaltic lava cave in the Kipuka Kanohina Cave System on the Island of Hawaii, USA - MA170107-4 metaG ... | reverse complement strand
CTATTACCATTGGAAGACGGAACACCAATTAAAATTATTCTGACAAACCGCCGTATACCGAACGGTACGTACGGTGGTGTGAGAGGACAGGTAGTCAAATAATGGCTACCTTCCTACTCGATTTCTCATGGGTTGTTTAAAACTGCGATGATGGCATAATAGCATACCTCATCTGCTCGTTTATGCGGCATTATTTCCACACTAAAATGTAATCGGCAAGCTGCTTAACCAAGACTTCTGAGCCACTTTATCAAATCATCTTTTGCCTGGCCTGTTTTCTTTTGCACTCTTCCCCACATTTCATCATATTTCCCTTCTTCAAATTTCAGATCATCATCTGTCAGGTTTGCATACTTTTGTTTCAGCTTGCCTTTCCATTCACTCCATTTTCCCTTAAGTTCCATTTTGTCCATAAAGAAAAAGTTTTACTGATTTAAAAATATGTGTTCATATAATAAACAGAAAAACTATGCCAAAACAGTCAATCTGTTCTGAGGCTGATGTTACAAGATTAAAGTTCTTTTATCTTTAGTAAATGAAACGGTTCGCTTGCTTATCGAAAATAATAGTGTCTGCACTTTTATTTTTTACTATTGCATCTCATGCACAAACATCTTCGTTAGCAAAGAACAAAAAAGAAAGACTAAAGATCGCTTCAGAAATAGATCAATCAGTTAGAACAAAATTGTTAAACAATTGGTATCCCCGTTCCGTTGACAGTTTGTACGGCGGTTTTCTCAGCACATTCACTTATGATTTTAATCCAACCGGGCCACAGGATAAAATGATCGTCACACAGGCACGGCATGTATGGTCAAATGCTGTGGCTTCTATGTTGTATCCAAAAACAGCGCATTATAAAAGCTGTGCAAAACATGGATTTTCTTTTCTGCAGGATGTAATGTGGGATAAACAGCATGGCGGTTTTTATACATTGGTTGACCGGGCTGGAAAATTAAAAGACAGCAGCGGGAAATTCACTTATGGCAATGCTTTTGGCATTTATGCATCGGCCGCATGGTACAAAGCATCAGGCGATACTAATGCGTTAAATCTCGCCAAAAAATGTTTTTACTGGCTGGAAGAACATGCATACGATAAAATACATAAAGGATATTACCAGCATTTGCAAATGGATGGCACACCTAAGAAAAGAACTGCTGACATTCCCTCTGCTTCTGATTTAGGTTACAAAGATCAAAACACATCTATTCATCTGCTTGAAGCATTTGCCGAACTCTACACTGTTTGGCCGGATCAGTTATTAGAGCAACGCCTCGAAGAAATGCTGTGGCTGGTAAGAGATGTTATTACGAACGAAAAAGGAAGTCTTGTACTTTTCTTTCAGCCCGATTGGACACCGGTCTCTTTTCGTGATTCACCAGAAGCTGTCATTTTAAAACACCGCAACCTCGATCATGTTTCATTTGGTCATGATATTGAAACGGCTTATCTCATGCTCGAAGCATCGCATGTATTGGGATTGAAGAATGATACTATCACGATGAAAGTTGCCAAACGAATGGTGGATCACTGCCTGCGCAATGGGTGGGATAAAACAAAAGGCGGGTTTTACGATGAAGGTTATTATTTCAAAGGCAGCGACACGATCACTATTATTAAAAACAGCAAGAATTGGTGGGCACAAGCCGAAGCATTAAATACATTGTTATTGATGGCTGATCATTTTCCCAACGACACAATGGATTATTACAGCAAGTTCAAACAACAATGGCAGTATATTCAAACCTGCATGATAGATCATCAACACGGCGATTGGTACCAGGAAGGCCTTGATACCAGGCCTGAATCGAAGACAGCATTAAAAGGTCATATCTGGAAAGCCTCGTATCACCAGTTAAGAGCATTGGCTAATTGTGTAAAACAGTTACGGCGCAGCAAATAATAAAACTAATTACCCATCAGCGGAATATTAATTGACAACGTGCATCCCTTACCCGGTGCAGAAACAAAACTTGATATGCCGTTCATTAACTCCACCCTGCTGACGATATTAGTAATGCCAATTCCCTTTCTTTTCTTTTTGGTATCAAATCCCACACCGTTGTCTTTAACACACAACACTGCATATCGTTCACAGTTTTCTAAGCGTATGATGATCTCATCAGCCTTTGCATGCTTGTAAATATTACTCAATTGTTCCTGCACTACCCTGAAAAAAGTTTCCTTTATAGTATAAGGTATTTTATCTTCTCTCCATTTCCACGTTTCCAGTTGAATGGATTTTGTGTTATTATATTTTTGAATAAGCTCGTTTAGTTCATCTTCCAATGAACTTTCAGAGAAGCGGGGCATCACCATGCGGTGCGAGAGATTGCGGATCTCGTTCATCGCTTCACGCAAGTGATCAATGCTTGATTGTGTTACCTGTTTTGCTGTTTTACGATCAGCTTCGATACAAAAAGACAATTGCATTTTTACGGCTCCCAATATCTGGTTGATGTTATCATGCAATTCTCTTCCCAGTTCATTTCGTTCCAATTCCTGCGTTTGCAGTATGATGCGGGTAATTTCTTTTTGCTGTTCCACTTCTTTTTGCAATCGTTCTTCTTCCATGCGGCGCTGTTCTGTTATGTCTGTGCCCATAGCAAAATACTTGGTCACTTTCCCATTATGATCTTTAATAGGCTGACCAATTACCTGGTGAAGTCTTTTGCTGCCATCCTTAGCATAAATGAGAATTTCTCCGACATAAGATTCATTATTCATTACCTGCCTGTGCATATATTGCACCATAGCCTTATCTGTTTCGGGGCCGGTCATAACTTTCACCACGTTTTTTCCAATAATATCTTCTTTGGCATACCCGGTAAGTCGTGTAAATCCTTCATTGATCCATAATGTGTTCCTATCATTAGTTCTGTCAAAAATGATCACACTGTTGTTGGTTTCCTTTGCTACCATAGACAGTACTTCCATTTCGCCAGAAATTCTTTTTTCCTCGGTAATATCTTTAAACGATATAACAATAGCATCACCTTCGTCGGTTTGAGAATTATTGACGCTGGCCGAATTGATTCGCAACCACTGAATGTTGTTTTGCCGTTGCAAGCCGATCACTTTGTTTTTGAATTGATTTATTTTCCCGCTTTTTTTCAAAAACAAACTTTCTTTCGGTACTTCTTCCTGCATTTCATCAATGATGATGCAACCGGTGCAGAACAAGCCATTTTGTTTCAGTTCATCAATTGTTACGCCCAATATTTGCGCTGCACTATTATTGGTCGTCAGTATTTTATTATCCCGGGTTTGCAGTATCACTCCTTCAGCTAAAGAATTAACAAGGGTACGGTATTTTTTTTCATTTGTCTTTACCAGGTCGTCAGCAAGTTTTCGTTCTGTAATATCGCGGTAGGTAATGCAGATTTGACGGATGTCGCCATTCTTATTTTTTACCGGCACAAAGTAGATCAGCAGCCAGGTATTATCAGGATACAGTACTTCGTATTCAACCGGCTTATTCTTTAGGGTTAATTCAAGGTATTCAATCACCGGTTTTTTTCTGCAGTCAGGCAACAGGCTTAGCAGGTTTTCTCCAACTTTCAGATTAGTACATATCTTCTTTTCTAAATTATAAGCTCTTTCATTGAAAGTAAGAATGGTAAAATTATGATCTATTAATAAAATCCCTTCTTTGATATTGCTGATGATGCTATTAATGTTATCCTGGTGTTGTTGCGATTGTTGTTTACTTAGTTCTTCTTCCGTAATGTCTTTATAAGTGGCGATTAGCCCGATCTTATGCTCATGTTTATCCCTAAGCGAAGTCACACCCGCAAGAAGAAATACTTTTTTGCCATCTTTTCTTGTGTGCACTACTTTTCCTTCCCAGTTTTCTTTTACAGAAATGCAATGCGCTGCGTTTTCTTTTGTGTCATTGAGGTATTCAAAGCCGATCACGTCCGGTAGCCGGCACCCCATCACTTCATGCGAAGCAAGTCCATAAATCTTTTCAGCAGTATGATTGAAATAAATGATCTGTTGCTCCAGGTCGGTATAGATCACTGCATCATTGATATTATTTAGTATGGCAGTGTTACGGAGCAGTGTAAGTTCATTGATCTTTTTATCGGTAATATCCCGCATGTGGCCGCAAACACCAGCAAACTTTCCATCATTTGTTTTAAAAGGATATAAGGAGACACTTAGCCACCTTACCACAGCTTTCTTGTATCGCCATTCAAAATGTGCTTTTTCTCCGGCTAATACTTTTGTCAAGTGCTCATAAAACAAAGGCTGCTGTTCTTCTGTAAGCAATTCATTAAAGTCAAAACTGCAGTCTATCGGTTTACCCGAAACGGATTGATACATTTCATTGCTTGCCCTGTTGTGCCATACCATTTTAAAGTTACTGTCAAAGAGAAAGAGCGGCTCTTCCAGTGTATCCAATATTGCGGGAAAAACATGGGGATCTTCGGACTGAAGGTTGTAATTGCAAAAGCGATTGCTGCCTGTGGTGGAAGTTAGTTTTGTTTTCATGGATGCCTGGTTGATATCATAGGACAGGCGCAATAGAAAATTGCAAAAAATTTAACTGTCATGCAAACATTTAAAAGGATTTTTTATAAAAAAAGTATGTTTAGCGCAAATACTTATTAAATTAATCGCAATCCGGAGTAATTAAATCACTAATCTGATTTTTTATATTCGTTATTATTAAAATACAATGACGCTATGAAGCAGCTTATTAAATGGTGAAGGAAGAATATGCAATGAATAACAGAAACAGGGCAACAAGCAATCAGTAAATGATTTTTTTATATAGGAAGAAGCATAGCCCCGTTTATATTATAACAGCGGGTTTTAACCCGGTGCAAGAATGAAAACAACGGAGGGAAGTGCAAAATTTCGGGATATGCACCTTTATTCCTCTGTTCCTCTGTTCCTGCTGTGCTTCAAAAGTTTTAACTTAATCCAACTATTCATCAATCATAAACAAAAGCAACATGAAAATACTTTTATCCATAGTCTTCATTCTCCTGGTAACATTAGTTCCTGAAGCCGGTTTCTCACAAAAACCTCTTTTTACTTCACCGATAGGCCTTCAAACCTATACCTTTCGTCGCAGCATCGGCAAAGAACCGGCTAAAGTGCTTGACACTATTCGCTCCATGGGCATTACTGAAATAGAGGGTTTCAGCCAGAGCATGAAGCCGGAGGAATTTAAAAAGCTCTGCGATGAAAGAGGTCTCAGCATTCCTTCAGCCGGTGCCGGTTATGAAGAGCTGATCAATAAAACCGATTCCGTGATCTACAAAGCCAAAGCACTCGGCGCCAAATATGTGATGTGTGCCTGGATACCGCATAAGGTTGGCAGCTTCAACTTTGACAATGCAAAAAAAGCAGTAGCCGATTTCAACAAGGCCGGTAAGATTTTAAAGGAAAATGGACTAACACTTTGCTATCATGCACATGGTTATGAGTTTTGGCCGCATGAAGGCGGCACCCTGCTCGATTATATCATTCAAAACACCAATCCTGATTATGTATCTTTCGAGATGGATATCATGTGGATACATTTTGGCGGCGGCGATCCCGCAGCACTGCTCAAGAAATATGGCGACCGCTGGAAACTCATGCATGTAAAAGACCTGAAGAAAGGAACCAAAAAAGATCTTACTGGTCTCACTTCACCCGAGAATGATGTAGCAGTTGGCACCGGCGAACTCGATATACCCGCCATTATAAAAGAAGCAAAGAAAGTTGGTATCAAACATTATTTTATTGAAGATGAAAGCAGCCGCATTATTGAGCAGATACCTCTTACTATTATGTATTTAAAGAGTTTGAGGGAGTAGGAAAAAATAAAAAATATTTCTTTGTCACAACCGTTATACAAGTATGTTTCGGATAGTAACTCTTTCCATTTTATTAATCTCACAAATAAGAGCCAGTTCACAAAAAACAGATACTCTTTGCAAGGCAACCGGGATGGCTCCAATCCGGGCATATTTCGAAAGATATTCGTACAAATATCAAGGCGAATCTGGCATGGAAAGTTTCAGAATGGAATGGTCATATTTTCGGAAAAATTTTCGATTGTCATTGTCTGATACCTCCTATAAGCTAATAACATTTGCATTTACAACGGATATTGACAATGGCAGTTTACTTAGGTTGGTCGGCAACGAAGGAGGGATAAAGGTTGATCATGATGAACTAACCCGGCTTCTACGTAAGATGACTAAAAAGTCGCTGGTTACTGTGGATGATATTGTCGTTTCAAAAAACGACAAATGTTATAAGGTGCCTTCATTTATATGTTATTTCATTAATCGCTGATATATTTCATGGAAATCGCTGCCATGAAAACGGAACCTTGAACGGAGCGCCGCAACCGCCGATGCCATGAAATCCGCAGCCGGCCCCATTATCATTTTCTTCTCACATTTTATCAACCTTTTGTGAAACGGCATTATAACCATTCCACGTTATTCCCCCCGTTTCACTTAAATTCGCCGCTACTTAAAACCTGTACACAGTGAGATTAAAGAGCTTAGAGATCAAGGGCTTCAAAAGCTTTGCCGATAAGACCGTGGTGAATTTTGACGATAATATCACGGGCATCGTGGGGCCGAATGGTTGTGGTAAATCCAATATCGTGGATAGCATTCGCTGGGTGATTGGCGAACAAAAGATCAGCCAACTACGGAGCGAAAACTTAGACAGCCTGGTGTTCAATGGTTCCAAGACCCGCTCTGCCAGCGGCCTTGCAGAGGTGAGCCTGACTTTTGAAAATACTAAGAACCTGTTGCCGACTGAGTTTAATACAGTAACTGTTACCCGCAAATTTTACAAAAGTGGTGAAAGTGAATATCGCCTCAATGATGTGCAATGCCGGTTGAAGGATATCCAAAACCTCTTTATGGATACCGGCGTAAGCACCGACTCTTATGCCATCATTGCTCTCGACATGGTTGACGACCTGATCAAAGACAAAGACAATAGCCGTCGCCGCATGCTGGAACAAGCTGCCGGCATTTCCATTTATAAAACCCGCAAAAAAGAAGCGAAGCAAAAGCTGGATGCTACGGAGATGGATCTGGCCCGTATCGAAGACTTGCTGTTTGAGATCAACAACCAGTTGAAATCACTGGAAAGCCAGGCAAAGAAGGCGGAGAAATATCATGAGATCAAAAAAGAATATCGTGAGGTAAGTATTGAATTGGCAAAAGCGGCTTTGGAAGGGTTTAATCTTACCTACAAAGAACTGAATGAACAGCAGGATATAGAAACAGATAAAAAAGTTAGACTGGAAGCAGAGATCGCCAATGAAGAAGCGGCGCTTGAACAGGAAAAGGTTTCTTTTATTGAAAAAGAAAGAGCATTGCAAAGCATGCAGCATGTGTTCAATGAATTGCTGCAAACTGTACGTACAAAAGAAAATGAAAAAAATCTTTCTGCTCAGCGTTTAGAATACTTAAAAGAAAGAGAAGCCAGCCTGCAGGAGTTTTTGCAAAAAGCAGAAGGGCAGCTAAAGGGCATCATTGAGAGCATAGCTTTCACCAATCAGCAGGTGCATGACGAAACAATTAATACAGATGCATTAAAGGAACAGCTTCAGCAGTTTCAAAATGAAGTGGCGCAGAAAAGAGAAGTGCTGGATGAAAAAAGACAATCACTCGATTCGCTGCGCAACGAATATCAGCAAGTACAGCGCAGCCAGTTTGATGCAGAAAAGAAAGTAGCCGTAGCTGATACGTCTATACAAAATCTGCAAAGAGCCATGTCGCAGATTGAAGAGGAAAGACATCAGCGTGAAGAGCAGCGTTTTCGTCTTGACCAGGAAAGAGTGCTGCATGAAAAAGAACTGGAGATAAAGAAAGTAGATCTTGAGCAGTTGCAGCAGCACCAGGAATATACCAAAGAACAAATACTGCAAACACAATCTTTGTTAGATAATCTTCGCAATGAACTGGCGGAAGAAAACCGCAAGCTCGATGCAAAAAAGAATGAGCATGACCTGCTGAAGAGCATGATTGAATCAATGGAAGGTTATCCGGATAGTGTGAAGTTTTTGCATAATAATCATAACTGGAGTCATGAGTCGCCGATACTTTCTGATGTATTGTATGTAAAAGAAGAATACAGAACAGCATTGGAAAATGTATTGGAACCTTATCTCAGCTATTATGTTGTAAATAATCTGCAGGAAGGTTTGCAGGCGGTGCATTTGCTGGATGAAAATAAAAAAGGAAAGGCGAACTTCTTTTTGCTGGATAAAGTGAACGCTAATGTAAACACTAATGAAGCTGATGTACACCAATTAGAAGGTGCCATACCTGCCATGAGTGTGGTGGAAGTAGATGAAAAATACAGGAAGCTTGCAGGGCATTTGTTGGGTAATGTATTTATTGCAGACAATGAAGATGCATTGCAAAACAGCAATGGATTTGTAGTGATAGAAAAGAATGGTAAGTATGTAAAAGGAAAATATTCGCTGACAGGCGGCAGTGTAGGTTTGATTGAAGGTAAAAAGATCGGCCGTGTAAAGAATCTTGAAAAACTGCAGGAAGAAATATTTGCACAGGAAGCTGTGGTGGAAGAACTGAGAGCTGCTATACAGGCAAGGCATAATGAAGTAGTAGCATTTAATGAAGACCTTAGAGAATCTGCCGTTCGTGAGACAGAAAGGGAGATACAACAACTCACTAACCAGGTGTTTTCACTTCATAATAAATTAGAGAATCTTCATTCGCTGCAAAACAATAGCGAGCATCGTTTGGAAGATTTGCAGCATCAATTGGAGCAAACACAAATGTCGGTAGAAGGAGTTCGTCAGCAGTTGGCTGAATTCAATGAACAATTGCAGGCTAACGCATCAAGACTGGCAGAAGCAGATGAAACATTTAAAAAAGCAGAAGCGGATTACAGCGAAGCGAACAGGCAGTACAATGAATTTAATCTGAACGTAACCAAACAGCAAAGCAAGATCAATGCTTTGAAACAGGAACTGGAGTTCAAGAGCAATCAACTGAATGATCTGAAACTTCAAATAGAAAACAATACTTCACAATTAGCAGAAACCGGTAATAATATTGATCAGTCAGAGCAGTCGCTGAAAGATATTGAAGAAGGTTTGCTGGAACTGATGCGCAGAAAAGATGAAGAGGAGAGGGCATTGAATGAAGCTGACCAGGCTTATTACAATTTGCGCAATCAATTAAGTGAAAAAGAAAGTGAGTTGCGTCATAAAGTAAAAGATAAAGAACAGATAGAACACCTGCTGGCAGCTATCAAAGACAAGTTAAATGAACTGAAACTGCAATTGGCTGGAACTAAAGAAAGATTGAACGTTGAATTCAGGATTCAAATTGAAGATATACTGGATGAAGAACGCAATACTGAAACAGCGGTTGAAGAGTTGCAGGAGAAAGCAGACCGGATGAAGAAGCGTTTGGAAAATTTGGGTGAAGTAAACCCAACGGCTATCGAAGCTTTCACGGAGATGAAGAAACGTTATGAATTCATTCTTGAACAAAAGAATGACCTGGTAACCGCAAAAGATAGTTTGCTGAAAACGATTGAAGAAGTAGAAGCAACGGCTAATCAAAAATTTTTAGACACATTTAATTTGGTAAGAGATCATTTTCAAAAAGTATTTAAAACCCTCTTCACTGAGGATGACCAGGCCGATCTGGTATTGGAAAATCCGGAGAACCTTGCTGAAACAGGCATTGATGTAGTAGCAAGACCAAAGGGTAAACGTCCAACTTCATTAACACAGCTTAGTGGTGGTGAAAGAACATTAACAGCAACAGCATTGTTGTTTGCTATCTACCTGATCAAACCGGCGCCGTTTTGTATTCTCGATGAGGTGGATGCTCCGCTTGATGATGCCAACGTAAGTAAGTTCACCAATATGATCCGCCAGTTTAGTGACAACTCGCAGTTCATAATTGTTACCCACAATAAAATGACCATGAGTACCGTGGATGTGATCTATGGCGTGACGATGCAGGAGCCGGGAGTGAGTAAATTGGTGAGTGTTGATTTTAGAAGTTTGAGCCAGAATTAGCGAGTGGTAAGTGGTGAGTGGGAGTGAGCTATAAGTAAAAGTCTGACGTCTGCGTCTGACTTTTTTGTTTTTAAGGGATGTCCTTTTTAATCTGCAAAACTTTTATTTGCAAACTTTCAAAAAGCGAAATCTAAAGTTTAAAGAGTGTGAATAGCCACAAAGTGCAGAAGTGCCGCCCTCTGCGTGAAAACAAATCTTGCCCTATCTTCGCCGCATGCACTCCTTTGAACAATTATCGCAGCAATTTGCAAAACATTTTAATCATCGTCATTTTCCTGATCAGCCGGCAAATCTTTATAATGCCAATGAATATTTTTTAGGCATGGGTGGCAAAAGAGTGAGGCCGGTTCTTTGCCTGATGGGAAATGAATTGTTTGATGATATAAAACCTGATGCATGGGAAGCGGCAACTGCTATTGAACTGTTTCACAATTTTACCCTCATACATGATGACATAATGGATAAAGCACCGTTAAGGCGAGGAATGGAAACGGTGCATAAAAAATATGGAGAAAGCACGGCTATTATTGCCGGCGATGTAATGCAGGTGGCCGCTTATGAGCACATCAGCAAGATACATACATCAGTAATACAGCAGGTGCTTGGTCTGTTTAATAACACTGCAAGAGAAGTATGCGAAGGCCAGCAGATGGATATGGATTTTGAAAAACAGGAAACAGTAAGCCATGAAGCGTATCTGCACATGATTGAATTAAAAACTTCAGTATTGCTGGCCGCAAGTTTAAAAATGGGAGCTATATTGGGTGGGGCAGGAGAGAGGAATCAAAAGCTCATTTATGAATTTGGAAGAAAGCTTGGCCTTGCATTCCAGGTGCAGGATGATTACTTAGATGCTTTTGGTGATCCCGAAAAATTTGGCAAACAAGCAGGCGGTGATATTTTATCCAACAAAAAAACATTCCTGCTGATCCATGCCTTGGAAACAGCGACCCCGTTACAAAAGAATGAATTGAAAAAACTAATGCAGACTAATTCTGGTGATAAAGTGAAAAAGATTTTGCAGTTGTTCAGGGATTGCAAAGTGGATGATTGGGCGTTGCAGTTGAAAAACCGGTTTCTTGATGAAGCGTTTATGCATCTTGAAGATATAGCAGTAGTTTCCGGCCGCAAACAACCATTGAAGGAATTAGCTTTATTTCTTGTTCAACGGGAATATTGATCACGGCCTTTGTAATATTTTCCTTATTTTCCTTTTTAAAATCAATCTGACTGATGGCAAATTCTTTGTTCCGGAAGAAAAAGATCGAGTCTATATTAAAAGAAGGCGGTGATGAAGCGCATGGTACAGGGTTAAAAAGAGTTCTTTCAGTAAGAGATCTTACTTTTTTTGGAATAGCAGCCATTATCGGCGCAGGCAGTTTCAGCAGCCTGGGTGAAGCCGTATTCAAAGGCGGCCCCGGTGTTGTATTATTATTTGTCATCACTGGTATTGCCTGTGGCTTTACTGCTTTTTGTTATTCAGAATTTGCAAGCCGTATTCCAGTTGCCGGCAGTGCTTATACCTATTCTTATGCAAGCTTTGGCGAATTGTTTGCGTGGATCATTGGCTGGGCATTGATCATGGAATATTCTATTGGTAACATTTATGTTGCATTTAGCTGGAGCGATTATTTTACTTCTTTTCTTGGAAAAATAAACATTCACGTTCCTGATTTTCTTACTTGTAGCTATATGGAAGCCAAAGGTGCAGTGGATAAACTTGCAGGGATAACTGATCAGGCAGAGAGAACTGCTTTTCTTAGTAAAAAAGCGAATATAGAATTACTCAGCGCATGGAACGCATCAAATAAAATCGGCAATCTGCGTATAATATTTGATTTGCCGGCTTTAATCATCAATTTATTAATAACATATTTGGTTTATAGGGGAATAAAGGAAAGCCGCAATTTTAGTAATGTGATGGTAATACTAAAGCTTGCTGTTGTTATGCTGGTGATATTTGTGGGCGGTACTTTAATTTTTTCGAATGGGTTAAGCTTTAACTGGACACCAGAAAACAGCGAGGGAGTAAAATCATTTATGCCAAATGAATTCAGCGGAGTCATGGCTGCGGTTAGCGGTGTATTCTTTGCATATATAGGTTTTGATGCTGTTAGTGTATTGGCAGAAGAAAGCAAAAATCCCCAAAGAGATTTACCCAGAGGAATGATTTACTCATTGGTTATATGCACTGTTGTTTATATTTTGCTTTCGCTGGTGCTTACCGGAGCTGTTGTTTATTCTAAATTTGAAAATGTAGGAGATCCATTGGCTTTTATTTTTGAATCAGAGAATCTAAACATTCCGTGGATGCAAATTTTCGTTGCCATTTGTGCAGTTGTTGCCATGACAAGCGTATTACTGGTTTTTCAAATGGGACAGCCGCGAATATGGATGAGCATGAGCCGTGACGGATTGCTGCCGCCTGTTTTTCAAAAGATCCATGAGCGATTCAAGACACCATCCTTTGCTACTATTGTAACAGGACTGATTGTTGGAATACCTATTCTTTTTACAGATAAAAGTTTTGTGCTTGATTTTACCAGTATTGCTACTTTGTTTGCATTTGTATTGGTATGCGGTGGCGTATTATTAATTCCAAGAAAAGAAAAAGTTCCAGGCCGGTTCAATATTCCCTATGTCAATGGACAGTTTATTTATCCTTTGATCATTGCTTTATCCATCTTTCTTTTTGCCCAATATGGTAATGGTTATTTTGCCGGTGCATTTAATTATGATTTTTCAGGCAATAAGGATTACCAAAATGGTAAAGCAAGTTTTATGGATATGGCCACGCCAAAAATTTCCATTGTGATTTTCTGGGCTGTTTGTATCATGCTCAGCATTGTTGCGTTTATCAAAAAATTCTCACTGATACCGCTGATGGGTGTCACAACCTGCCTTTATCTTTTAACAGGAATGACAAAAAGCAACTGGGCCTGGTTCCTTGGCTGGCTTTTGCTTGGACTGGTGATTTATTTCTTATACGGTTATAAAAACAGCAAGTTGGCAAAGGTGTGATTTGATATTTGATATTTTACATCGCTGCCAGTTGAGGTTATCATTTTTAATTTGCTCACTGCCTATTCACCATTCACTGCTCACTATTCACTATTCACTATTCACCATTCACTTCTTCAGCACTCTCTCAAACAATTTAAATATCCGTTTATATTCATCCGTCCAGCTACTGGGCTCTATGAAACCATGATCTTCCATTGGGTAAGAAGCCAGTTCCCAGTTATCTTTTCCCAATTCAATTAATCGTTGTGTAAGTTTTACCGCATCCTGGTAATGCACATTTATATCCATCATGCCATGACAGATCAGCAAATCACCTTTTAATCCTTCAGCAAAATAAATGGGTGAGCTTCTCCGGTAAGCAATAGAATCATTAAAGGGCTCATTTAAAATATTAGAAGTGTAAGGATGATTATAGTTGGCCCAATCAGTAACAGGACGTAATGCAGCGCCTGCAGCAAATACATCCGGTTCTGTAAACAATCCCATCAGCGTAATAAAACCGCCGTAAGAACCGCCATAGATGCCAACATGCTTCGGATTGACGCCAAAATTTTTTACGAGATAATTTACTCCATCTACATGATCACTGAGGTCTTTTCCGCCCATGTGGCGATAGATGCCGGTTCGCCAGTCACGGCCATAACCGGCGCTGCCGCGGTAATCAATATCCAATACATAATAACCATTATCAGCAAGCATATTGTTAAACATGTATTCTCTGAAATACTGGCTCCACCATTTGTGTGCATTTTGTAAATAACCTGCACCATGTACAAACAATACTGCCGGTTTATTGGGATGAGGATAAGCAGGTTTGTATAGTCTTGCATACACTGTAGCTCCATCTCTTGCTGTAAAAGTTATCAGCTCCGGATCTTTCCAGGCATAAGTTTTAAATTCATCGCTTTGCGCTTTGAAAGTTATTTGTTCCAATTTACCATTAGGTTTATTTTCCTGTAAGAAGAGTTCCCATGGCTTGTTGGAATAAGAATAAAGTATAACCAAATATTTTTCATCAGGTGAAATAGTAACAATATTAGCTCCTGTTTGCGTAGTGATCTTTTCTTTTTTGCCATTAACAATTGTTAAGCGGTAAAAATGTTGCTCACCCGGATGCATTTCGTTAGTGCTGAAATAAAAATATTTTTTGCTTTTTGACAATTGAGCTCTCTGCACTTCATAGTTACCTGATGTCAATGCTTTCTTTTCGCCCTTGATAACATTCATTGTATAAAGATGTGAATAGCCGGTAACTTCTGAGTGAAACCAAAAGTTATTTTCATCTATCCATCCAATATTTCCAAATGAGCCGGGCCCGCCGATCCATGCTTCATTTCTTTGGCGATCCATCAACTTTAGTTTGTTGTTTGTTTTATTCCACAGCGTCAGCCAGCGATCTTTGTTATCATCGGAATGTATTTCAAGTATTGCATGTTCTCCGTTAGGTGACCAATAGGTGCCTGTAAAACTTACTTTGCGATTAACTGGTTTCTTTGTTTTTTCATCCGTTTGTTTTGCGTAATCTTTTACATAATCCGGTTCATCATTAATGCCCGGTATAGAATCTGCTTTTATGACAAGCACAGTATCTTTTTCCCTGTCATAAATAAAATATTCTGTGCTGCCTGTTATTTCTCCCACTTTGGTACGGGCTGGCAAATCAGTAGTGAATCCGTTTTCCGTAACATAACTGGGAACGATGGTTGTTTTATTGCTTGTTACCGGCTGCGTTAAGCGATAGCTGATAAAACGTCCATCAGGGCTAATAGTTAATCCCTGTAAAATTTTATCTTCAATGCTGATGCTTCGCAATTCTTTTTTCTTTGTTTCTTTTGTATAAGTATCGGCTTTATCCTTTTTTTCTTTTCTCAGGCGAAGCACTTCAAAGTATTGCAACTGGTCTTTCTTCAACCACGTTTCTTGTGCATTGCTGCTTTCTGTACTGCCTGCTGATGAGCCTGAACTGCTGCTGCTTCTTGCGGCTGTAATGGTTGACGAAGATGTTGCTGCTGGTTTTAGATTGGTTAGTTGTAGCGTTTCACCTGTTGTTATATTCCACGCATACAAATTCAGGTTGCGGTTATAAACAATTTTTGAATCATTGAATGAAAATTGGGGGGTTGTTTCTGCTTCGATGGTTTCAATTACTTTCCTTGTTGTACCATTTTTTGTATCATAATAAAAAATATCGCCGTCTTTCTGATATACATAACCTGATCTTGCTTTGTTGTATTGTAATGCATTTGCCGTAATAAGATCCTGTTTTTGTATCACCGATGCTTTTACAGGAGTTTTATTGCTGAATGTGATAAAGTAAAGTGAATCCGAATCAGCCTTATCGGGATTCCAGTTGAAGAAAAGTGTTTTTCCATCTGCACTCCATTGAGGTGATGAAGGTGAAGTGCCGATCCATTTGGGATCTCTCATTATTTTTTCAACGGTTAGTTTATCTGACTTTTCCTGTGATAAAAGAGTAATGGAAATAAATAAGAATAAAAGGGCACCAATGCTTTTTGGCATAGAATGAATTTAGTTCGTAAATATATTGAGAAAAGGATGTATAAAGGTTGTCAACCTTTTTTGTAAACAGCGAATTCCACCCGATAGTTGTAGAGACAAGGCATGCCTTGTCTCTACAAAAAAAACGAATCAAATTTTTAAAAGGAAGTTGCCAAAGTCAATCAAAGGTTTTCATCAAACCCCGGCCTTATAAATTTTTTTGCTTCCGGAAATTCTGTTTCTGCTATGCGACGGCATTTTTGCAATAAAGCAAGCAAATCTATAATCTGATCTTCTGCCGCAGGAACATGCTGCAACATCAGCGTCCATGCTTCAATGCTGCGGTCAATGGCAATCATAGCTATTTTAGCGGAACCGTCAAAATCTCTTTGATATCCGTTAGCTATTTCCCAACCGTCGTCTTCTATTTTTCCCATCAGGGCCCGCATAAATTTTACGTGAATAAAGTGCAGATACCATCCTATTATTTCCTGGCAATCTTTGATCACATTTACTTCACTCTTTACTTCTTCTTCATCATGTATGCCCATTTCAAATTCACTAATCAGCTTGCCGGCTTTATCGTTCATCAGCTCTTCATTTTCCAACAAGGCCATTGCTTTTTTTGCATAAAGCATGGTGTCTTTTGCCAGCGGATGTTTTTTGGCAGCTTCTCGATCGTGTTTTTCTTTTCTATCGTATTCATCACTTTCTTCTTTGCTGATCGCATTCAGATCAATGCCATATTTCTCTGCAGCCTTATGCAAAAGTTTGACGGCCGTTTCAAAATTTTTTCCAATATTATCCCAGAATGCTTTGTTATGAATGTCCTTCTGTTCAGGAGTAAGCTTGCTGGTACCTTCATAATTTCTGCACCGGCTGGTAAATGTGCAGCGTTCACACCAGCGGTCACAATAATTATAAATGCCGTCAATGAATTTGGATTGTTTTTTCACAAACCAAATCTAATAAATTGCATCAACAATTTTAGCCTTAGGGGATAGCAGAAAGTTTATGTGGGAAAAAGTTCTGTTTAATTATTCGGCGCACCACTATCTATCCAGCAAATAATAGCTGTCTTTTGCGCAGTGGTTAATGTTGTATTTCGTGGCATCAGTCCTGAAGCAACGGCGCTTCTGATAGCTGATCTTGCATTGAAAACCTGGGTGTAGCTGGTAATAGGGCCCGGGCCATTGGTACTTCCGCTGGCATGACAATCGGCCTGGTTGCAAAAAGTCTGGATCAATGGATTTACATCTCCTGCGAATGTTTTGGTTGTTCCGCTGCAATCAATTGTATTATTGCCGCCACTGTTGTTATCCGATTTACTTTTACTGCAGGAAAAAAATACGATAACTACTGATAAAATAACTGATGCAATTACTGTTTTCTTCATAACTGACGAATTAAAAAAGTTTATATCCGTCATCTTAACGAAAGACTATTCGTCAAAGTTGCCTGCCCTGATTTATTTTTAACAAACTGATTAAATAATATCGGCAACGCTTCGCTGAATGTTTTGCGAGAGCTTTTCTGTTGGCACATCATTAGGGTCGCCGCCAAAAGGATCTTCAATCTCTTCGGCAATCAGCTCAAGACTTGCCAGTACATAAAAAACAAAAGCAACGACAGGCACAACCCAATAGCTTAACGTAAATACATAGCCAAATGGCAGGGTCATCACATAAACAAAAATGAATTTTTTAATAAACACACTGTAAGAATAGGGGATGGGTGTGTTCTTAATTCGTTCACAGGCGCCGCAGATATCGGTAAAAGATTGCAACTCGTTGTTGAGAACAATCAATTGATCACCTGTTATCTTATTTTCACGATACAGTTGCTGAATGTGCTGATACATTAACAAAGCTATTTGATTGGGCACATGTTTGCTTTCATCCAATTGGCTGAAAACCTCTTTTTGTTCTTCATCTTCAAACAACTCTACCCTTATCTTTTCTTTGTGTAAATGATTATGCAGGCTGTATGCATAAGCCGGTATGATTTTTCGAAAGAAGGAACGATGCACTATATCATCAACGGGAATGAATGAACAAAGTTTCATCGCCAGGTTGCGGCTATTATTAACCAGACTGCCCCAAAGTTTGCGGCCTTCCCACCAGCGGTCATAAGCCGTGTTGGTACGAAATACAAGCAACATAGAAATGGCAAAACCCAGCAGTGTGTGCATCACAGGAATATTTTTTACATAGCTGTTGGCAGAAAGTTGCCAATATTCCAGTTCTAAAAAAACGATCAACGCAGAATAAAAGCTGATGGCAATAAGCAGCGGGGCAAGTTTGCGGACAGTATCTGCTTTATGAAAACGAAAAATATAACTAAACCAGTCTTTGGGATTATATGAGATCATTCAATTTTTTTTCAAAAATAAATAGCAGACAGTAATTAATAACGGGCAACAGTGAAATTAATTAACGCATCCTTCGTGCCAGCGTTCTGTCAATAGTTACCAGCAATAATCCGGTGAGAAGAAAAACAATGGTTAATGCCAGCGCATTTAATAATACCCGGGGATAACCTAATTCAGTGACATTAATAAACGGGTAAGTATAGAAACCGGAGAAGCTGCCTATCAGCAAAGCATACACTAAATATGCAGCGGGATATATCAGCCAGCGAAAAGAATCACTCCATTTCAATGATCCTTTCGGTATGAATAAAAGCCAGTAAAAAACAAACAATACAGGGGTGGCAACATGCAGCGCTTCATCTGCCCATCGCTGCAAACCTTTTGGTTCCCATATGTAACGCAGAATGATATTATATACCAGCCCTACAATAAAAATATATAATGTAATAGCTGCAATAACAGTTGATTTGGAAAAAAATTTCCCTGCAATAGAGTGCGGCGATAATAAAATTGCGGTGATGCAGACAGCGACCAGCAGATTGGTAAGTATCGTAAAGTATGAAAAGAATCTTCCTGCAGCCTGTAAAGGGCCATTTGATGCTGTATTACTGATCAGTATATATAATTGAAGAAAGAGAGCCAGCCATGCAACTGTTGCTATCAGCAACATGAATATGATTGCCTGCTTGTTTTGTCGTCTTGACATTAAAATCATTTATCAGGCAATATAAATATTTTCCATTCCCGCTATTGATAAATTTCGTAACCCTATGTCAATTTGATATTGCCTAACTTTACAGCGCCGGGCCGCATTTTGTTTATCAAAAAAGCGTCGTATGTACACACATATTTGGCAAAAATATTTACCCGTTATCAGGATATTGCTGAAGAAATCAGCATCAGCGGAGCAAAAGATCGGGCTTAACAGAACTGATTTTGAAAAAGGAAGCCGCTCTGGTAAACCATCTTGTTCATTCAGCATTCAATTAGAGAAAGGCAGGTTCAGTACAGTGAATCCACCGGCGCCTGCAAAAGAATTGGTTGCTTTGCTGCTGGCCGATGAAAATACAAAATCATTGCTGAAGCAAAACAATTATAAAATCAGCCTGAATTCAGAACTGTATTTGCGTATCATTAATATTACTCCGGCAGAAAATTCATCTGCCATAAAATCTGCAACACAACCTGCCTGATATTCAAAATTCATAAAAAAGAAAAAACTGAAATAACCGGAAAAGTTAGTTTCTTTAAGCAGTTAAAAACTTTTTGCATGAAGAAATTAATTATTCTGCCTTTTGTGTATTTGCTTTCATCGTGTGCATCAACATCACAAACTGTTATTCCATTGTACGATAAGGTACCCAACAGTAAGCCCTCGGAAGACAAAGAAACCAGCAGCAACACAGGTGGAATTTTTCGCATTAGCAATGTGTCCGTTCCTGAAATGACAATGTATCAGCCTTCAAATCTAAAATTATCTGCTGCTGTGATTATTTGTCCCGGTGGCGGATATGGTATACTGGCCGCCACTCATGAAGGAAGCGATGTGGCAAAGGCTTTTAACGAATGGGGCATTACTGCCTTTGTTTTAAAATACCGTTTGCCCAACGATGCGATCATGATTGATAAAACGATTGGCCCGCTGCAGGATGCGCAAAGAGCAATTCAATTGGTAAGGCAAAATGCAAAACAATGGAATATTGATCCCAACAAGATTGGCATTATGGGCTTTTCGGCAGGTGGTCATCTTGCATCCACTGCTTCTACTCATTTTAAAAAACCGGTGATTGATAACCCGGATAAAATTTCATTGCGTCCCGATTTTTCAATATTGATCTATCCTGTGATCAGTTTTAATGACAGCCTTACTCATAAAGGAAGCAGGAATAATTTACTCGGACAAAATCCAGCGCCTGAAAAAATAAAAGAGTTCTCCAATGAGTTGCAGGTAACAGCTGAAACACCCAAAGCATTTTTAGTGCATGCAAAAGATGATGGCGGAGTAACGGTTGACAACAGCATACAATATTACGAAGCATTAAAGAAAAATAAAGTTTCTGCTGAACTGAAACTATATGAACAAGGAGGGCATGGATTTGGTATGAATAATAAAACTACCGATGATAGCTGGATGGAACATTTAAAAGAATGGATGAAGAAAAATAATTTGTTGTAGTTATTTAAAATTGATAAAGTAAAATTTTTTGCCAGTACTTAAATATTTTCTTCCATGAAAATTTGCGTGGTACAAACCAAACCAGTCAAAGGCGATATTCAAACCAATATTACTCATCACAAGCGATTAATTGAATTAGCAGCTTCTCACGCAGCAGAGTTGATTATTTTTCCAGAACTATCATTGACGGGTTATGAGCCAGCACTTGCAAAAGAATTGGCTATAGATTTAAACGATAAGCGGTTTGATGAGTTGCAGATTATGAGTGATAAAAAGAAAATGATCATTGGCGCCGGCATGCCTGTTAAAAATAATGATGCTGTTTCGATAGGCATGCTGCTTTTTCAACCCAACAAAAAAAGAGAAGTTTACTTTAAAAAATATTTGCACGCCGATGAGTATCCATTTTTCGTTAGCGGTGAAAGTTTACAGGGGTTAACAGCAGATGGCAACAAAATCGGGCTTGCCATTTGTTATGAATTGTCAGTGCCGCAACATGCAGAAGATACTTTTAAAAATGGAGCAACGATTTATATTGCCAGCGTAGCCAAAACAAGAAAGGGCACAGAGAAAGCACTTGAAAGGCTTTCTGAAATCGCCAAAGAATATAACGTGCCGGTATTATACTCGAATTGCGTTGGCATCTGCGATGGAGATGAAATGGCCGGCCAGTCATTTGTATGGAATAGCAACGGAGAATTGCAAGAACAGTTAAACGATTCAGATGAAGGTATTTTGATCTATAATACCATTACACAAGAAATAATGAAATATCAAAGCATTCCCGAATCTAAAGTTTGATCTTAAGGATATATTGCTGCCTTCGGGGTTAAGCCAATGGTGAACAATAAATCATTGATTCTTTTCTAAGTATTCTCCCAAATTTTTGCCAATAATATCCGTCCATCCTGCAGCAAAATTTTCTTTTGCAAAATCTTTATTGCTTGCGGGGAATGTTTCAAGACCGGCATGCGTAAGTTTCAATCTTGTTTTATTTTCCTCGGGAAACAATTCAAACGTTACATACGAGATTCCTTCATAGCCATCATATCTCCAGCTATAGGTCAGTTTCTTTGCGGGAACAACTTCTGTTACTTTACACAGGTGCAAATAACTCTTTTCTTCAGTTCCACCTTCAAACTGAAATTCAAAACCAAGTTCAGGTTTAAATTCATTCAGATCAAAATACCAATGTTTCATTTGATCTTTATCGGTAATGGCTTGCCATACTTTTTCTGCTGATACATTGAATGTTCGTTCAATGACAAAGGGAGCGGTAGCTGCAGCGGCAGATGTATTGTTCATATTAGTTTGTTTTAGACATGTTATCAGGTTTGTTTATAAACTCAATTATAATTTAGCAGCAGTTATCGTTCCAGAAGTGGCGTTTAATTGATTTTTCTTTGCGGTTTCTTATTAAAAGGATCGTCCCGGTCATACAGTTTCTTTGTCAGAAGGGAAGGCCGTCATGTTGCCTGCCTTTTCCTGAACTGCGAAGGATTTTCACCTGCCAGTTTTTTAAATGTTTTATTGAAATAAGAAAGATTATCAAAACCGCTGTTGTAGCAGGCCTCGGTTACGGTTTGATTTTGCAGTAAAAGATTTTTTGCCTGGTTGATGCGATATTGATTAAGAAAATCAGTGAATGTCATCCGGGTGATCTTTTTAAAGAAACGGCAAAAAGCTGCAGTGGTCAGATGACTTAAGGCTGCCACTTTGTTCACATCAATCTTTTGCTGGTAATGTTCTTCTATATATTGATAAATGCGTTTTAATCTTTCCTGTTCCTTAAAAGCAGTTGCATTGGCAATAGGTTTGCTTTGCAGCGTATTTACTTCTTTTGTTGCAGCCAATAGCTGGAAAATCTGGAGCAACTCCATCAATTGATCAAAATGTGAAAGACTGCTTAAGCGTTTTAATTTTTCTCCAACTGATTTTTTTGCTTCTCCAAAGAATGATAATCCCTGTTTTGCTTTTTCAAAAAGCTGTTTGATCAAAACAAATTCAGGCAGATGAAGAAAATCTTTTCCCAAAAAATCTTCTTTCATCTGAACCACTACCTGTTCGCAGTTTGTTTTTACACCGTAATCAAAATTCAGGTGAGGAATATTGGGGCCGATAAAAACAAGATCGCTGCCTTCATATCTTGAAATATGATCGCCGACATGGCGGGTGCCTCCGGTGGCTTCTGCATATACAATTTCATATTCAGGATGGAAATGCCAGTAAAACTGATCATTCAAACCCGGTGTAAGCAGTATACGGAATGAACTTCCCTGGTCTGGTTTCACTTCTTCAAGCTTTACTTTCACGGCAGGCATTTGTCTAAAAATAATCTTTTTCTTCTTCGTAAAGCTTTAAAATGTCAATACAGAACAAAAACAGGTTGCTACAGTTGTTGAAACAGCTTCTGTCTGCAATGTATTTTTAATCTATCCTTCATTTAAAAATTGCTATATGGAAGTAAAAGAAAAAGCTACGATGGCTACGATGGCGCCGACAATGGCTCCGCAACATGTGCATAAAGAAATACCCGGTAATCCTTCTGTTTCAAAAAGCAGTGTACAAAAATTGAATGACCGCTCCAATGGAAAACCGCTTCGTGTGTTAACAGAAGATGATTGGAAGTTTTGGATTCACAATGGTTATATCGTTATAAAAAATGCTGTACCAAAAGAACAGGCAAAAGCAACGGCTGATTTTTTATGGGAGTTTGAAGAAAAAGATCCCAACGATCCTGAAACATGGTATGCGCCACCGAGAGCAGAGATGCAAATGAAAGAACTGACTAATACAGGTATGGTAGAAGTATATAATCACCAGCATTTATGGAGCAACCGTCAATCGCCGCGTATTTATGATGCATTTGTTGATATATGGGGCGCCGAAAAATTATGGGTAACGATTGACAGGGCTAATCTTAATTTTCCCATGCGTCCCGGTTTTGAATACAAAGGATTTATTCATTGGGATTATGATCCGGAGACAAAGCCGGTGAATGTGCAGGGTGTATTGGCATTAGCTGATCAAATGGATGAGAACATGGGCGGCTTTCAATGTGTACCGGAGCTCTTCAGAACATATAATACATGGAAGTTGACACAACCCGAAGGCCGTGATCATTACAAACCTGATATCACAGGTTTTGACCTTGTAAAAGTAAAAATGGAAGCAGGCGATCTTTTAATATTCAACAGCCTTCAGCCACATGGTATTCGTCCTAATCTTTCCGGCAATAAAGTTCGCATTGCTCAATACATTTCGATGATGCCTGCTGAAGAAGATAATGAGCCATTGAAAGAATGGCGCATTACATCATGGAGAGATCGCCGTGCACCGGAAGGTTATGCTTTTCCCGGTGACCCAAGAAAATGGGAACTGACAAAATATAAAACAGCTGAATTATCAGAGCTGGGAAAAAAAATATTGGGATTGGAAAGATGGTGATGAATAGTGAATGGTGAATGGTGAATGGTGAGTAGTGAGTAATAAAAAGGTTGACAACCTTGCTCAAAGAATGTTATCAGCTCTTAGAAGCTGTTTAAATTTCTTGGAATGGAACACGGATGACACTGATCAAACGGATTAGCACAGATAAAATCTGTGTTATCCGTGTTCTGAATTTTTCATTTTTAAACCACTTCCTGGAAGATGCTGAATTGATTGAATGAAATTGATTATGAGTGTTAATCTGATGCCATGAGAACGGAACGACGAACGGAGCGTCGCAACAGGCGATCATCTGTGTTAATGTCGCTGGTACAAAAAATAAAAAACTTAAAAGCCGCTTAAAACCCTTTCGCAGTTTTAAACGGCGCTTCTTCAATAAACGGCTGATTCCTCATTCGTACTCCGGTTGCTTTAAAAATTGCATTCGCTACAGCGCCGCCGGCAGGGGGCAGGGCAGGTTCGCCAAGACCTGTAGGATCAATACCGTTGTCAACAAAACTTACTTCTATTTCAGGAATCTCTTTCATCCTTATCAGGCGATATGCAGCAAAATTATTTTGATCTGGTTTGCCATCTTTAAAAGTTAATCTGCCAAACATGGCATGACCATAGCCATCTACAATGCCACCCATCACTTGCTGCAATGCTCCGCTCTTATTGATCACTTCGCCGCAATCAGCAACAGCATAAATTTTCTTTACCACCGGCTTGCCTGCTTTCATTTCCACATCGCAAACCTGTCCTACATACGATGCATGTGAAAAATAAACGCTAAAACCCTGCGATACTCCTTTCTTTGTTCCCCATCCTGATTTTTCAGCCACCTCTTTGATCACGGTTTCCATCCTGTTGATATTATAATGAGTAGCTCCAACAGGTTTGGTTCTTACTTTTTGCAAAAGCTCTAATCTGAATTGAACAGGATCTTTTCCTGCAGCAAGAGCTACTTCATCAATAAAACTTTGTTCTGCAAAAGCAAGGAAATTAGTGATAGGTGCTCTCCATGCTCCTGTTGTGAT
>Ga0187893_10004950_pt1 | contig 24586 bp, 25 predicted proteins | sample MA1701074metaG_FD_139574 | JGI IMG/M metagenome (GOLD analysis project Ga0187893, IMG submission 139574) | White microbial mat communities from a basaltic lava cave in the Kipuka Kanohina Cave System on the Island of Hawaii, USA - MA170107-4 metaG ... | reverse complement strand
TTTCACGCCCATGATAAATCTCTCGACGGCAATTGGGACATATCGCATCGACCCAACAGGAATAGTCCAGCCCATTTTCTGGAATGAGGTGGGTGTGGTGAGTTTCGAGGTATGGGGTGAGTGCGCGAACGATTTCAGAACTTTCTTGCTGAGTCAGCCCGAGTTGCCCTGCCTTGAATTGGTTTCTGGTTGAATTTGAGACGCGCGGTTTAATACGCCCTGGCGTCTGCTCTTCGATGAAACGTTTTACGTCACCGAAATTGGGATCATCCAGAACAGCCTCGTAGTTGGGATGCAGACCCAGGCTGAAAGAAAAAGATAACTTTTACACACTCTTTTCAAAGTAGCGGAATTCGTAGGACCTAGAATGCTTCTTGATGCTTTTAAGAATTCCCGCGTCTACGTCAAAATTCTTGAAAGTGCCGTATGCCTCACATAGGATTTCAAATCCACCGTCCAATACCTGTTTGATTTTGACAAGCAAGCCATGTGAGTACTCGATGATGTCCTGGTGCACAAGACTTTCTTCTGCGAATTCTCGTACGGTTCCTTCTGACCTCTCATTTTCGGTTGTTACTTCCGCTTCGAAGATTAGCGGCCAACGATTAGGCAAGAAGTCAAAGAATTCTCCTTCCTCCGTCGCAAATCCCATTCTCCAAAACATGGCATTCCCTAGATGGGCGAGTTTATTACGATAAAGCAAAAGTAGCTCAAGCCATTCTTTCTCAACCCCGCTTCTTTCAATTTCCTTGTTGAGAAACGAGTGAAGCTTTTCAATTAGGGGACGCCTTGGGGAAACTATCCCTTTTGTCGAAGATAAGCGAGCGTTTGAAAACTTTCGAAGGTCCTCGAATGAGGCGCGGCCTGGTTGTAGATTCGGTATCTCTTCATAGAAAAATATAGAAACGATTTCCGCAAACTGATCCAGAACGCCAATCGAGGTGACAACAAGGTGCTTAAAGCTACGGAGTGCTTTCTCCGAAGCCCTTGCATCACACTTTGTCCCTTTTGCATTCTTGAGAGGTGTGTACGCGTTTTTATGAGCAATGCAAAGATCTTGAATGAAATCTTCTGTCTCTCGGAGAGATTCGAAAATGCCTCGTGCGAGCGTTCCAACATAGGGGAATAGCATTGTCTCCCTATCTGATAAGAATTTCGGACTATGACGAAGGGAGAAGAAGTCCGCATCGGCATAAAAGCGATAGAGTGCGGAAGGTATAGTTCCTGCCTTGTGAGCATCAACCCACTCCTGTTCTGGCTCAGTCTTAATTAAGTGCCGGGCAACGTTAATCCCCGTAATATCCAAGTTGCATTTATCAAGTTTCATGGGTCTTATCCCTCAAAGATATTTCGTTGTTCGTTCACTGCCAGACTCATTTCCGCTTAGGCGTGCCTTGAGAGCTTGGGAACCCATGACCGCGTTTGGCTAGGATTTCTTTTATAGCAGCTTTTTCTTTCTCCGATCGCAAATCGGTCATTTTGGGCTTAATAAGGCCTACACCTGGCAGATAGGCTTCATCCGGTTGGATTCTAGATCGCTCTCGATTACCCACTCTTCTCAGAGCTGCATAGATGGTGGACTTTTCCACAGTTACATCCACATCTTTTCTCCCTCTGCCTTTTCTTCTCCTTGGACTCTGCTGGTGAGCCAACTCCTCAACAGCTTGGGGAAGTGAAAGCCCTTTCCCCACCATAAGATTTGCAACGCTGCGAACGGCAGCGTAGTCCTGCATCACTGACCTCTTTCCTGTACCTCTGTGTAGTTGCCCCCAAGCAGTTTGCCAGGCGTCACGAAACACATTCATATCAATTGAATGATGGATGCCCTCATAGCTGTGGGCTCGTAGCCCATACTTTGTAGAAAGCTGACTACGATGAAGAGCGTCAATAAATTCTTCCAGTACCCATTCGAACCCCGGTGGTTTCGAAAGCAAATTCGAACAGGACTGCATCAGCTTGAATAGCAGCACAAGTCTGCGCTTGGCATCTAAACCAAACGCACTCCGCTGTTCCGAGATCAAAATCTTCAGACGCTCTCTGATCGCCTCGCCTTTTTGGGAATAAAAGAGTGCTCCGTTCTCAGCCAATGTATCAAGCAACTGCAGCAACTCAGTTTCTGACTCTTCCTTGGCAGGTCCTTTCATTTCTCGCCTCCGCTCGCTCAGGTGAAATTAAATAAGGCCTTAAAAATCACTGCGAACTCCTATGGCAACCAATATGCTGCTGAATATGAGTCGTGATGTGATCATCGTCAAGAGGGTCTTGCGAGGCCGAATGTATCAACGCGAAGTCCCAGTGGCAGGTTTTCTCAGTCCACCCGAAGCTGCAGCCCTGCTCGATATAGGTCTTCGCCATCTCTACCGGCTTTTGAACCACAACGTGCTGTCGAAGTGCAAACGAAATGGGAGGGTGTTCATTCCGTGCCGTGAAGTCATGAAACGAATGGAAAGGGGGTGAAATTACTTATGGCAACGAAACGACAGCTGCAGGAACGATTAGCGGATTTGGAGAACGCCATCGAGCAGGTAAAAAATATCTCCGACGAGGCATTGGACCCCGATGACGAAGAGGAAGGAGAAGATGAGTAATCGCTAGCTGAGGAAGCGGTCATGTCGTGAGATGTGGCCGCTTCTTCTTTCATGCGAATGAAATTTAGCAAAGGAAAAGAATATACATGAGAAGGATTATAGACCTTGAAAAAGTTATCGCTGTCTTATTGCCAGACGGAAACTGGCATGAGGTGCATAAAGAAAGTTTCAAGGCGGACGGCTATATAAATGCAGAAGATGGCGAGTGCGATAGCACCAATTGCTTCTCAACAGAGCAGTGGGCAACGTGGCTTTCTGCAGAGACTCAAACTGGAGTCGCCTGTTCCAGCAGTTCGATCAAAGGACTTACCTACATCCCAAGACAAAACGATGTTGTTGAAGACTGATTTGCAGGGTGTGACGATGAGAACTGCGGTGTATGTGAGAGTGAGCACCACTGACCAGTCTGTTGCGATGCAATTGGCCGATCTCCAGACATACTGCACACAACGGACTTTTATAATCTATCGCGAGTATTCGGATACTGGTATCAGCGGTGCCAAAGAACGACGCCCCGCCTTGGACGAACTCATGGCCGACGCCCGCAAACGAAAGTTCGATGCGGTCATCGTTTGGGATTTCTCCCGCTTCGCTCGTTCAACAAAACATTTGATTACGGCACTAGATGAATTTCGTCACCTAGGCATTGAGTTCATCTCCTATCGAGAGAATCTCGACACAGGTTCAGCCCTTGGGAAAGCAGTGTTTGTCATCGTGGCTGCTATAGCAGAGCTGGAACGAAGCCTTATAACCGAACGAATCCGAGGTGGATTACGTCGTGCGAAAGCAATGGGTAAGAAGATAGGTCGTCCGGGATTACGGATGAACACAGAGCGGATCATCGACCTCAAGAAACAGGGCTTGAGCATTCGTGTCATTGCGAAAGAGGTGGGTGCGAGCCCTAGCTATGTTCATAAAGCGCTAAAGGCAACACACGCTGAGGTGACGGGAGTGTGAATGCGCGAGAGACAGTTGAAAAAATCATGGCTATTGATCCCACCCGGTATAGATGCAAATCATCATGCGAAAACATCGTCAATGATCACATTTTAATCTATTTGATGAATGCCTTTTCTCATGACTAAGGCAGTCACGGGAGCACCAATCGCATGTACCACAAAACGATAAACACCTGATCCATGGCTAGAACACGGCGTCTCAAGCATAAGTGTGAATTTTGTCCGGAACGCTTCCTTACTTCCCAGGCCAAGTGGGGGCACTACCCCCAATGTGAGGCACGCAAGCTGAGCTTGCAGCTAGCTACCCAGCCTGGAGCTGAGGCTCTCCCCTCCACTTTGATAGATCGCGAGTCCCGCCGCCCTGGTCCCGATAGCCAAGATATGAAACTCCTTCTGCTCGACACCAACGAAGGATTCACCCAGCTCCACAGCGAGGCAGGTGATCACACCTTCTGGGCGGAGTGGCTTGCCCGTACGGATCGAACTCATGCCGAAGGTCATACCACGCCCGAGGAATGGGCCCTGATCTACCAGAATCTGGGCGACGTGCTACGTGATCTCGACCAGATGGTAGGACGTTTGCGGCTCGATCGGTCCTTGCTGTTCGGCATCTACCATAGGATGCTCTCGATACAGGGTGCCTGGTTGGACTATCGCGCCCGTGACTTTTCGCGTGGGGGTGAGGTGACGCCAAAGGGAGAGGAAGTGCTTCGAGAGGAACAGGCGTTCTTCGTGGATCTCATGCTCAAAATCAAGCGCATGCTCGTCGCAGCACGCTGAGACAAGGAATGAATGTATGTTGGCCTATTCGCTTTCAGCTCCATTTGAACAGCACTAATGCTTCACGATGTCCTGGTAGACAGAATACCTTGGATGCTCTATATTTTGCTTCCACGATATCTCTTTTTTCCTCACGTATACATCTTCAGTTCCTGAACGAGGTCCGAAATGAACTCAAATGCGCTTCGTTGGACAAACAAGTCAGTATTGAGCTTTGCAGGAGGGGAAGACCCGATAAAAAAGATCGAAAAAACGGCGCGGGAAATAGCGATTCGGGCAATCGATAAGGGATGGAGCGGTCCTCCCTACGATCCAATCCGTCTTGCTGATTTTCTCAAAACACCGGTTGTTCCCAGAGATGACATTCGAGATGCTCGGACCGTTCCGCATGGAAGCAAGGGCTCAGTCATTGAATTTAATCCCAGCGCGCCTCGATGGCGTGTTCGTTTTTCGATTGCCCACGAGATCGCCCACACATTCTTTCCTGATTGCGGGCAACGAATTCGCAACCGCTCAGTTCATACCGATGTGACGGGGGATGACTGGCAGCTTGAGCTTCTTTGCAATCTCGCAGCCGCTGAACTATTGATGCCTATTGGAAGCTTCAGTTCGCTCAAGACCGATTCTTTGACCATTGAACACATGCTAACTCTCAAACAGGAATACGATGTCTCAATGGAAGCGATATTGATGCGAGTCGCCAAATTGAGAGACGAGCCTTGTGCAGTATTTTTTGCAACCAGGATCGAAAGTGGACCTTCCAAGGACTCATATCGATTGGATTACATAGTTCCATCTCGGTCCTTTTCTGGGAACTTGGCAGGAGGCATCTATCTCCCCGCCAACTCCATTCTCAGCGAATGTGTCTCAATAGGATTTACTGCATCAGGGGTGGAGAAATGGTCATCAGAGAGTGGCAGGTTGGAAATTGATTGTCTTGGTATTCCCCCATTACCTGGCAATACTTATCCAAGAGTCGCAGGGCTTCTGAAGCCTATTAGATCAAAGGAAGCGTTTCAGACCAACAATGTCATCTACATTCGTGGGGATGCTCTGACTCCAAGGGGAAGTGGCCAGAGGATTATTGCGCATATTGTAAATGATCAGTCGCTCATATGGGGAGGAAAGAGTTTCGCCGCATCACTTCGCCGGCAATGGCAACATGCTCAAGATGACTTTCACGAGTGGGTGCTTAAGCATCGATCTGAATTCTCCCTTGGTTCAGTTCGAAAATGTTCTGTCGATGAGTCGACAGTTGTGGTGAGCATGGTTGCACAGAGAGGCTATGGGCCTTCCTCAACTCCTCGGATACGGTATTCGGCATTGGAGAGTTGCTTAAATCAGTTAGCCGAAATTGCGAGCGAACTTGGGGCAACTGTTCATATGCCTCGTATCGGAGTTGGAAATGCTGGTGGGGCCTGGTCGATAGTCGAAGAACTTATCATTGACAATTTGTGCAATAAGGGCATAGTGGTTACTGTCTATTCGCTACCCGAACGAACTCGGGCAGTGGCCAAGGATGGATTTTTGGCTGAGGTGTCACAGCAGCATACCTAGCCTAATCTGAAATTCGGTATTCCTCTTGCCTCAACAAGTTATTATCCTCTCTGGTCCCATCGCATCTGGCAAATCCACCCTTGGAAAGCTTCTTGAGAAAGAGCACAAAGCCGTGCTCTTCAAAACGAATCATCTCATCAGTACATTAATACCCAGTGTGCCAAATGAGAGGCAAGCACTCCAGGAGGCGGGCGAAACATTAGACAGAAGAACACAAGGTGATTGGGTCGGACAAGCATTGGCTAGAAAAGTTCAGAGCCTTGATGAACACTCAATTGTTGTTGTAGATGCCGTGCGGATAGAACACCAGATCGAAAGCATTAGAAAGGCTTTCGGACCTAAGGCCGTCCATGTTCATTTGACTGCTTCATCCACCGAATTGCAGAAACGGTATTCTCGTCGCAAAGGGAAAATAAAGGAACTCTCTTCCTATCAGGAGGTAAAGAAAAGTCGTACCGAATCCTTGATTGACAGCTTGAAAGAGGTTGCCGATATCGTCATCAATACCGATCGGTGTACTGACAATGATGTCCTGGTTCGGGTGGCAGCGCAGCTAGATTTGTATTCACGCGACACAACTACTTTAGTGGACGTTCTTGTTGGAGGACAGTATGGGAGCGAAGGTAAAGGAAATATAGTTTCATATCTTGCACGGGAATATGACTACCTTGTACGAGTCGGAGGGCCAAATGCCGGGCATAAAGTGTATCGAGAAGAAGGTCCTTACACCTTCCATTTATTGCCTTCAGGCACTCTTACTAGCGAAGCAAAACTGGTAATTGGGCCAGGAGCCAATCTTGCGCTTGACATCCTTTTAAAAGAGATTCGCGAATGTAACATTACCAATGATCGTCTTTATATTGATCCGAGGGCGATGATCATAGAAGAAAAAGATCGACGATTTGAGTCAAAGAGCCTGAAGGACAAGATTGGATCTACAGGTCAAGGAGTGGGAGCGGCAACCGCAAGACGCATTAGAGATCGCGGTAAGAAAATCAGAATGGCGGAAAATATTGCAGAATTGCGACCTTTCATCAAGCGGACGGATGAAGTGCTCGATGCGGCCTATGCACAGGGTAAGAGGATTCTTCTTGAAGGAACACAAGGGGCATCTCTAAGTCTCTACCATGGAAATTACCCCTGGGTAACCTCACGAGATACAAACGTGTCAGGAGCCCTTGCGGAAGCTGGAATCGCCCCGCGAAGAGTGCGCAAGGTGATAATGGTATGTAGAACATATCCAATTAGGGTGGGTGGATCATCCGGCCCAATGTCTCAGGAAATCAGTCGAAGGGAAATTGCGCGACGCTCAGGACTATCATATGCGGAAATTCTAAGAGTGGAACGGACATCTACTACGAATAAACCTCGTCGGATCGGAGAATTTGACTGGGTGCAATTTCACAGATCAACAATGCTGAATGGCCCAACCGATATTGCCTTAACGTTTGCAGATTATCTCGGCAAAGTGAACAGGAATGCTCGTAGGTTTGAACAGCTTTCAGAGGACACTATTCGGTTTATCGAAGAAGTGGAACGGATCTCAGGTGCCCCGGTATCTCTCATCTCCACACGCTTTCATTCTAGAAGCATCATTGATAGACGTGCTTGGTAATGGATACTTCTATAATCTGGGAAAAACATCCTTGGCTTTACCATATGGCTACTGGCGGGAGCTGGGAAAGTATTTCCACACATGGACTTCTCAGCACAACCGCCCTTCTTGATCTTTTTGAATACAGTGGACAGCAACGACACGGGATCGAAAGCTGCCATAGGCCAGAATCCGTACCCATCTCCCATCCTTCTTATGGAACAGCGGTCATACGAGACCAAAAGCCCATGAGCGATCGGAGTTTAAGAAAGTGCCTTATGACATTAACTCCAACAACTTGGTACAAAACCCTCAATGGGAGGGTGTTTTTCTGGTTGACCGAAAAACGTTTGAAAACCATGTTGAATGCTCGGGCTTATAAGAGCAAAAAGCAGGATGTTTTGGTTGTCGATACCCAATCCCTTGTAAGAGCATATGAGTCGAGTATTCACCTCTCGCCTATGAACAGCGGGTGTACAGTCCCATTCGCCCATCCTCGTGGTCCTAAGACCTTTCGGAAAATCGAAGACTATCCCTATGACGAATGGGAAAGGAAGCGAGGCAAGAATGGGGACCTGATTGTTGAACTTGCGGTCCTGCACAGTGTCCCCGATATCTGGAAGCATGTGCTTCGTGTCGAGTCAAGGCAGGGTGACAAGAAATTAGGGGTGTTGTGGGAAAAGTCCATCAATAGAATGTAATGGTTCAACTTACATGTGACCTTCCCCCGTTTGTTACACCAAGGCCAACGAAGTTGATTCCCGTGCCGTCTGGGACCGGTCTTGATGGTTGTGGATGAACTCCATCGGGGTCACATCTCCAATTGCGCTGTGTGTCCGCTCTTCATTGTACTCTCGCCGCCAAGCCTCAATCACGACCTGCGCCTCCTGTAACGTGAGAAACCAATGCTCGTTCAAGCACTCATCTCGAAACTTGCCGTTGAAGCTTTCGATAAAGGCATTCTGGACCGGCTTCCCTGGTTGAATGAAGTGCAGCCGCACCCCGTGTTGGCCAGCCCACGCATCCAAGACGGTCCCCGCGAATTCGGGGCCATTGTCGAGGATCATGGTCTCCGGCAACGACCGGGTGGTAAACAGTCGATCCAGAATACGGCAGACCCGCTCCCCACCAATGGAGTTGTCGACTTCAATCACCGGCACCTCCTTTGAACAGAGATCGGTCATCGTCAAGCACTTGAATCGCCGGCCTGTGGCCAGTCGGTCATGCACGAAGTCCATGGCATAGCACACGCCCGGTCGGGTCGGGGTTGGCAAAACCACCCGCGGCACGGCCGTAGCTTTCTTCCGCCTCCGGCGGCGCAACGAGAGTCCCTCCTCCCGATAGAGCCGCTCCACCTTCTTGTGATTCACCCGCCACCCTTCCCGGCGCAGCCACACGTAGATCCGCGGGCAGCCATAGCGTCGTTTGCTCTCGGCAATCTCGCGCATTCTCGCCCGGAGCCCCTGGTCGTCTGATCGCCGACTCTGGTACCGGAGTGTGTTCCGATCCAGTGCCACGACGCGACAGACCCGCCGCTCACTCAGCCCAAAGCGCTCGGCCATCCACTGGGCCGCTGCTCGCTTCGCCTTGGGCGCTACCAGTTTTTTGCGGTGACCGCCTTGAGCGCCAGGATGTCGAGCGCCTGCTCCGCCACCATCTGCTTTAACCGCCGGTTCTCCTCCTCCAGCTGGCGCAACTTCTTCACGTCGCTGACTTCCAACCCCGCAAATTTCGTCCGCCACTTATAGAAGGTGGCATCCGAAATGCCATGCTTCCGGCACAGCTCCTGGACGCTGACCCCGGCCTGGGCATCCTTCAACACGGCGATGATCTGCTCCTCCGTATGTCGTTTTCGCGTCATGGGCCCCTCCTGTGGGCCCCATCACAGCACAGTCGGACTTCCTAGCCAATGGTGTAGTTTTCGGGGGGAAGGTCACATGTTCCTAAATCATCTGGTTTATGACCATGTCTGCGCCGCCTATCACCCGCTGATGTGACGCCCACTTCGTGCCCCACAACCTGACACCCTTTGTAGACGGGCCGGTTCCCTTGCTTTGAAGGGGAGAAATACACCCATTCCCAGCCTTGTCATCCTTGCGCCCTCGGCGTATCGTGCGGTCACAACCAGGAGGTGGACGGTGCTGGGAAGAGGCCTAGCGTTCTTGATTTTAGCGGCTATCGTAGGTTGTGCCAGTACGTCAATGCCCAACATCCCCAACGAGCCGCCCATCGAAACTCTTAGATTGCAAGGACCTGTCAGTGTCGTTCTCTCGCCGCTTCGTATCAAAACAGGCCAAGGAACTAGGACTTTTGTCAGCTCCTACTTCAGTCAGAGACAACCGATGCCGGGGTGGCAAGTAGGGCAAGAATATCCGATAGCGACTCAAACTGTCACAGAGGAGTTGCGAACCCTGGGAATTGATGTTTTTGAGTCAACGGAAGGATTGCTGGCTCCTGGAATTAGGGATAAGCTCGATTTCCTTTTGTCTGGAACAGTCCAACCCCTTCGACTTGACATCCATGACACATATTCAGGCAATTATAGCGAAGGACATTATCGTCTGAGCTTGAAAGTTGTCGATGCACGAAGCGGAGAGAAAGTATGGGAAGCAGAAAGCGAGGCACATGGTTCATTGATGAATGATCCTGAAGTAATACACGATCTTGCAATGGGATCAAACATAGTCGCGTCCATTTCTCAGAATGAAGACCGCGTTTCTCGCATTATCATTACAAATGCCTTTCGTACCATGATGCGAGCGAACAGCGAGAAACTTAGGCAGGCCTTCATGCAGAGAGCAGTTCCCCAACGATGAAATGGAACGGATGGCGAAGACGCCGAGCGTCCACTTATCCTCAGCAGTCTTTGGCTAAGCTTGCACATCACAACGTTGGCGCTTCTCCATACAACACAAACGGAGCCCAGTAATAGGGGTGATGCCATTTCTCAGAGCGAATTAGCTTGAGTTTGGCAGCTCGTAACGCGTGCACATAGCCCGTTGATTCTGAGCCCATCTCTCTATAAAACTCTTCCATGAACTCGGCAGTAGACTGATCTTCCACACGCCAGAGAGTTCCAACGACATTTTTCGCGCCTGCAGACAAGAATTGAGACTGAAATCCCCAGACTCCTTCCCCAGCCAGAATCCGGCCCCTGGCAGTCTCACAGGCCGATAAGACCACTAAATCCGCGACGAGTGGTGTTCGAGGGATTTCGTCAAGTTGAAGGTGGCTATTTTCGCCCGTGAGGGCAAGATATGAGAGCCACGGATAGCGTTCATTGAGAACGCCGTGCGTCGCAAAATGCGCGATGGTAGTTTGGCGCAGTCGCTCTTGAAAGCGCTCTTTTCGGGCTTCGCCCCCCGTGTAGACGGATAGATTCGTGGGTCCCACGACCTCGCTTATACGCTCGATTTCCCTTTGAGCCCCCGCTAAAGGTACCAGCTCTGCTCTGTCTTGTGGACCAGCTGAAGAGACAGGTACAGGGAACGTAGGATTGCCCACTAACAAGATCGTGCGTGCCGTCTCCGCCTGAGGCCTCAATCGTTCGCCCGAAGTAAGCAATCCTCCCAAGGACATGTGGTAGGTCACTGAGTAGCGTTCGATCACATATTTGCCCGTATCGGGACCCGTGGATATGACAAGTGCCTCAAAGGGGATCAGAAAGGCACTGCCATCCGGGATGATGATCAGATGCGTCTTACCCTCTATCGCAGAGGTGAGAGAGCCAAGCAACAGATCGAACGTTGCCGTCGCGGCCTGTCCCAGGCGCTGCTCGAACCCCGGTTCTCCTGATAAGAGCTCAGTTCGATAACGGAGTATGCCTGCCTGAACCGTTTCTTGGTTTCCCAGTTCCACCCATTGCAGACCCTCTGTTGTGATGACCCAGGCTCCAGCCAGACCGCCTGTGAGGTGATACATGATCACAGCAGCAGTGGGAGATAAAGTCGATTGGAATTTATTAACATTAAAGGATGGCATTGACCGGGATTGCGCCATGATCGGGGAACTCACATTTGGCCCCTGACCTCCAGGGAACATAGCATCAGAGCTAAGTGTGATACGTAAAAGGTCTAAGGCAGCCCCCCTCTCTTCACTGGTTAACACAGAGCCGTTGAGTTTTCTCAGACGCTCAAGCTTCGCCCGCGCTTGTTCATGAATGGTTCCCCGTGATTCAGCGGCATCACTGGACTTTTGCCCAATCTCCTCAAAGTGACGGATGGATCTGGCCCGGTTCGCTTCGGCAGTTTGCAACGCCTTTACCTTTGCTTCCGGACTCTTTTGATCCAGGTAGATGTGCACTATCTCATCGAATAGTACATTGACCTCTGATCCGAGGATTACCTGAAGCCGAGGATCGATCAGCAAGCTCCTGACATATTCGATTCGCCTGACCAATTCTTCCAGCACGGTCAACGCACGCTTGCCCTCTCCCATTGCCTCTAATGAACGGCCAGTAATTCGTAGGTAGTTATATTCTCGCGTTGAAAGAAAGGGATTGGCTAGGACAGTGTTGAGTGATTCGTCAAACGGGGCCCAATCAAGGTTCTGATCACCCATCTGCTTCTGGGCAAAGAGCACACTGAGGTGAGATATTGCTCGGTACGCATCAACTCGAACCGTAGCTGGGAGTGGCGCTAATGTTTCAATTGTATGTCGAGAGTCTTCGATAGCCTGATTCGGTTCCTGGTACCCTTGTAGAAGTCCACGAAGGGTAAAGTGTTGTCTTATTGCAATCGATGCAAATGGGTCTCGCGCCTCATATGATAGCTTCAGGGCCTTTATATGTTCTTCACCGCCCTCTTTGTAGTCACCGAGATCTTCCCAGAGCAGTCGTGACCAATCCCATCGACACCACATCTCGGCGCCGGGTTGTCTAATCACCGGTGACGTGGCCAATGAAATACATGCTTGTAACGCCTGTTCCGCCGCGAGGTAGTTACCCAACTCCTTCAGCACCCCCGCCCGTTGTCGCATCAGAACAGGAGCGGATTGTGCGATGTGCTCGGCCATGCTCAATTGGTTGACGAGGTTCAGTTCGTAGAGGCTTAGCTCCGTATCGCCAATCAACGAGAAGAATTCACTGAATGCGAGCCGAATGCGCTGATCCCAGTCAGCGCGCACGTTAGGTAATAACCCGAGGGCTAATGACAGCGCATCTTCCGAGAGGTCGAATCTGCCCAACGTGGTCATTGCTCGGCTGGTCTCAATAAGGAACTCCATTGTGGCCTCGAATGGGTCGTCCGGCCTTGTGGTTTTCAAGAACGTCAATCCCGTCAGCGCGAAATCAAGGGCATCCTGATAGCGACCAATCTCCAGGGCCAGAAGAACTGCGTGCCGCAATCCATAGAAGTACAGTTCAAGATTTATGCGCTCATCCTTCGCGGCTAATGCCACAAGGATTGCATTCCGATACCCCTGAGCCGTACCTCTTGGGTCTATGTAGCGACGAATTGTTGCCTCCTGAATAAGCACTTCTTGGAGCGCTTTCCAATTGGGAGTCTTGGCATGGAGGGCTTCGGCTTTCTCTCTGACTTGAGCAAACTGCTGGTAGTCCAATAGGCGGGCATAAAAGCGCCCGAGTTTCGCAATGAGAGGTAGTGCGACACTTGGTTCATCTCCGATGCCGGAGATGGACAACGTCTCTTCAAGAATCTGCGCTCCAAGACGGGATTCATCGCGCCCTTCGAGAATCGGAACAATGAATCGGTCAAGGTTAGTGAGAAGATACCGACGTCCTTCAGGATCTTTCCCCAGTATGTCTGCACTTTCACGAAACGCCAGCTCTGCTCTCTCGTACTGTCCAGCAACATAAAATGTCTGCCAGCTCCCTAACAGGGCCGTAGCTTTTCCTCTCTCATCCGCTCCAGCAGTTTCCGCATGAAACAAGTCCCAGATAATTTGCAGGTGTTCTTCTGCTTCCAGATTTCTGTCGAGGGCTAATTCAGCGAATGCCACGTTGACGAGATGTTGACCCCTGGTAATTGGAGGAGCCGAAACAGGTGGTTCGATCTCACGGTACAAAGCCAGTGCCTTCTCATACTCGTTTCGCAATCCGTAGATGATCGCTAGATTGTTCTTTCCTTGGCTCACCAGGAATAGAAACCCCTCTAACGGATTGCCGTCAAATGCTTGGGTGAGCAGAGTGAACGGTTCGTTGAACGCTTGCGGGTCAATCATTCCGAATGCTTGCTGATAAATCTTAGATTCATCGAGAGACCCTAGGAGAATGCCTCGCGCAAGGGCAACTCCCAGGGCCAACTTCGCTATCCTCTTTATGTCCGCGTCTTCTACGTGTTCACTCTGTGTCACCGATACTCTAGCTAACGGCACAGCATCGAGGTTATCTGCAAGAAACAGAGCTAATTCGGCTCGAAAGAGACTGAGCAAGGCGCGATCCTTGGACCGAGTTGGCTCTTCCTCTTCCTGCACTAAAACTTCCAATCGGTTCAATTGCTCACGATAGAGCGCCACATCTAAGGCATTACCGGAATTCCGTAAAATATCTACGATGAGGCCGCGAGCTCGCACCTCGCCAATGACATCTCCGGTATGTTCAGCTGTGTCGGCAACCTGCTTGGCAAGATCAAGGCCCTCACGAGGATTGGTCGCCGCCAATGATCGTGCTTCCTCAATCTGAAGAGATAATGGTTCGCTCGCAGCGCTTTGCGAGCCGAGGAAGAGAGCACCTACCACTCCCACTAGAGCACACAGAGCCCCAAACAGGGAGAGGAACTGAGTAGCAAAGTGCCTGAACAAAGAAAACATCTGGCTGTCCGACTAATGCGCTGACTTCACTGAGGCGTTCTAGAGTATTCTTCCTGGGTCAAAAGAACAATTCTTGACTATTGTGTGTGCGGAATGCTCTGATGTCGACCTGCTTAATTCTAAGGCCATGAGGGTGCTATGAAATCTCGTTGGCTGCTTGGATTGTTCCTCTTCATCACTCTTAATATCCCGCTAATAGCCTACCCTGGCGATGAACCGCACTACTCGTTTGACCAGGTCAAGGCTGCTCTGGCTAACATCCCCGTCTCTCAAGGCCCAGATGCCTCGAAGCTAACACGATCGCCCTCAGGCCCCCAGCTCTACCGCAACACCGTGGATGCGGTTGTGCTGATTTATTTACCGGGAGAAACCCCTGGAACGGCAGTGTCAGGCTCAGGTGTCGTGGTCACAGCATCAGGACAAATTTTTACCAATTGGCATGTCATACGAGACAATGAGTACGCGCTGGTGATATTTCGGCCAAAGCCACCAAAGACGATGGCAGATATCACTGATTCGGACGTGTGGGTGGCACGGAACATTGGGACCGACGCCAAGAAAGATATTGGGCTTCTTCAGCTGGTGGGTCCCATCAGCAAGGCCAAAAACGTGAACCTGTCCTTCTTGAAATTCATCCCTCTCGCAGACCCGCTGAGTGTGGAGGTTGGGCAGGACGTTTTTGCGATCGGGCATCCTGAAGGATTGTATTGGTCGTACACAGAAGGAGTCATCAGTCAAATTAGACCTCGCTACAAGTGGCAAGCGGATGAAGACCTTTTTGAGGCCACGATTGTGCAAACCCAGGCAGCGATCAGCCATGGGAGCTCGGGGGGGCCACTGATAAACAAGGACGGGAAGCTCGTAGGGCTGGTCTCCTCCATGATCATCGGGCAGGGGGGGTTTAATTTTGCCATTGCCGTGCATGAGCTACGGCCACTATTTCGTCCCTGAACTGTGCTGGTTCAGCAGAATCGCAAAGATCAACAGTACAGGTGTTGTCAGGGTGATTTTCGATACTCCCACGTGCGAGGGCAGTGAACATAAGGACTGACAGCAGCGAAACCCTGAACCAGAATGACATGGATGCCTCAGAAGGAGACTCGTAACGACGAGACTACCTTCGAGTATACCGCACCTCGATCGTGTCGCCATCGAGGACGGAAACAACGGGGCCGGAGAAGTCGGCGAAGCAGGAATTGCTTGCGAGAAACAATAGTACGAAGCTTCCTGGGAAGACCTCAACTCGTTGCTTTAGGTATCGATGAATAGACGTGAGCCGTCTCCGTTAGTTCCTCACCTGGACGCGCTTATGGCAACCACGCTGCTAGCATAGTAATCTTGTATTTCCCTAGCCGTAAGATTTTGCTTGGCTTGCGATGAAACCACGCAGTCACTAGAGGGAGCCATTGACAACATGGTTTTCAAGTAAGAACTCTTGATTGCGAAATTCACATTTTGTGGGAGTGTCCCTGTGGCCTTCAGCATGGCCTTGCCGCTCAGTGAAGAGGTAATGATTCCAATTACGCGTCCGTTGGAGTCAAGTAGTGGACTTCCGCTGTTACCAGGCTGAATCGGGATGCTGATCTGAAACATACGAAGGTCATTGTCCATTCCAGCAGAGTTGCTGATGACCCCTTGGCCAACACTTGGTGTTGCTGCTAGAAGACCTGAGAGAGGGAAACCGAGCGTAAATACCGTATCGCCAGACCTGGCTTCGTCGGAATTACCTACCGCAAGGCATTTCACACCCTTGAATGCAGCAACCGTATTGACGGGATTCGACAGATTGACTCGCAAGATAGCCAGATCATTTTGCGAATCTTTTAATAGTAATTCGCCCTGTATGGCTGCTCCTCCCGTAACAGAAAGCGATATTTGTTTGGCTTCGCGCACTACATGGTAATTGGTAGCAACCAGATCATGGGTAACAAAGAAGCCAGTGCCAGAGCTCTCACTCTTTTCGATACGTGATGTCCGAGATTCTTTGGGAAAGTTTCGAACCAACATGATGCTGTGAGGATTCCCATAGAGACCAACTGGCACGTTGAACTCAATAACATTAGGGGACGATAGCAAGAACAAGGTACCTAGTTCATTGTGCGCCTCGTCGAAGTACGTACCACTATATGCCAGCGTAGAAGCGGTTTCCTTCAAGAGAAGTTTGACTTCTCCACGCGACCAGTTGCTGTTTCGGGTATCTGTAATGACTCCCAGATAATCGTAGTCTTTATAGTACTCAGTTGTGTTACGAATGATCGCCGCCTCGAATTCATTAGTGCTCCATACCCAGACCCCCTCAATTGGCGATAACTCTCTGTTCGACAGATTTTTGGCGATGATTTCTGATCTATTCTTAATCCCGATTGTTTTGGAATAAAGGGACGGGTTCCCAAACCCAGTCCCACCAATTACTCGGTTACCTTCAGCATCAAGGCTGCATCCTGTCCATCCAAAAGTTAGCAGCAGGCTTAACGTAATTGAAAACCTCATGTTACCTCCCATCTCCCTCTACCTAATTCCCCACGCACTCTTGAGCGTTGCCGGATGGTAGAACGACAAGGACAGACAGGTCTTGCAGAGACAGTCTGGATATGCTTCTCGGATAGGTTTCAAAGCTGGTACGCTCACACACCAGCAGGTTTCAGACGCCGTACATTCAAACGGGAGTCCGCACTTGATGCAGTGTTTCTGCACATTCCACCTTACAATTTCACGGACAGTTCCCCGCTACTCGATACCCTGCCGCTTCCGCCTCAGCGACGCTATTAAACGCTACCCTGTTCTTCGGTGCAACCTGGCTGTAGTTCGGACACTCAGGACGGTGATAGATATGACTGCGGCGGTTGCCGATGATGGGGTATGGTGAAGGCGAGGTAGACGAGATCGGCGGTACTACTCCGAAACCTGGCGGACCACGACTTGACACGCCGTCTTCGGTCTCAACATCAAAGGGCACCATGTCAGACGGATCAAGTGATTGCCCGCGTTTGGCTTTGCGGTAAACCCACGGCGGAACCGGCGCTTGGTCAACCCACAAGCCTTTCTTGGATTCTCGTGCTGACTTCTCCAGCTTCTCAAGTTCGATATTTCCAGGCGCATACTTCCTGTACCACCAACACCAGCCGTCCTTCACCAGTTCATGGTTGACGTTAGTGCCATCGGGCAAGAGCACGTCAGCAATGGTGCGCCCGTACTTGTCGAGACCGTAGGTTAGAAGTGCGACTTCCTTGCCGAAGACCAAGGCTGACGCGGCTTGCTTAGCTTTCTGGCCGTAGGCTTGGCCCTTCTCAGGACAATCGATGCCATTGAGTCGGATACGTTCAGGGCGAGTGTTGTGTAGGACTTCGATGGTATCGCCGTCGAGGACGGACACGACGGAGCCGGAGAAGTCGGCATGGGCATATGGGACAAGGATTACGAGGAAAATAAGGGCGAGATGATGGGGAGGAATTACTCTCAACACAAATGATCGGTAGTGCCTCACCTTAACCTAGGCAGATCTAACTGCGCGATCATTTCTTGTTGCATACAACTTTCCACATTCTTTGACCAACACTTCCTGGTGCAACTGGTTCCCACTCGGTTGCGTCCGAGGTCCAATAAACCTGCTCCCCCTTTAACATATTGCCCGGAAAATACCTCTCCGAAAGCCTACGAACGCGCTCGTCCTCACAGTCGAATTCGGATTGCCCTCTGCTAGACAAATACGGTATGGGCGCCTTCTTTGGAGCAGTCTTATAATCGAACAAATGCCACACCTTCACCACATCCCCTTTACGGCGTATGCTGTCTGGATCGAAATATACAGTTCCAATCGGTTCTGAGTCGCTGTCAACAAGCACCACCCACTCCGCATACGCTGGTCCACTACTCAGGAAGAGAAGGGTGATTAGAAGCAGTCGTGTCATTGGGATGCCTCCGCAAGGGATCGTCTCTAATGTGGGTAGAGTGGGAGACCGACGTCTGCCTGTGTGCACGCGGTCTTCGTCAAATTCACTCACAAATTTGTTTCCACTCATACTGACCAGTGTGATTATTGTAAACCTGTTTCATCGAACAGCTACTTGTGCCGATTGGTGGAATCCTGAGCGGATTTATAGGGGCTATCGATGGTGGAGTTATCGGGCATATTGCGGGAGAACAAATAGGGGGCATATCGAGGGTGCTTGAACAGATAGGCGTCACCGTACCGTTTACACACTGACAGGTACATGCCGCATACGCTGGACCACTATTTAACATGAGGAACGTAAGTGCAATGAGAAGAAGTTGTATCATTCAGAATATCTCCTGATGCTCACTCTTCCCACACACTAATGTCCACTGGGCTTGCCCCAAACTCCCTGGCATGATTGGTGCCCATTCTCGTTTGTCTGTGCTGGAAGACACCAGCTCACCAGTCCCCATCTGACCAGAGTACGAATATTCAGCAAGAGTTCGGGATTGTTCTTCAGCGCAGTCGTATTCCGATACCCCTTGATACTCAAAAACGATTTACCCTCCACAGCCTGTATCGTCTTGTGGTCATACAACTCCCGAATCTTCACCAGGTTTCCCTTACGACGAATCGTCTCGGGGTCCATGTACGCACTGAGGGTGGCAGTTCCACCACCAATAGTCACCCACTTCGCGTATGCGGGACTAGTACTCAACACCAGAAGCATGATCTGGGTCAGTCGTTTCAATCGAATCCCTCGGTCAGTCATGGGCACTCATTTCATTATCGACTTCCACGCCCGCGCCAGCTCTTGCGCCTCGGCAATCTGCGCGGGAGTCATGCGACGTGCTACCTTATCTCGATTGTCTGCTGCGACCTTCTGCTCGTTACCCGTCGAGTTCGCTGCTGCAAGGTTGTTCCACATATAGGCACGCACATCGTCCTGCGGCATGCCGTGCCCCTCGGCATACAGCCACCCGAGGCTGACCTGTGCATCCGCGTTCCCCTGAGCAGCGGCTTGCTCATACCACTGCCGCGCTTTTTTATAATCCTGCGGCATGCCGTGCCCGTTGGCATACAGCCGACCGAGGTTGACCTGCGCCATCGCGTCACCCTGCGCTGCCGCTTGCTCCCATAACTGTCGTGCCTTCCCATAGTCCTGCGGCACGCCCCGTCCCCCGGCATACAGCCGACCGAGGTTGACCTGCGCCATCGCGTCACCCTGGATTGCCGCCTTCTCATACCATTCCCGCGCCTTAACATAGTCCTGCGGTACGTCCCGTCCTCTGTCATACATCAGCCCGAGGCGGTACTGCGCGCCCGCGTTACCCTTGGCTGCCTGTGTATGCAGCGTTTGCAGTTCTTCTGCTGAAATGTCCGGTGGGGCACCTGACGCATGCCCAGAGGGGAGAACGAGTGCAGCGAGGAGCGTTATGACGAATACGGCGCGCATAAACCACTATTGCCCTAGTGCCTTATACCGTCAAGAATTTGGGGAGTTTTAGCACGGTTGCATTGGCACTCAACGGGGAAGACTGTAATGGGTCTCGTACTTATCTGATATAAGAACTAAAATGAGAGAGTCGGAGCATTCAAACGTAGTCCGCACTTGGCGCAAGATTTCTGCATGGGTCTCCGGCTATTGGACGAGTCGTGTGATGTACTGCTGAAGCTGGCCTTGTGTGTTGCCCCCTGTCCATAAAGGCCTCTCAGGGCTTTATAGACGTTCAGAACAGGTTGCTGGAGACGCAAGGCGGGGTGAAAGACCGTACCAGTAACCCTGTCAATATCTTCCACTCAAAGTTTTGGATGTTTCGGTCCCAGATCTAACGGAATTTCACTCCGTCTCTCCTTAGGCTACACACATAGACCAAGACGAAGCCTCTCTCCTTCTCCATTACACCCCAGCTAAGTCGATATCCCCAATCCGCACTGGTCGTAGATATTGCCAATACAGTACTCCTCACAGTCCTCTCCCTGACAACCTGCCGAAGACTTTAAATCACGTCTTAGATGTCACTGCGCTCATGGCTTGGAACAGCATACAAACGGAGGTCACTAATCTGCTTATTCCACCGAGACCACGAGAATGCGCAGCGAACATGAAGAGCCCTTCATCCTGGAGACTCTGTCCATATGGCAAGAGCGTTATTCCATCCTCCTGTCAAAAGATGATGCCCGCCAGATCATCACGAACGCGACTGATTTATTCAGCCTACTCCACGAGTGGGAACAACAATGCACTGCGGCGTGTAGCGAAAAGCTTGCAGCCGTAAAGAATACCGGAGGGGACCATGCCGCGTAATACGGTCAATCAACCTGGCGAATCAGGGCGCGACGAAGAACAGGAGACAATGGAACTCATCGGAGCAGAAGCCGCTCGTTGTTTTCTCACACAGATCCATCAAGGCCGTCCTGGTCGACTTGAGATCCGCACTAATATTCCAGACACGCAACATTGGCCTAAGTTCTGGCCAAGGACTCTGGACGAAGCGGTTGCCACTGCGATGGCAAAATGTGCGACAGAAAATATCTATTATGGAGTCTGTTCCCGTCGAGACCGGAGCAGTGGAAAGAAAAACAACGTCTCCCATTTCCCTGGAGTGTGGGTGGATGTGGATTTTAAGGATTTCAAAGGCGGTGAACGGGAGGCTTGGGAAAAGATTGATGCGTTTTCTCTCAAGCCGACAATCATTGTGCACACCGGCGGTGGCTTGCATCTCTACTTTCTGTTGAATGAACCCATCCCAGTTACTCCTGACTTAGTCCTGGAACTTGAGGCGCTTAATAAAGCCTTTGCTCAGACCCTTGGTGGAGACCATTGTCATTCTCTGGACCACATTCTGCGCATACCAGGCACTACGAACTGGCCGGACGCGAGAAAGCGTCAACGAGGGCGGGTTCCTGCGCCTGTCCGTCTCCTTGTCCACGATGGCCCGCGATACACCTTGGAGCAGCTTCAGGCAGTCGCTCCCACGCTTCCGCCGAAGTTCCTCAACCTTCTAAAACGCAACGCCAAAATCAAGGCGACGTGGGAAGGGAAACGACTCGACCTTGATGATGACTCTCGTTCCGGTTACGACATATCCATGACCAGCCAACTAGTTTCTCACGGATTCACGGACGACGAGATCATCGCCATCCTGCGTGAAATGCCAAGCGGACGTGGGGCTGAAGCAACGCAAGATTATTTAAGACGCACGATTAACACGGCACGACAGAACCAAACTACTCGTCCCAGCAACCCAACCAACTCTCCTGCGGACCTGGCCGATGCATATCTCCATAATCGTGGATTGAATGGAACCGATGGATTGCGACTTAGAAACCACCGTCAGACTTGGCTTCGGTACGGAGTAAAGCATTACGAACGACTGGGTGACCACGAGCTTCGAGCAGACATAATAGTTTTCCTGCGTCAGTCCCCCGCACGCGAGAAAACTACCCAGCGTTTAGTAAGTAATGTGGTGGAACATCTCCAGGGGATTTGCTCAATTCCGGACGCGGTCACTCTCCCAGCTCGCTGGGACGGTGCTTGCTGGATTCCCTCCAGAGATTGGATTGCTGTTGAGAACGGCTTGGTCGATCTGAGTGCCGCGCAGACCGGAAAGCCTGAGGTTCATCCTCACACACCCAGTTTTGTGACCCTCGTACTCTTACCGTTCGCCTTGAACCCCTCAGCCAAGTGCACGCGCTGGCGAAAGTTTGTGGCCGAAATTCTACCCGATCCTGCAACCAGGAAAATGCTCCAGGAACTTTTTGGCTATTGTCTGCTTCAGGATGCCCGCTACCAACGATTTTTCATCTTTGAGGGGACAGGGGCAAATGGCAAGAGCGTGGTGCTTTTAGTATTAGTTCGCTTATTAGGCCAGACGAATATCAGCACCGTGCCCCTAGAGTTGTTCAGCGCCTCTCACAATTTAACGGAGACCCTGGGAAAGTTGGCTAACATCGCCTCGGAAGTAGGTGAAGTTGACAAAGTCGCCGAGGGGGTACTCAAGCAGTTCGTGGGTGGGGACTACATCCACTTCAACCCAAAATATAAATCACCGTTCAGTGCCCAACCGACCGCTAAGCTCATCATTGCCACAAATGTGAGACCGCCCTTTCGTGACCGAACCCTGGGCTTGTGGCGACGGCTCGCTCTAATCCCATTCCCCGTAACAGTCCCCCTAGAGAAACAAGATCCGACGCTCGTGGATCAGCTTGCCGAAGAGCTCTCCGGCATCTTGAATTGGGCGCTTGACGGCCTCCAGTCACTCCGACGCAGAGGGCAGTTTGAGGAATCTGCGGTAAGCCTGAAAGCCAAAAATGAGTTTCAACACGAGGCCAACCCTGTTCGCGTGTTTTTAGATGAGCAGTGTCTAGTCGATCCGAATGGAACAATTCCGATTACAAACCTTTATCTAAACTACAAGTTGTTTTGCGAGGAAAACGGGTACCACCCTCTCAACGAGGCTCACCTTGGCCGCGAGGTGCGCTTGGTCTTCCCACACATCAAGCGCAATAGAGTCACAAAGAAATTTCCCCCTTATAATAATGACCGGCCTTATGTCTACCAAGGGATCATATGGCGTCAAACAAAATAGCTCAGTCCTAGGAGTCCTAGTAAATTTATCATGTTTATCCGACTTCTTTGTCTTCCATCAAAAAAACCATTAACTAAGTCATGATCGACAAGCCAAATCATAAGAAATTGCTAGGACTGCTGGGACAACGATACCCATCCCTTTGAGGGATTGTACCCAGCTAGCCGAATGATCGATAAGAATACGTGGTGAACCGCCGATGCTGGCATTGTGTGAGGGAGCCCCATGAGTCACGTCTCAGAGCGAACAGTCGAGGTAACGGAGGCTATCCTCTACGCGAGGGTGTCTTCAAAAGAGCAAGAAGCCAGCGGATACTCGATCCCGTCGCAACTCAAGCTGCTAAAGGACTATGCGCAAGCGCAAAAGCTTCGCGTGGTTCGTGAGTTCGTCGACGTAGAGACCGCGAAGGCGGCGGGGCGGAAACAGTTTGATGAATTGGTACGGTTCTGCCGCTCACAGAAGCAGGTCCCATGCATTCTGGTCGAGAAGACCGACCGGCTGTATCGAAATTTCAAAGATTATGTGACGCTGGAGGAACTGGGTATTGTCGTCCATTTAGTCAAAGAGCATGAAGTCCTCAGCAAGGATTCCCGTTCTCATGCGAAGTTTATCCATGGGATCAAAGTGCTGATGGCCAAAAATTTTATCGACAATCTGTCTGAAGAAGTGAAGAAAGGCCAGTTGCAAAAGGCAATGCAGGGGGAATACCCGGCGAAGGCTCCGCTGGGCTATCGCAACAATACGAACACCAACCTAGTGCAAGTCGATCACGAGAAAGCGTCGTTCGTAGTTCGCATGTTTGAGCTTGCCGCTACCGGCCACTACTCTCTGCCAGAGATACGGAAGCGGGTTCAACAAGGGGGTCTTGAGTATCACTCGCCTAAAGTTAAATTCTCTAAGTCGCACGTGAAACGTATCTTAGAAAACGCCTTTTATACTGGTTCGTTCCAGTGGAATGGCGAATTGTATCAAGGGAAACACGCGCCACTCATTTCACAAGACCTGTTCGATCGTGTGCAAGCCGTACTAGGCAATCGACGGAAGCCCAAATATCGAACGCACTCATTCGCCTATGGTGGGCTCTTACTTTGTGGGAAATGCGGCTGCATGGTCACAGCAGAGATCAAGAAGGGCCGCTATGTCTACTACCATTGTACGCAGTCCCAAAAGGACTGTGACGAAATCTACTATCGAGAAGAAGATCTCACGCCTCAATTCGATACCCTGGTAAATGGGATCACCATCGACCCATCTATTCGAGACTGGCTGATGAAGGCTCTCAAGGAAAGTCACCAAGATGAGACGACCTTCCACAAGGATGCACTAGATCACATACAAGCCGAATTGAAGAAAATTAAGAATCGCTTGAACCAGCTGTACGTCGACAAGCTCGATGGGAAGGTCTCAGAGGGCTTCTGGCTGGACAAATCTCGGGTATGGGAAGCCGAACAGGCACGGCTTGTGAGCCAGATCCAGGCCCATCAAGCTACGAATCTCCCGTACTATGACGATGGCCTCAAAATTCTCGAACTCGCTTCAAGGGCACATAAACTCTACTTAAAACAGTCACCAGAACAAAAAAACAAATTTCTTCGAATTTTACTTTCGAACTGCACGCTTCAAGACGCAACCCTGCGTCCTACATACAGAAAACCGTTCGATATCTTGGCCAGAGGGATGGAAAATAGGAAATGGGGTGAGTGACGGGTTTCGAACCCGCGACCTCCGGATCCACAATCCGGCGCTCTAACCAGCTGAGCTACACCCACCATACGGAGAAGCTACTCGACACGGATTCTGCAGTGGAGGGGAAT
>Ga0187893_10004948_pt1 | contig 24590 bp, 24 predicted proteins | sample MA1701074metaG_FD_139574 | JGI IMG/M metagenome (GOLD analysis project Ga0187893, IMG submission 139574) | White microbial mat communities from a basaltic lava cave in the Kipuka Kanohina Cave System on the Island of Hawaii, USA - MA170107-4 metaG ... | reverse complement strand
AAGGGACGACGTATCGGGGTTCAACGTTAACATAATTGCGCTCGAATTGCCCATCGCCAATGTCACAACTACGGGAGATATACCTCCTGCCGGTTCCGCAGACGCCGTGGTAGGTACATATGGTTCTACATTGCGCTTTACGACCAAGACTTTTAATGATCCAGGCGAGCCGGCGACCCTATCGGGTAACCTGGTTCAGATTCAGCGCATGGGCAATCCTTTGATTAACGAGCTTATTATAGGCACCGGGTTTAAGGACCTTTTCAGTATGAGCGAGCCGCAGGACGATGCTCAATTTGCGGGCGGTAATCCCGCTATCCCTAATTTCTTGCTCGACCCGGTTGCTGCACGAGTTCTTAACGCGGTCTTTGGAATAGACGTTCCGAACCCGCCACGCGTAGATTTGGCGCCCCTTGTCCTCTATACTGCACCCATTTGTCCGGGTTGTGGCCCGGGTGCTTCAGGCCTTGGCGAGGGAGCCATAGCTGATTTGCTCAGGCTGAACGTAGGTATACCGGCAACGCCTCTTGCCGGTGCAAGACGACTAGGTGCTCTAGTTGGAGATAATGCAGGTCATCCCAATGGCCGTCGCGTTTTTGATGACGTGACTGATATATTCTTGAGAGTAGGTGCCGGTGTGTTGAACCCGGCTTTTAACGTATTCCCCAACAACCGATTGGGCGATGGGGTTAACGCTAACGACTTGCCGTTCCCAAATACCTTTCCTTATGTAGCGTTTGCGCAGAGCGGTCGCGACAGCCGTCACATAGACCGTGGAGAGCCTTTAACTTTGGGTAGTGACGGAGGTAACAGCAACTGTTCTATTGCTGGAGCAGGAGTAGTGTCCACCGGTAGTTTAGCTGTTACCTTGGGTTCTTTTCTTCTTCCTGTTTTCTATGTTTTCGGAAGAAGAGCTGTAAGAAGGATCAGAGGTTAGATTAATAGCGTACTAGATTCAGAGAAAGGGGTGGGGTCATTTCTTTTTTGACCCGCCCCTGTTTTGTTTTAAACGGCTCCTAATTTATATTAGACAACTAAGCTCAGCTCAGATAGAGGCTCGCTAAAAGTTTAAACGAAGAGCATATTGCAATGGCAACTTTCAGGTTGTCATATACACCGCGTTGACTTATAGATGCGGATTATTTAGAACTCGCTTCAGTTCTAATATATCATTGATCTCATATCTTTAATCCGATAAGAGGATGAATTATTTTGAAAAAACTGTCTCTATTATTATTTGCTTTTCTCTTATTTATTTCTTTTTCATGTACCGATTCAAAAAAAGAGAGTACAAGTGCTGAGTCTGAAAACTTGACTGAGCAGGTTGAGACAAGTAAAACAGACAGCACAATTGAGTTCTATCAAGGCATGGTAAAAAGAGAGCCCGACGACTACTCTAATTATACAAAGCTGGGCGAGGCTTACTTACAAAAGGCGCGAGAGACTGGAGACGCGTCCTATTATGACAAGTCTGAACAGGTACTCAAGAAGGCTGTTGAGCTTTACCCCGGCAGTTACGCGTCGGTTGTGTTTTTAGGTCAGGTAAGCTCTGCGAAGCACGACTTCCAAGAGGCTCTCCGATATGCCGAGAATGCCATAGAGCTAAGACCCAGAGAGAGTTATGCATACGGTATTCTTGGTGATGCTCACGCTGAGCTTGGGGAATACGAAAAAGCTCAGTCAGCCTATCAGAAGATGTTGGCTATTGGCCCGAATTTTTATTCCTACAGCCGCATGTCTTACATGAAGGAACTGAGTGGCGATACAGAAGGAGCTGTCGGAGCAATGCAAATGGCAATAGACGATGGCATCAAGCAAAACCTGCCTAAAGAGAACGTAGCCTGGGCTCAGTACATAATTGGAGAATTATATTTTAATACCGGAGACTTGAAGAAGGCTCAAGAACATTATGAAACCTCAGTCAAAACTTATGATAACTATTATTATGCTCTTGCCGGATTGGCAAAGGTAAAAGCAGCGAAGGAAAGCTACGGCGAATCTATAGAGCTATACAAAAAGGCTATTGGTGCTGTCCCTCTGCCGATCTTTGTGTCTTCACTGGGCGACGTATATGCCAAGATGGGTAATTTAGAGGAAGCAAAAAAGCAGTACGATCTTGTAGAGTATATTGGGCTGCTGAGTAAGATTAATAAAGTCATATATAACAGGGAGCTTGCACTCTTTTATGCCGACCACGACATGAAGTTAAATGAAGCATTAGAGCTTTCAAAAAATGAATTTGAGGTTAAGAAAGACATCTACACCTACGACACTTTGGCATGGGCGCTTTACAAAGACAACCGACTTAAAGAAGCTCTCGATGCCTCTTTGAACTCTCTCAGATTAGGGACAAAGGATGCAAAGCTGTTTTTCCATGCAGGAATGATTTATTACAAACTTGGCGATAAGGATAGAGCAAAAGAGTATTTGAGCAAAGCGCTATCAACTAATCCATATTTTCACGTTATGTATTCTGAGGTCGCTGAGAATACCTTGAAGGAAATAGAGAGTAAATCCAGAGCAGCAAGGGGTGAGTGATTATAATAATTAAAGAAAAAAATAATCTATTGAAGTCTCCGATATGTTTATTTCCTCCCCCCTTGCGGGGGAGGATTAAGGTGGGGGGTACTTCTTCCACCTATCCCAACCTCCCCCCACAATGGGGGAGGGAGCAAATGACTTCTCCATCCCTTCCAACAACTCTATTATTTTTTCTTGCGTATTTTCTTCTTTTCTATACACCCGCTCTTGCCCATCCGATGGGGAACTTCAGTATTAACCACTATTCTAAAATGGAGGTTGGAGAAGACTCCTTACGCCTTAGATACATAATTGATATGGCTGAGATTCCTACTTTTCAGGAGTTGGGGGAGATTGATGCTGATGGGGATAAAAACAGGTCGCCTGAGGAAGAAAAGAATTATTTATCAGGAAAAGCTGAAGAGTTTAAGAATGGATTCGCTTTGGAATTAAACAGCAAACCCGTCGAGCTAGTCTCCGATTCAAGCGATATGGTTTTCATTCCGGGCGCAGGCGGGCTTCCTACAATTAAGATAGCACTGGAGTACGCTGTGAAATTACAAAAAAGCGATTTAGTGGAACTGAATAGGGTTTTCTACCGAGACGATAATTATCCTGGCAGGGCGGGATGGAAGGAGGTCATTGTTCTAGGAAAAGGCGGGATTTCCATTGCGAGTTCCTCAGCTCCATCAGAGGACATAAGCGACGAGCTTACGAATTATCCGGCGGATGCGCTTTCAAGCCCGCCGCAAGATATTCAGGCGAGTTTTTCATTTTCTCTTGGCTCACAGGGAGCAGGCGTTGCTTCGATAGATGTTCGCGGCAGAGAAGTTGTAACACAGCCCGCGGGAGCCAGGACACCAAAGAGTTTGTTCACTGAGCTTATCTCAAAAAAAGAACTCTCTCCCAAGATAATTCTACTTTCTCTACTAATTGCTTTTGGACTAGGAGCTTTCCATGCACTTTCTCCAGGTCACGGAAAAACTATAGTAGCTGCATATCTTGTCGGCTCCCGTGGGACTGCGGGACATGCGCTTCTTCTCGGCATTATCGTTACTCTGACCCACACGATCGGAGTTTTTGCGCTGGGTTTCGTAACACTCTTTGCGTCTAAATATATAGTTCCGGAGAAGCTCTATCCATGGCTCGGCTTTGCCTCAGGAGTAGTAATTGTGGTAATTGGAATGGTCTTATTCTTTAAGCGCTATCGTGCCTTTCATGGAGATGGGCACAATCACGGTCATTCGCATTCCCACCCTCACGCTCATCCTCACAACCATTCTCATGACCATGAACACGGGCACTCTCACCACCACGAAATCCCTGAAAAGGTAACATTTGGAAGTCTATTCGCCCTTGGGGTAACCGGTGGAATAATTCCATGCCCGGAGGCGCTGATCGTGCTTTTGAGCGCGATATCTCTTCACAGGATTGGATATGGACTGGTTCTTATCTTGGCATTTAGCATTGGGCTTGCCTTAGTGCTCATGGGGATCGGTATGATCATGGTCTACGCAAGAAGTTTTATTGACATATTCAGCGGGGAAGGAAAAATAACGCGCTGGCTTCCTATCGTATCTTCAGTGGTGATAAGCGTTCTTGGATTTGCAATTGCTATTCAATCTCTGATAAGCGGCGGGATTATACGGATAGCTTCCTGAGTGATAATTGGAATTAGATAATTTACCGGTTTCTGAAAAATATTTTAGCAGTTTGATTCCAAAAACCGGGTTTATTGTGGGGTGAACTTATCCCTCTTAATATTAGTTGCTGTAAGCGTCTTTTTTACATGACAGCTGCTATACATTTTCCGCATCTTTAGCGTTGCGACAATGATACGGCACCAGGAGAAATCACCGGAAACACATTTCAGTACACTGCATGCCGTTATATTTTAATGTCTGTGCGGCCACGGGTCGTCAAGAGGCCATCTGCAGCGGTCTACGCCATTTGCCATTGACTCCATTTCGGCGATTAGGTCGTCGAAAAACTCACGCCAGCAACCAACTGTCTCATCTTTGGAAGGCCATCTGCCAGAGTAATATATCCATGCGTCGGGCAGAACAACGCCATCGGACTGGATAGAAGGCAGGTTGGTACCCAGGCTTGAGCGATGCCATGAGTAATTCTCTCCCCTGCGCTCTATGTAGACAAGCACGTCGTCACCAGGGTTAAGAGCCAGAATTTCGGAAAACAACTCTTCGCGTGTCAAAATAATCTCCTCTTCTCTGAGAGTAAAACCAATCTGGATGTCGGGCAATTAAGACTCGAAGAGAAGGTGGAAATCGAAAACCAGCGGACGGGGAAAATATGCTCCGTCTTCAGAATTCTAGCATTTTAGCTCTTTATCTGGGTAGGTGATTACGAGTCATTGTTTCCGTCTCCAACCCGGAGGCATTGCTCCTCGGTCTATTGACCATGTGGAACCACCCAGGCGGCCTTCCTCGACTTGTTCTTCGTCTCTTTTTCGATACGATATTTCCAGGATCGAGCCTGCATCGGAACCTTGGTTCATAGCGATACAGGGTCTGCGGAAGACGCAGCTTGAACAGTTTTCCACAGAAGGGTTGGGATAAAGCCAAGTTCCTGGGTTTACAATGTCCATGGCCTCCTGCACAATTTGGGTTCCGAAATTCTCAATTTCGTTTCGTTTCCTCGGGATTTGCGTGCGACGAAAGAATTCGTTGCCCTGTTGGTTAATGAACGGATCCGGCTCACGAATAGCTTGTAAATATATACGGCGATTTTGCACGGTAGGGCTCTTTTCGTGTTTAGTCTCTTCATCGTCACGGGTCGCAAGATTTACCTTTGCCGTTGTACCATGCCCATGCCGAGTGTCTATGTACAACTCGTTGTAGATGGTGCCTGCAATCTTCATTCCTGGATAAAAATTCTCCAATGCCCAGCAGTATGAGACGCCCAGTTCATCGAGTGAAAGATGGTCGGTGTCTTCCCAGCGTTGCACCGCGAGTCTATGGTCAAGTAGCCAGTATCCGTTGTGCTGGTCTACGACCAGCAAGTCAATCCGGCCTCTGTAGCGGATTGGCAATATAGGCACCGATTCAGTTACCGTGAGATCTTGGCCTGGACGCTGGGGATCGGGGATGTTAACCTCGAACTCCGTTTCGACTTGAATCGGGGCAAAACGGTCAACTGTAGGCGCCCATGCAAAGTATTGTTTTAGTATGTTCTCACCTAGTTTGAGATGCTCATTCCACGACTCATTCTCTTCGGAAGACAACTCTTGCTCGTTGGCATATTTGTTGCGCTGCTTTGTCATAGATTTTAGGAACCCTTCAAGCACTAGCGGTAGAACAATAGCTCTGTTCCATTCCCACATCCCTGGGAAATAATAGACGGCTAGAGCGTCGTGGATGGCCCGGTCGAAGCTGAATACACGCATCGGCTTGACCGGCTCGTAGTTCTGACGCACCCTGGAGCCAAGGTCCCAGGCCCGACGGCAACGTTTGAATGACTCTCTGTCTGAGGAGCTTATTACGTATGCCCAAGCCATTTGCTCATTCTATCATTCAGTCTTCCGTTGTGCAATCCACCCGTATTTTTTTTAGAGGAGACTAGGTATATTCAACTGTAAAGTTACCCTAATATCGATTCATAGAGCACCAATTTTGACGCTTTTCATACCTTTTGGGCGTCGCCGATCATTGCTCAAAAGGAACAAGATTTTTTGAAAAACCAGTGCAAGTTGATTAAGGTATTTGTCCTAGAAGTTTTGGACATCAAAGTTGAAAAGAATACTGGATCAAGGGATGCTTATCTGAGATGAAAAAGCGGGCATAGCGGACTGTGCTGCTCTATAGAAATGGCACTAAGTTCGATATTTCGTATCGACTTCAAACAAACCCTTGACAACTTGTGTCGGGTTTTGATATGATGGTAACAATTGCTAGTTGGTATTATCTAGAAATTATATTTTTTGAAGCTAAAAAGTTTTGGAGGGAGATGAAGTTGGGGTAAGTTGTCATGTCAAAGATAAGGCCGTTTTTCTCAGTATTGCAAAACAGAGCTCGGGTTCTGCTTTGAAAATAAAATCGGACTTTGGGAACACGGTGTTTCTGAGCTTTCAATCTAATTCTCAAAACTCTCACCAAATTAATCGCTGTATTTTTAGATACAAAAAACTATCCGCTTCTAAATTCTTTACATCTTTTTCGAGAATTGAAGAAGATGGCTCCAGGTTTGTTTTGTAAAAATCTATTAAAAAGGAGGGAGTAACGATGGCAGCAGAAATAGGAGCTAAAAGGGCGCCAGCTGTTCCTGAGGTGCATATAGTTTGGATGACAACCGGTCTTGGCTGTGACGGCGATTCGGTATCAATAACCGCAGCAAGTCAGCCCAGCCTCGAGGATGTTATCCTGGGAGCTATACCAGGACTCCCGAAGGTGCATTTGCACAATCCGGTTCTCGCTTACGAGGTCGGCGACGACTTCATGAAGTACTGGTATATGGCTGAAGAAGGAAAGCTCGACCCGTTTGTTTTAGTCCTTGAAGGGTCGATCCCCAACGAAAAGATCAAAAGCGAGGGCTATTGGGCTGCGATGGGTACGAGCAAGGAGACCGGCCAGCCAATAACTACGAACGAGTGGATTGACCGTCTGGCCCCCAAAGCATTGGCGGTTGTATGTTGCGGCACCTGTGCCACTTATGGTGGAATCCATGCCATGGCCGGCAACCCTACTGGGTGTATGGGCGTTGCGGACTACTTGGGATGGGATTGGAAATCTAAAGCGGGCCTACCGATCGTGAATGTCCCCGGCTGTCCGGTACAGCCGGATAATTTCATGGAGACATTGCTTTATCTGCTTTATCAGGTGGCGGGGCTTGCTCCGATGATTCCGCTGGACGAAGCTCTGCGGCCTACCTGGCTCTTCGGTAAGACGGTACATGAGGGCTGTGACCGCGCGGGTTATTACGAGCAGGGGGATTTTGCGACAGAGTACGGTTCTCCCAAATGCATAGTGAAGCTGGGATGCTGGGGACCTGTCGTCAACTGCAACGTACCTAAGAGAGGATGGATGGCGGGAATCGGCGGCTGCCCTAATGTCGGCGGTATCTGCATCGGCTGCACCATGCCGGGATTCCCAGATAAGTTTATGCCGTTCATGGATGAGCCGCCTGGTGGGAAGCTGTCTACTTCTGTGAGTAGTATATACGGCGGTATGATGCGCGCATTGCGCGGATTTACTAAAGATACCCTTAATAAGGAACCGTCTTGGCGGCACACACGTCCTGAGATTACAACCGGGTATCGCCCTACGTTCAAATAGCACAGCGCATAAGCAGGCAAGATTACGGAAAAGCGATTTGATGATATGAATTAACAAGAAACGATAACGATAACAAAGTTTATAAAAAGTTTATAAGAGGAGGTAACACCATGGCTAAGAAAGAACCACAAATAGTCGAGATGAACTGGGATCCGATTACCAGAATCGTAGGGAGCCTTGGCATCTTTACCAAAATTGATTTTGCAAATAAAGAAGTTGTGGAATGTCATAGCACTTCTTCGATCTTCCGCGGTTATAGCATTTTTATGAAGGGTAAAGACCCGCGCGATTCCCACTTCATCACGAGCCGAATCTGCGGTATTTGCGGCGATAATCATGCGACTTGCGCCACTTACGCGCAAAACATGGCATTCGGGATAAAACCGCCTGCAATGGCTGAATGGATAGTAAACCTCGGTGAAGCCGCAGAGTATATGTTTGACCACAACATTTTCCAGGACAACCTCGTCGGGGTTGATTTCTGCGAACAAATGGTCAAAGAGACTAACCCAGGCGTGTGGGAAAAAGCGCAAAAGACCGAAGCCCCGCATGCAAACCTCCACGGCTACCGCACCATCGCAGATATAATGAAGGTGCTTAATCCCTTCAGCGGAGAGTTTTATCGCGAGACACTGCAGGTGAGCCGGTATACGCGTGAAGCGTTCTGCCTTATGGAGGGCAGGCATGTTCACCCTTCGACTTTATATCCTGGCGGTGTTGGAACTGTGCCCACTGTGCAGCTCTTTACCGACTACATGGTACGACTCGCAAGGTACGCCGAATTCATGAAAAAATGCGTTCCGTTACACGACGACCTTTTCGATTTCTTCTACGATGCATTGCCAGGCTACGAGAAGGTAGGTTACAGGCGCACATTGCTCGGTTGCTGGGGTTCATTCAACAATCCGGACGTTTGCGATTATACGTATAAGAATATGTCCAAATGGGGAGATGCGATGTATGTCACCCCGGGTGTTGTCGTCGATGGAAAACTGGTCACACATAGCCTTGTGGATATTAATTTGGGTATTCGTATTCTTTTGGGGCACTCTTTTTATGATGACTGGCAGGACTCCGAGACGTTCGTTTCTCAGGACCCTCTGGGAAATCCGGTCGATAAGCGGCATCCTTGGAATCAGACCACACTGCCTAAGCCTCAGAAGCGAAACTTTGACGATAAGTACAGTTGGACTATGTCTCCACGCTGGTTCGACGGAAAGAACTTCCTTGCACTGGACACTGGGGGAGGCCCGATTGCACGCTTCTGGGCGACAGCGCTGGCAGGCATAGTAGATATCGGCTATGTTAAGGCAACTGGCAAGAGCGTCAAGATATACCTCCCAAAAACAGCCACCTTACCGGAGGTTGAGTTTGAGTGGAAAATACCCAAGTGGAGCAATGCTATAGAGCGAGACCGCGCCAGGACTTACTTCCAGGCATACGCCGCAGCTTGTGCTTACTACTTTGCAGAACAGGCGTTCAAAGAGTTGCATGCTGGAAGGACGAAGACTTGGACTGATTTCAAGGTGCCCGATGAAGCCATTGGTTGCGGATTTCATGAGGCAGTGCGCGGTGTTTTATCACACCATGTCGTGATACGCAACGGCAAGATTGCCAATTATCATCCGTATCCGCCTACTCCGTGGAACGGCAGCGTGCGTGACGTTCACGGCACTCCGGGCCCATATGAGGATGCTGTTCAGAATACCCCGATTTTTGAGGAGAACGGGCCGAACAAGTTTAAGGGAATTGACATAATGCGCGCTGTGCGGAGCTTCGATCCTTGTCTGCCCTGCGGCGTTCATATGTACCTCGGAAACGGCAAGGTACTCAAGGTTCGTCATTCGCCCACTTTCGGATCGTTGAAGTAAGAGCTTATCCCAGACTAACTAACGGCAGTAGGGGTGAAAGGCATTCGCCCCTACTGAAATAATTTCTATGGACTTCGTATGAGCAGCTATGGTTGAGGAGAACCAGCATGGCCAATTCTTATGATAAAGAGTTTGAAAAGGGAATTCAACGTATTGAGGTGCTGATAAAGGAGATCGAAGGAACCGCAGACACTGCGACACGAACTAATGCTAAAGAGCTTGTTCAGTCGCTTATGGACCTCCACGGGGCGGGCTTTCAACGAATTATGGATATAGTATCTAAAGCCGGAGAGCCAGGAAGTGCTATGATTAATGCCTTTACACGCGACGACTTAGTCAAGAATTTGCTCCTGTTATACGGCCTGCACCCTGTTGAGCTTAAGGAGCGCGTGCTGGAAGCGATGGATAAAGTGCGCCCATACCTCAATTCACACGGAGGCAATGTCGAATTGCTCAGCGTAGAAGAACGCGATGGGATAGTCAGGCTCAGGCTGGAGGGAAGTTGTAAAAGCTGTCCGTCGTCCTCTGTTACTCTCAAGTTAGCAATTGAAGAAGCAATTTATGAAGCCTGTCCTGATGTGACGACGATCGAGGCAGAGGGGGTAGTAGAACAGCCATCGCCAATCGGGTTCGTAAAGTTCAAAGATAAGTCAAAAGACAAGAAGATATCTGAACAAACTGCAATTAATAATAATGATTCGGCCCGGAGCACCGTAAGAGAGCATCCCACAGGCGGCGGATGGAAAGAAGTAATTGGTCTGGAATCTATTTTGCAGGGATCCGTGCGAACTGTAGAGGTGTCTGGATGTCAGGTTTTGTTTTGCCGGGTGGGTGAGACCCTCTATGCTTACAGTGATACCTGTCCCGGCTGCGGTAAACCGCTTGAAGGTGCACACATTAGCGCCGCGGTTCTTATATGTCCTACCTGTGGGCAGCATTATGACGTCATTCGGGCTGGTCGAGGACTGGATCAACCCAGTCTCCACCTCGAGCCGTTCCCTTTGTTGATTGAAGAAGGCCGGGCGAAGGTTGCCCTTCCTGTTTTTTAAAGAAGCAATACGCCCGAATAATTGTTGATATTGACAATTGGAGCTAGTATGAGTTCAAAACATACACCACAACAGTCGTTTGACGCTCTTCGCCGGTTTGTACGCGAAAGAAAACCGGTAGAGCAGTGCGAGATGTGTAGCATGGAACTGGGGCCAGACCATCAGCATTTAGTCGATCCATTGAGCCGGCAATTGATTTGTGCCTGCGATGCCTGCGCTATTCTCTTCAGCAGTCAGGGAGGTAAACAGCTCAGAAAAGTTCCTCGGCACGTTAAGTTCTTACAGAACTTCGACATGACTGACGAACAGTGGGAAAGCCTGATGATTCCCGTCGGCATGGCGTTTTTTTTCTACAGCAGCGTTGAGGGGCGTGTTATGGCTTTGTATCCGGGACCGGCCGGTGCGACAGAGTCTTTGCTGACCCTGGGGGCATGGGAGGAGATAGTGGGAAATAACCCCCTGCTTAAGGAGATGGAACCTGATGTGGAGGCGCTGCTGGTAAACAGAGTGGGCAGCGCTAGGGAGCATTACATAGTGCCAATAGACGAGTGCTATAAGCTTGTAGGTCTCATACGTATACACTGGAAGGGTTTGTCGGGGGGAACCGAAGTATGGAAAGAAATAGGTCATTTCTTTTTCAGAATGAAGGAGAAGTCCGAAGAGTCTAAAGGCGGTTCTACCCCGCTAGGAGGTGACTCTCATGCCTGACCTGAATTTTCAGGTGGAGAGTGCAGAGCCGCTTCCCTTCGCTGCGGCGCCGCTTCTTGTCTTCAAGCTGCGCGTCACAAATACCGACCGGGACGAACCGATCCAGACTGTCGTGCTACGATGTCAAATACAGATTGAAGCGACGCGCCGGCCCTATAGTGCTCAGGATAAAGAGCGGCTCTTTGAGCTTTTTGGTAAGCCTGAGCTGTGGAGCCGGTCACTGCGAACTATGCTCTGGACTCATACGAGCGTTATTGTTCCGCCGTTCACGGAGAGCAGCGTTATAGACCTTCCCGTACCGTGTACGTATGACTTTAATGTTGCCGCTGCTAAATACTTTTACATTCTAGAGGAAGGAGAGGTTCCACTCAACCTCCTTTTTAGCGGGACTGTTTTCTATTTGGGAGATAGCGGGGCGCTGCAAGTCGCCCAGATCTCCTGGGATAAAGAGGCTAATTTCCGCCTTCCTGTCCAGGTCTGGAAAGAGATGATGGATATTTATTATCCCAATAGCGCTTGGCTCTGCCTACGGAAGGATGTTTTTAACCGACTTTACGAATACAAGCTCTGTAACGGATTCCCGACATGGGAACAGGCGCTTGAGAATCTTCTTTCGACGAATGATTTGGATTTGTTTACATCGTTAAAGAAAAAAGAGGTGAAGCAATGAATTCGGGGCTTGTGGAAAAAATTGCCAATGCTCTCCTTTACGAGGGATATATGCTTTATCCCTATCGTCCCTCGGCTGTCAAGAACCGACAGCGCTGGAACTTTGGGGTGATATATCCTCAAGCCTATAGCTTAGTGCATGGAAGCGATAACGCCTGGTCAATGCAGACGGAATGCGTAGTGTTGGGTAATGCAGTTCAATTGAATACACCCATAATCAATGTAAAAGTACGATTCCTGCATCCGCTGGCAAAGGAAGTGGGCAGGCTGCTTCACCCATTATCTGAGTTGCCGCATGACTTGGAACCGGAGTTCCGTATCGTAGAATCGCTTCAGGTGGGCGACAGGGTCTTTCAATCGTGGCAAGAGGCTGTCGAAAGGGAGGTTATCACCCAGGAATTCCAAATGATCGACCTAGTAACCCAGCCGCAACGACTAGAGTTTGCCTTCCCACCCATCAGAGTAAGGGAGTTGAAACCCTTACGATCTTCTGCAGGGGAGGTCTCAGGGGTAATGATCACAAGACAGCAGCCAATAGAAGGAGCGGTTGAGGTGGCTGCCGAACATTATGGGAACCAGGTATTCAAGATTACCGTGCGTATACTCAATCTAATGCCCGTTGAAGAGGCTGACAAGATGAGCCGGGATGAGGCTTTAATGCGTTCTTTCGTTTCTGCACACACCATCCTCAATGTTCGCGGGGGCGAGTTTGTATCATTGCTTGATTACCGGAAGCAATTTCAAAAGATTGTAACCGAATGCCACAATGTTGGGACATGGCCGGTTTTGGTCGGCGAAGAGGGAGAGCGGGATACAATGCTCTCATCTCCGATAATACTGTACGACTACCCGCAGATCGCTCAAGAGAGCGCCGGTGACTTATTTGATGGAACTGAGATAGATGAGATTCTCATGCTTCGCATCATGACGCTGACTGAGGAGGAGAAAGAGGAGATACGACATACGGACGAACGCACGCGCCTGGTACTCGAAAGAACGGAGGCTATTCCTGAAGAGCAAATGATGAAGCTTCACGGAGCCGTAAGACATCTGAGGCCGCTCAAGGATAGTTCGGCACGCACCCTACAGGAGGAGATGCCAATGGATCGCTGGGACATATTGGAAGAAAAACCACGCCTCCAACAGGTCCGCATAGGTGAAATTGATGTCAAACCTGGGGACCGCGTCCGCCTACGGCCGCGACAAAACGGTACTGACATATTCGACTTGGCACTCGAGGGAAAAACCGCAACGATCGAAACTATAGAACAGGACTTTGAAGAAAGGATCTATCTTGCCGTTACCGTTGATGATGACCCCGCTAAGGAATTTGGATGCCAGAGAATGCCGGCACATCGGTTCTTTTTTTCCCCCGAGGAAATCGAGCCCCTTCGAACCTTTGACGATGTTGAGGGTTCGAGTCAAGTTAAATCAAACGATATAGAAGGGAGGGATTTATGATGCCCCAACCTGTGGAGAGCAATGTCGAACCTCGTATCCTCGTAGGTGGCATTGGAAACATATTCTTGGGTGACGATGCCTTTGGTGTTGAAGTTGCACAAAGATTAATCAAGCGCAGCTTACCAAGCGAAGTGAGGGTTGTCGATTTTGGGATACGCGGTTTTGATTTGACCTATGCACTGCTCGACGGCTACGATGTGGCTATTCTGGTTGATGCCGTTCCAAGAGGAGAGAAGCCGGGTACCCTATATGTTATCGAGCCTGACCTAAACGAACTGGATGTCCTGGACGACCAGGAAATGATGATTGAGACTCATGCTATGAACCCCATGAGGGTACTATGTATGGTCAAATCCATGGGAGGCGAGTTTAAACGGATTCTTCTGGTAGGATGCGAGCCGGCCACACTCGGTGGGGAAGAGGGAAGTATGGGACTCAGCGAGCCGGTGCAGGAAGCGGTGGACGAAGCTGTTGAGTTAATTGAGTCACTATTGGCTGATATTCTCAATGAGAACTTTAAAACAGCGACGCTATAGGTAAATTCTAGATTAAGGAGGAAATTGCAGATGGAAAGTAATAATGATCTGAGCACGTTGTTTCTGACAGGCGGTGTAGCTCTCATTGCTCTTGGCGTTGGGTTAATCATGGCGAACCCTGACCTTAGGCGGTCATTGATGCCGCTTACAGCAATGCTTCCGGGTCTGATTCCCAGCTTAGGGGAAAAAAATCTACAGGAGCTTGTGAAACTGGGAGATGGAGAAGCAGAACCTTTGAAGGTAGTTATGAACGCTTTGCTTCCCGACATTGAGCGCTATTTAAAAGCCAAATCAATGTGATTCTGCAGAGCATTGCCTTGTGTCAGCGGGAACGAGCGACATAAGAGTTTCGCACAGTTTTATCTAAATGTGTTAAAGGGTCTAAAAATGCACCTTTTTTAATGGGCAAAAAAATACCGTAATTATTAAAGGAGTCGAAATGCACGAGATGGGACTCGCAGAGGGGATTTTGGACGTGGTGCTTGATGCGGCGAAAGGTCAGAAAGTCAGGCGAATCCGTCTGCAAATTGGGAAGTTGCAGATGGTCGTTCCCGACAGTCTTGAGTTTTCATTTCAGCTTGTGTCGGATGGAACGACCGCGGGAGAAGCTGCGATTGAGATAGAAGAAGTCTCCGCTCGTTTTCGGTGCAAGGGGTGCGGCGTTGAGAGTGAAATCAACAACCCGCCTTTTCTGTGCCCGAGCTGTGAAGCGCCGGATGTTGAAGTGGTGTCGGGGGATCAGGTGTTGGTGGACGAAGTGGAGCTTGAGGACGGCGTCACACTGAGGCGACTCATTGTGGATGCCGATGAGATACTCGAGGAGCACATGAGGGAGCATCATTCTCACGACCACAAGCACGGCCACGACCACGATGAATGAAACATTACAGTATTGACCTATGTTTTAAGGTGTTATCAGGGCATACACTGCGTTTCTTGAATTGATTACAAATCTTATTCTAAGACGGGAAATTAAACTATGGCTGTCAGCTACAAGCTAGATAATAAAGAGAGTCGGTTCACAGTGCAGGCATTCGCGGGTGGAATGTTATCTACTTTTGCCCACAACCCAACCATAATTATCGGCGATTTTACCGGCGAAGTTAAGTTTGCGTCCGACGCCCCTGATGCCGCTTCTCTTCTCATCACGATTAAAGCGGACTCGCTCAAAGTTGTTGATGATGTCAGTGAGAAAGACCGTCAGGAAATAGAGGGGAAGATGCGAAATGAGGTACTTGAGACATCGACCTACTCTGATATTGTTTTCCGGAGTACTGATATATCGCTTGCCAAGGTTTCGGAAAACTGGTATCGAGCATTGATCAAGGGTGATTTGTCGCTTCACGGCGTGACAAGGAATGAGCAAATTGACTCGCAGTTGAGGGTAATTGGAGACAAACTGCGCGCAAGTGGGGAGTTCATGCTCAATCAGAGCGAATATGGAATCAGACAGGTCACTGCAGTGGGAGGGGCGGTCAAGCTCAAAGAAGGACTCAAGTTTTCATTCGAGATCATTGCTAGCAAAGAGGGTGAGTGATTGGATTTGGGGCTTGTCAGCAGGCTAACGGAGGTAAAAGCATATGTGGCACGGAATCATAGTAGCGGTCGCAATCATCGCAATCATCTCAGCTATAGCTGTGATTGACTTCACTTGGTATTGGGTGCTGGTTCTATGGATACTTGGTGTTTTATCTTCAGTGATTGGAATGCTTCCTGAAATTAAACGGTATATGAGTATAAGATCAATGTGATCTATTGCGGATCTCGCAAACTAGGGACTTAGGGATTAAGGAATATGCAGCGGGCATATATATCAAGATTAGAGGAGAGTAAACGTCTTAGGGTTATCGTGCGCGGAGCCGTTCAGGGGATTGGGTTTAGGCCTTTTATATACCGTTTGGCGGCTCAGCTCAAACTTAATGGCTGGGTTATAAATTCGTCTCAGGGGGTATTTATCGAGGTCGAGGGTATGGAGGAAGAGTTGAATACATTTCTTCTCCGATTGGATAGAGAAAAACCTGAAAGGGCCATTATCCAGAGTCTTGAGTTTTCCATTTTGGATCCCGTGGGTTTCAATGGCTTCGAGATAAGAGAAAGCGAAGGAACCGGAGAAAAAACGGTAATTGTTTTTCCTGAGATAGCAACCTGCAATGAATGCATCGAAGAGCTGTTTGCGCCCAACGACCGCCGATTTCACTACCCATTCACAAATTGTACTAACTGCGGCCCGCGTTTTACCATAATTGAAGCTCTTCCCTACGACAGACCAAATATTTCCATGAGGCTCTTCACAATGTGTCATGCCTGCCGCAATGAGTATGAAGAGCCTTTTGACAGAAGGTTTCATGCACAGCCGAACGCCTGTCCCGTCTGTGGCCCTGCGCTTGAGCTTTGCGACCGCAATGGAGTAGTTTACGCAAAAGGAGAGGGTGCTCTGCTAGAGGCAGCCGAGGCGGTGAAGCATGGGAATATAGTTGCCCTTAAGGCCTTGGGCGGCTTTCACCTAATTGTTGATGCCGGGAACGAAAAGGCAGTGGTTAGGCTCCGCGAAAGAAAAAAGCGGGAAGAAAAACCGTTTGCTCTTATGTTCCCATCTCTCGACCTTATAAGGAAATGTTGTGATGTTTCAACATTGGAAGAGCGACTTCTTTTATCTCCTGAAGCCCCTATTGTACTCCTGAGAAAGTTGAGAGATGTTGGTTCCAACCCGGATATCTTGGGTTGTGAATCGAGGTGCGAATCACTAATAGTCGAAGAGATAGCCCCCAATAATCCCTACCTTGGCGTGATGCTGCCCTACACACCGCTTCACCATATTTTGATGCGGGAGCTTGGTTTTCCCGTTGTTGCAACGAGCGGCAATCTTAGGGATGAACCTATTGTCACGGATGAGGAGGATGCTGCGTCTCGCCTCGAGGGCATTGCTGATTTCTTTTTAATTCACAACCGTCCGATAGTAAGGCATGTAGATGATTCAATTGCGCGTGTGAGCATGGGGAGGGAACAGCTTCTTAGGCGTTCAAGGGGATACGTTCCTCTTCCAATCCGTTTTAAACGTGCGCAAGACGGATGCTCCCTGCCTAAAATCTTGGCTGTGGGAGCACACCTGAAAAACACTGTGGCGATTTCTCTTGGATACCAGGCATTCATGAGTCAGCATATAGGCGACCTCGAGACGCAGGAGGCATACAACGCTTTTCAAAAGGTTATAAGGGACCTTAAAATGCTCTATGAATTTGAACCCGAGGCGGTTGCCTGCGATATGCACCCTGACTACCTTTCCACTAAATATGCGAAAAGGGCCGGTCTACCCTTGGTGGAGGTTCAGCACCATCATGCCCATGTTGCCGCCTGCATGGCTGAGAATGAGTTGGAGGGTCCGGTTTTAGGGGTTTGCTGGGACGGGACGGGTTTCGGCACGGATGGAACAGTGTGGGGCGGAGAGTTTCTTCTGGCTGATTACAGTTCGTTCAGTAGGGTTTGTCACTTTAAGACCTTTAGGCTTCCCGGAGGAGAAAAAGCCATACGTGAGCCACGGCGAACGGCTTTAGGGGTTCTATACGAGCTCTTTGGCGAGGGAGTTATGCAAAGACACGAAGTTCCACTTCTCGGAGCCTTTCAGAAGTATGAACTCCGAATCCTTGAGCAGATGATTAGGAAGGGTATAAACTCCCCTCTTACCTCAAGCGTAGGGCGTATTTTTGATGCAGTCTCATCTTTAATCGGCTTGAGGCAGAGGGTTAGCTTTGAGGGACAGGCTGCTATGGAGCTTGAGTATATTACAAGGGATGGGATTGAGTCATATTATCCATTTGAGGTTATAGAAAAAGAACGCGAACTCGGTCTTTCGATTCCTCAATCACCCAGGTCGTATGTTGTAGATTGGTCTAATACGATTTCAGCTATCTTGGAAGACATTCGTAAAGGGATATCTAGGGAAGAGATGGCAACGAAATTTCACAATACTCTTTCCGAAGTTTTAATACATGTAGCCAATCTTTTCGATATTGAGAAAGTAGTTTTGACCGGGGGCGTGTTTCAGAACCGTTATTTAACGGAGCGTGCATGGACAAGGCTTAAAGAGAAAGGTTTCAAACCATATATACATCAGAGGGTGCCCCCGAATGACGGAGGGATATCCTTAGGTCAGATAGCGGTTGCAACCGCACGGATACAGGATACAGGATGCAGGATGCACGATGAATCACGTATCGTGCATCATTTAAGATAAGGAGGTGAGCGGAAATGTGTCTAGCAATTCCTGGGAAAGTAGTTGAGATTTTTTTTGAAAACGGTTTAAAGATGGGCAAGGTTGATTTCGATGGTATTGCAAGAAAGGCATGTTTTGAGTATGTGCCGGATATAGAGATTGGGGATTACGCCCTTGTTCATGTGGGGTTTGCTCTGAGCAAGGTTGATGAGGAAGAGGCGAAAAAGGTTTTTGAATTTCTTGACGAGATGAATGAGCTCGGGGAACTTGCATCACCGCAGGAAGAAGATGATTAACTCGCCACGAATTTACACAGATGAACACTAATGAAAAGAAAATAAAAGGTAGAGTAGGAACGCATATATGCGTTCCGTACATTAGTCGGATTGATTTATTCGTGTAAATTCGTGCTTAATGATTAGGAGGTCTAAATGAAATACCTTGATGAATATAGAGACGGAGAAGCAGCATCTCGGATGGTGGATATGATTCACCGTTTGGCAAAGCGCCCATGGGTCATAATGGAGGTGTGCGGAGGGCAGACCCATACTATAGTTAAATACGGAATAGACGAGCTTCTGCCGGAAGAGGTTACGCTTGTTCACGGCCCTGGATGTCCTGTCTGTGTCACTCCGCTCGAGATGATTGATAAAGCCTTAGAGATTGCCTCGCGTCCCGACGTGATATTTACCTCGTTTGGAGACATGCTGAGAGTACCCGGTTCAAAAAAAGACCTCTTTTCAGTTAAATCCGAGGGTGGAGATGTGAGAATAGTCTACTCACCGCTCGATGCATTGAATGTAGCTCGAAATAACCCTGATAAAAAAGTGGTCTTCTTCGCAGTCGGTTTTGAGACTACGGCTCCGGCAAACGCAATGTCCGTATGGCAGGCAAATAAATTAGGGGTAAAGAACTTTTCTATACTTGTCTCTCACGTGTGTGTTCCCCCCTCAATGGCATCTATTCTGCAATCGCCGCACAATCGCGTTCAGGGGTTTCTGGGCGCAGGACATGTGTGCGCCGTGATGGGGTGGAGAGAGTACGAACCGATAAGCGCCCGTTACAAAGTTCCTATAGTTGTTACAGGTTTTGAGCCCCTGGATTTACTCGAAGGTGTTTACATGGCGGTAAAACAATTGGAAGAGGGAAGGGCAGAGGTCGAAAACCAGTATGTAAGAGCGGTAAAGCGCGCCGGCAACACCCCTGCTCAAAAACTTATCTTGAGCGTTTTTGAAGTTGCGGATAGGAAGTGGAGAGGAATAGGAATAATTCCGAAAAGCGGATATAAGCTCAGATATGAGTACAGAGAGCACGATGCCGAGAGGATATTTGAAGTAGATTATATAGAGGCTGAGGAGTCTTCAATCTGTATCAGCGGCCAGGTTTTGAAGGGTTTAAAGAAACCGCACGAATGCCCCGCTTTCGGCAAAGAGTGCACGCCAGAGCGCCCGTTAGGCGCAACTATGGTATCCTCGGAAGGGGCATGCGCAGCTTATTATAACTACGGAAGGTACTTAAAGTCGGCAGCTGTTGGTGGAAGTTAGCTGCTTTCCGTTTTGCCACTAAGGTAAAAAGACACGAAAGAATGATGTTTATTTGTTGAAGTGCTTGTGGTTAAGACAAATAAACACGTTAACCATTCAACCCCGGTTCATTTTGCGTCTTAGTGTGTTTGTGGCTAGAATGTTTTCTATAGCCTGGAAAAGAGGTGAGTGAAATGAATCCGATGAAGGAAACAATAATGCGCAAGTGCCGGGAAAGCATGGATCAAAAAGAGAGTTTCTTTGAAGAGAACGCAGATAAAATTGTAAAGCTTGCCGAGGACATGGCAAAAGCATTCAATAGTGGCAATAAACTTCTCGTCATGGGAAACGGGGGAAGCGCTTGTGATGCACAGCACGTTGCCGTAGAGTTTCTTCACCCGATTATAGAGAAGCGACGTCCTCTTCCGGCGATTGCTCTCAACACCGATGTGGCCACAATGACGGCTATAGGTAATGATAAGGATTTTTCGATGGTTTTCAGCGATCAGGTCAAGCTTCTTGGGAGAGAAGGAGATATGGCTCTGGGAATCAGCACAAGCGGCAAATCACCAAACGTTCTTCGAGCACTCAAAGCGGCAAAAGAAATGGGTATGCTGACAATAGGCTTTGCGGGGAAAGACGGAGGCCAGATGCCTGATGTGTCCGATTACTGTTTTGTAGTCCCTACCTTCAGCATCCATCGAATTCAGGAAACCCAGGAAACGCTCCTCCATATTATGTGGGACATGGTTCATGTTGTGATGGGAGAAGAGGACATTATTTAATCGTTAGTTGTTTCTCTCCTTCCACCCTTTGCGGGGGAAAGCTGGGGCGATCAATACAAGAAGCCTCCCGCGCTTTTTTCGTTCGAGTCCATCTGTGCCAATCAGTGTCTAAATCTAAAAAGGAGTGTTAGATGTCAGAAAAGATCGAGTTCACCCTAAGCTGCCCTTTACCTATAACAAACTACAAAAACATACTTCTCGGTCACGGGAGCGGAGGTAAACTTTCAACTGACCTTACAAAAAAAATATTCCTTTCCCAATTCGGGAATCAGTATCTTGGACCACTCAACGATGCCGCCGTATTCGATGTGGATGGAACAAGATTGGCCTTTACGACAGATTCATACGTTGTAAGCCCGATATTCTTTCCAGGGGGAGACATAGGCAGGCTTGCGGTGAATGGAACGGTAAACGACCTTGCTGTAAGCGGAGCAAAGCCCCTATACATAAGTGCTGGTTTTATTCTTGAGGAAGGGTTTCCTATAGAAGAACTGTGGAAAGTCGTTCTTTCGATGAAGGATGCCTGTGAAAAAGCGGGCGTCCTGCTCGTTACCGGGGATACGAAGGTGGTAGACAGGGGAAAGGCGGATAAGATTTTTGTAAACACATCGGGGGTCGGCATTGTGGAAAAGGGCGTCCGAATAACTTCTGATGGAGCGAAACCTGGGGATAAGGTAATTCTGAGCGGATCTATAGGGGTTCACGGAATTGCTATTATGTCGGTCAGAGAGGGACTAGAATTTGAGACTCAAATCTTGAGCGATACGGCGCCGTTAACATCTGTGGTAAAAGATATGCTCGATGTCAGCACAAAAATAAACTGTATGAGGGACCCCACTCGCGGCGGTGTTGCGAGCGCCCTGAATGAAATAGCATCCAGCTCCAAGGTTGGGATTAGAATAGACGAGAGTAAAATCCCTATAACAAGGGAAGTGAGGGGAGCCTGTGAAATGCTGGGACTCGACCCTCTTTACGTGGCAAACGAGGGGAAACTGATCGCGATCGTGGACAGAGGGGATGCAGAAAGTATAGTTGAAAGAATGAGGATGAATTCTTTGTCCAGTGAGGCGGTAATTATCGGAGAAGTCATAGACGATCATCCCGGAATAGTTTTCATGAAGACCACAATCGGCGGAACTAGGGTAGTGGATACGTTGACGGGCGAACAGCTTCCCAGGATTTGTTGAGGAAGATGCGAGATTGAAGTATATCAGGCATAATGCATCTTGGATCGTCTTATCTAAGATGAAACTTCCCTATCACGTTGACCTAATCGTGTTTGACCTGGATGGAACGCTCATTGATTCGCGGGAAGACCTAGCCAACTCTGCTAACTATGTGCTGAATAGGCTTGGCTTGGAGGAGCTTTCCGTCGAAATTCTCTCTTCTTTTATCGGAGATGGAGTGTATAAGCTGGTTGAGCGCGCACTCGACTGGCAGACTAGTCCGGGGCGGGCATACCCCGGGTCCGTCGACGAAGCAGTAGAATTATTCCGCGCACACTACGCTGAGCACCTTGTTGATCGAACCCGTTTATACCCTGGGGTCTTAGAAACCTTGAACCACTTTCAGGGGAAGAAGAAGGCCGTCGTGACGAACAAGCCATTCGACTTTGCTATGTCGATTCTCAACAACTTGGGGATCGTCGAACACTTCGATGTTGTCTTGGGGGGAGACAGCACAACTAATCGGAAGCCAGATCCGGAGCCGTTAGAGGAGGTTTTGACGCGTCTCCGCATCCTCAAGGAAAGAGCGGTCATCGTTGGCGATAGTCCTCAGGATATAGAGATGGCAAGGAGAGCCGGGCTTCTCTCCATTGCCGTTACTTATGGCTTAGGGCAGAGAGAAGAACTGATTAAAGCCGAGCCTGATCTCTTTATCGAAAAGCTCTACGACCTGGCTAATTATCTTAGTTAGCGTTTGTGGGCGCCATGTTCATTGAATTTTCAACCTTGATTTATCACGCTAGGATCCATGTGCATGATTTCCCAAATGTGTCCATCCAAATCCTGAAACCCATGCCCGTACATAAAGCCGTGGTCTTGTGGCTCGTTGTAGGTTGTCCCGCCCGCGGCAACTGCCTTGCTGACCATTTCATCGACCTTTTCCCGGCTCTCAGAAGATAAGCAGACAAGCACTTCAGTGTATTTCTTCGCATCGCAGATTTCTTTGGGAGTGAAAATCTTGAACTTTTCCTCAGTCAATAGCATAACGAATATGTCGTCGGCCACAATCATGCAGGTGGCAGTATCGTCGGTAAATTGAGGATTGAACTTAAAGCCGAGCTTGGTGAAGAACTCGATAGACTTATTGAGATTCTTTACTGGTAGATTCACGAAAATCTGAGTAGCCATGTTTCCTCCTCTTCAAAATTTATTGGGTTTAGGAACCGGTGAGCCAACCTCAGTCCTTCTCAAGCGTCAATGAGCCCTAGTAACACCGGTTTGATGTCGAGTATCGGCGTACCGTCCACCGCCTCCAAGGGCTCGACCCGCACACGCGCAGACACGCCAATCTCCAAGACACGAACTAGGTGCAGCCCGATGGGATTCGGCCGATCCGGCGAACGTGTGGCAAAAACTCCCTTCAGCGGGTTTGCGGGATTGTCTCGGGGGTGAACTTGCAAGATGTCACGATCCGCTTGATGCAGCCAAGTCAATAGAATCACCTCCTGTCCAGCGGCAACACCGTCTAGCGCCTCGGCGTACTCCGGATAGATCTCCACCCATGCATCAAGTGCGCCTTCCGAGCCTTGCTTGGGTGCGTCCTTCCTATCAGTAAGCCGGGAGCGGACGAAGCCGACCGGTCGCAGCGAATAGGTGTCAGCAGAGGTCATATTCTTGCTCCTTGAGAGAACAATTAATTAGACGAGTAAAAATTCGCTCGGATACATTCATCGAGCGGTGTACCCGCCATTAGCGAAAATCGTTTGCCCAGTGATCCACCAACCGTCGGTGGCCAGGAATCTAACGATGGGGACGATGTCCTCGATCCTGGTCAGGTCGCCGTTCATAGCCTGCGACTTGTGATAGGCCACGCGCTCTGGTGTTTCCTGGCCGTAGAAGAACGGAGTGTCCATCGGGCCGGGGCCAACCGTGGTGACCGAAATGCCGCGTGAACCGAACTCTTTAGCTGCCGCACGGGTAAAGTGCTCGACCGGCGCCTTGGCGCCCGCGTAGGTGGAATAGCCGTCCGTGAAGGCCGCCAGCAGCGAGGTCACGATGGTGATGATCTTGCCGTTGTCGTTGAGATTCTTGCCGGCTTCTTTGATGAAGAAGTAGGCCGCCTTAGCGTTAATGTCGAACATCGAGTCGTACTCTTCCTCGGTTATGTCGACGATCGGTTTGCGCAGCACTTTGCCGACGGTGTTGACGGCGATGTCGATGCCGCCGAAGCGGTCCTTGGCTTGCTCGAACAGGGCGGTGACATTGGCTGGCTTGGTCAGGTCGCCTTGCATGGCGTAGGCGTCGCCGCCCAAATCCTTGACCGCTTGCACCGTGGCTTCGGCATCCGGCCGGGTGACGTCGCTGTTATAGTGCACCACGACCTTGGCGCCGTCCTTGGCGAACTCGCGGCTGATGAGGGCGCCCAAGTTCTTGGCGCCGCCGCCGATAACAACTTTTCCGTTCAGCGTGTGGTTGCCCATGGTTGATTCTCCTTTCGCTGGTTGATGAAGCGTAGCTATTAAATATACGAACTTTTAGTTCTTATATTTACCCTGTACAGAGTATCATGCGGATTTCCCGTACATTTTCACTTTAATTAGAATGTCCACTTAAGTCAACAATTCGAGTTTTTGGTGGGAGGTCATTTAGTTATAGTGTCCCGGAAGATAATCAGTAATGAGGTCATTTGTATGTTAAGAGGAGAGTTGAGTTATCCTGATCAGATAACCAACTTGGGCAAAGCAGACTGTTTGTCATTAGGTTCAAAGAGACCGTCTCGCAGCAAAGTCGCTTTGCCCGTCTTT
>Ga0187893_10004947_pt1 | contig 24590 bp, 25 predicted proteins | sample MA1701074metaG_FD_139574 | JGI IMG/M metagenome (GOLD analysis project Ga0187893, IMG submission 139574) | White microbial mat communities from a basaltic lava cave in the Kipuka Kanohina Cave System on the Island of Hawaii, USA - MA170107-4 metaG ... | reverse complement strand
TGCTCGCCGCGTATTTGAATCGTGAGCGCCTCACAGAAGAACAACTAACCGGAACTCGTTACTCGGCGTTGTTGATGATCTATGCATCTTCGACTGCGGACATCTTTTTCAATGGAGTAGCGGACTCGCCCTGGTTGCCATTGATCCTCGGCGCTCTTTCGCTCTGCGGAATTTTTGCTGGCATCAGTTTTCGCATTCGCGGTTTGTTGTTGCTGGGCTCAGTCTTTCTGTTGCTGGCCATTATCACGATGATCTACTACGCCTCGGTCAACCTGGGGTGGACCTGGCTTTGGTATGTGGCGGGAATTGTTACCGGGGCCACAATCATCTTCATGTTTGCTGTTTTCGAAAAGAAGCGTGTGGAAGTATTGCGGGTAGTGGAAGGCCTACGAGAATGGGATCGCTAATCCTCGCACTGGGACCGTCCCGGTAAGCAATGACCAATGATAAATATGCCGGAGGGACAGCTCGATTTCTACTTTAATTGAACCTATTGCGGCGAGGGGCGGCCACGGAGGGCCGCCCCTACAAGCTTTTCAGAGTGCCCGCATGAATGCTACGAGGTCCTTTTTCTCCGTGGCGTTGAGATTTAAGGAGAGCACCAGATTGAAGAATTCAACAGTGTCCTCCAAAGTTAGAAGCCGGCCATCGTGCAGGTAAGGCGGAGACTCCTTAATGCCTCGCAGCGGGAATGTCTTGATTGGACCCTGAGCGGTGATCATCATCCCACCTTCCATACGCGGACGGAAAAACCGTTCAACTTTGAGATTGTGCATCATGTTGTCAGTATAGAACGGTGGGAGATGACAAGCGCTGCAGGTAGCCTTGCCAAAGAACAAGTCCTCGCCACGAATTTCGCTTTCACTAGCCTTGCTTCGATCCAGGCGGCCCAGTAGATTCAGCTTGGGCGCCGGCGGAAAGTCGAAAAGCGCCTGAACCTCGGCCATAAAGTGGACCTGTGAACCACGATCCAGCGGGCTGACTCCCTTTTTGGTGGCGATTACCGGATCGCCATCGAAGTAAGCCGCGCGTTGCTCGAACTCAGTAAAGTCCTCCACCGAGCGCAAAGCCCGCTGTGAACCGAAGAGCCTCTGAATGTTTACCCCACGCAGCGACGGCGTATCAATCCGGCGTCGGTGTTCCTGCGGCCGAATATCACCGACCAGATGAGTCGCGGCGGAAGTATGGCCGTTGACATGGCAGTCTAAACATGCGACGCCAATCATTCCGTCGGCCCGCTCGGTCTTGCGATCATCTGTGGCATTAAACTGCTGTTGCGGAAACTGCGTTACCAGCAAGCGTAAGCCTTCCAGGTCCTTGGGATTGAGGATACCGTTGAAGAGCTCGTAAAAGTTATTTACGGTAACCATCTGCCCTTGGGAAACATCGCCTAGATCCGGTCGAGTGGTGAGAAAAATCGCTGGAGGAAACTCTGGTAGAAAGTGGTCTGGAAGATCGAAATCCAGGTCGAAACGTTCCAGGCGCGGCAGGGCTTTAATCTCAATCTGAGGAAAAAGCATCCCGCCCACGGGATGATTTGGGTGTGGCAATGGCAGGTAGGGAAAAAGCTCCTTCTGTTTAATTTCGTCGGGTGTCATGCGCCCAAGTTGCTCCCAGGAAACCCCACCCTTGAGTTTGGCAGTGGGTCCCACCGGAATGGGCTTACCGCGGGTCATTTTTACACTTTCGTCCACGCGCCGGGTTAAGTCATAGCGCTGTTCAAGTAGTCGCTGGGCGGTTTCATTCACGCTTGCCTTTGCGGCCTTGTCTCTGGCTCGGACTACTTCAAATGGCTCCTCCACGACCGGCATAAAGGAGGATTGGCGTTTAGGCTCTTGCGTCTGAGCGCCCGTTTCCCTGGTCACCAGAATCGTTGCGATGGCAGTCAAAGCAAATGCCAGTATGACGAGCATCCGGATTCGTTGAGTGTTCTTCATAAAGACTCCTTTTGGGTTTCCTTTCGCCTCAGAAAATCCCACCATGGGACTGTTAGAAAATTCTGATCACCATCGGCTTTAGAGACTGTGTCAAGAACCTAGAGGGGCGTCCCTTCCTACAAACCACCGCAGGTGTTTGTTGAGCATAGAAAGCTTTTCGAGCTCGAACCTCGCTAAAATGGCAGACCCGTGACTCTGTTGACATAGGTGAATCAGATGGAATAACACGCGAAGCGAAAAATAATTCCCAAAATTGACGCCCTGTTTTTTTCCAGTCTGGAATATTTTTCCTCTCGAGGTGTTGTATTAGAATACGGAGCCTCTCGGATAACATGCGAATCCAAAGCTCTGAGCATAGCTCGGTGGAGTTTAGTCAGGCGGCCCTCGATTATCTCGATGCGCTGTATGGATACGCCCTGACACTTACACATGACCAAGGCGAGGCCGAGGATCTGGTGCAGGACACCTACCTGCGAGCTGTACGCGCGTTTGGTCAATTAGTGCCAAATAGCAACTTGAAAAGCTGGCTGTTTGTAATCATGCGCAACGCCTGGCTCAACCAGTTGCGCCACCGGCAAAGCGGGCCACACTTTATCGACCTGGATGGGGAGGAAAATCAGGCGGCTGGATGGACAGATCATCGGATGCCCGATCCTCACATCCTCTATCTTCGCAAGCTTGAGCGAGCGGAAATCGCCGCGGCCGTCGACAGTTTGCCCAGGCTCTACCGGGAGATCATTGTGCTTAGAGACTTCGAGGGGTTCAGCTACCAGGAGATTGCGACTATGCTGGGGTGTCCGGCGGGAACGGTTATGTCCCGGCTGGGCCGCGCCCGAGCGAAATTGAGGCGCATGCTTAAAGCCTGGCAGCCCGCCCGAGCTGCAAAGGCGGTGTGAAGATTTGAAGGATGATTGACTGCAAGGAAATTCATGACCGCATTGCCCTCTACCTGGATGAGGAGCTCGAGGGCTCTGAGCGAGCTGGATTTGAAGCACATGTCCAAAGCTGCGGCGCCTGTCACGCACGATTGAAGAGCGAGCGAGAGTTTCTGGGGGTGGTGCGTTCCGCCAAGCCACTTCACACTGCTTCGCCGGAGCTTCGTGGTCGAATGGAGGAGCTGCTTGGCAAGTACCTAAAGTTGCCCGTCGCAACACCAAGTCTGCGAAGACAGGTAGAATATTCTTTGAGGCTTGGAAAGGGATCCTTGCCTGCTTTCGCCAACTTTCGAACTCTGATTGCTGCGTCTGCGTTCGTTGCAATTCTGGTCTTTCTCGGATTCTGGCTGGTGACCAGAGAGTCCACTTATAAAGATAGGGAAGGGCTGATCGCTGGCCCGTCAGAGTTTGCGCTCATGGCGGCGGATACTCACCTGCGACACGTTCGAGGTCAACTGCCCCTGGAAATAGATTCCCACGCCCCTCAGGAGATTTCCTCCTGGTTTAAGGACAAGCTGCCGTTCAGTGTGAAGTTGCCGAATTATCAGGAATCATCTGGTCAGGAGAAGCTTTATCAGCTAGAAGGGGCACGACTGGTGGGTTATAAAAACGACTATGCCGCCTACGTGGCTTATCAGATGCGTGATCACCCAATTAGTTTGGTGATAACTTCCAATGCCGTAGCCACTCCCTCAGGTGGTCAGGAGATCGCTGCCAAGGGTTTGGTTTTCCATTACGACTCGATCAATGGGTTCAAGGTAATTACCTGGGCTGATCGCGGACTGACCTATGCCCTGGTCTCGAATTTGGAAGAGCGCGGACAACAATCCTGTGTGGTTTGTCATCATGGCACCAACGACCGGGAGTTCATTGAAAGTCTCAGGCCCCGCTCGTAAGACCTTTGGTTCATCTCGGAATATTCATGACCGTCCCCACGCCTGCATAGAGATACTTTTCGCCGAAGATTTTTTGCAGACTGGCAAAGGCCGGCTCCCCGGTACAGTGACCAGGGGCGACCTCTGCTACTTTCCACTTATCGCGGAGGGCCAACGCGAACCTCTCAATCTCAGCCTCTGGCATGCTGACCCAGTGGAGTCCGCCAAAAATGAGCTGAACCCTATTGTCTGCAGCAGAAGCTGCCTCGAGAATACTTTCGATACCGGGGTGAGAGCAGCCCACAAGCAAGACCTGGCCCTTGCTTGTCTTAATGCTCAAGGAAAGTTCCGGCAGAGAAAACCCCGTTGCCTGGGAGCCAGACGGGACTATTTTTATGCCCGGCGCGATTTCCGTAATGTCTCTCATCAGCTCTAAATTTGCCCCAGTCCAGGCACTGCCATGAGGCACCGATGTTGGCGCCACGCCGGCAAAGTAACGCATATGCGCCGGCAGAGACGGAACGCTGCGCCGGTAAAACTCAGGCGGCGTAAGACCTCCGAAGTGTTCGTCGCTCGGCACATAAATTTTGACCCTGGGATTGACCTTCAGGAGGTGACGCAAGCCGTCTGTGTGGTCCCCGTGTCGATGAGAGATGACCACAAAGTCTAAGCGGGTGAGATGAATGCCCAGGGCCTTGACGTTGTGAGCAAAGATCTCCGCGTTATTGCCCGTGTCGAAAAGGACCCGTTTCCCGCCATGCTCCACCAAAGCTGAGAAACCCCAGTCCATCTTCAGCGCGCTGGATTTGCCGAAGGCGTCTACTATGATTGTTACGCGGCTGATGGACTCGGCTCCACTGACAGTTTGAGTAACAGCCAGCGCCAAAGTCAGCATCAAAATGATGGATAACTTGTCCGACATACCGTCTTCCTCCGAAAACTACTTAAGTCGCTTGCGAAAGAACACTTCTCCAATACCACCTTCATTGATACCGGCAATAGCACCGCACTCTTCGAACCCGATGTGACGATGCCAGGCTTGCGCCTCCGGGTCGTTAACCTGAGATGAGCTGTAAATGACCGTGTAACCTTCAGCGCGCAAAGACTCCTCCGCGAAGGCAAGAAGTGCCTTGCCAATTCCCTGGCGCCGAAACTCCGGCAAAACACGAATCAAGGCAATGAAGGGCTTTCGCGACCAGAGGTACTCAAGACGCAGGTAGCCCACCAGTGAACCGTTTTGTTCAGCTACGACGATCTCCCGCCATTCAATTTTACGCTGGAGAATCTCGGTCGAGAGGTAGAGATCTTGGCCGACAAAGTCGCAGTCAGAAAGATTTGCGAAGCGAGTAGTAAGCTGCTCGGCGGGCATTGATAAGTTTCTATCTGGTCCTGAGGAAAGAACGCCGGCCTGGAGAAACGTTTCTACCGTTGCACTATTCAAATCGTAGTCCTGCAGAGTGTCGCGCGATACCCAGGCATAGTCCGAGAATTCCGGGCTCAGTTTTATTTCGTCGCTCGCTGCCCGGCATAAGAAAACCAGAAAGATCATATAAACTTCTAATTTACTCGCGTCAGCAAACGATTTTTCATGCAGTCCATCTTTGAAAAATAAGGGTTTGATATCGCTGATTTCGATGCCCAGTTCCTCTTTAATCTCCCGGCGCAAGGCCGCTTCCATTCTTTCGCCCGCTTCTATGCCCCCGCCGGGCAATCCCCACTGACCGGGGAAGACCCCGCGATCCCTGGGCATCCGGCAGATCAAGAAGTCGCCTTGTTCGTTCTGGACCAGGGCAACAACTATGACTCGGGATTGAACTGCAGGTTTTGATGCGCTATTCAGGATCATTCACCAATTCAACGACCTTCGGGCGAGGGCACCTCAGCTTCATTGAGGAGTTCAATTAACCGATTGTAATCAGAAAAATCCTCAATCAAATGTTTGGCCCCCATTTGTTGTAACTTTGTATAGGATTCTCCAGAAGTCACGCCAAGAAAAGCAAAATTAAGACGACGGGCGGCGCGGACGTCCCAGACACCGTCCCCAATGCTGACGATTTTTTCGAAGCGGTCCAAAGCATGCTTGCGCAAAGATCGAGCTACTGCCGCCTCTAAGATTTCCTCTCGAGAGAGCCCATCCTCAGCGTAAGCAGCCGGAATTCCATCAATATCAATTGCTGCTACTGTTAATTTCAATAAGGCGGATTCACACCAGCAACCCGTGGCGATCGCCACAGCCCAATCAGCTTCGCGCTGCAGCCGATTTAGGGCTCCGGTGGCGCCGACAATTTCCGCAAAGCGAGAAGAGTTGGATTGGTATTGCTGGCTCAGTTTCTTCACGAAACAGGATTTGAACCGGCTTAATTCGGTTGTCTCAGGGGTTCGGCCGAACTTCTCTTGAAAAATTTGCAGTGTAATTCCCGAGTCAGTTGTATGCGCATATGCCGCCCAGTTCATATTGATCTGAGTTATTCCCTGAGATTCAGCCAGAGCCTCGATGAAGCATTCATCATCGACGTTGTTGGTATTAGTCAGCGTCCCATCAATATCGAAAATTGCCAGTTTCATATTTCAAACCATCGTCAGTATTTAGAACTCCAACCCCCGGGGTAATATACGGCTTCCCTTGCTCCGGAGTTCAAGCACAGTTTTGTTCACTACCAAAGGCTCGTGAAGCGATGCGTTTCATTGTGCGAGGATCAATACAAACGCGCTGACCAGGCAGCGCACTCCAAAAGTGATCACTGCGTAACAATTGTGCCCATGCGCACTACTTCAAAATTTGATCCCTTGATGGTCTTTAACGTGCCTAATTCGTTGTCGTCCCAGCGCAGATCCGGAGCACCGCTGATATACCAGTTTGAACCATTATCGGCCAGAATCATGCCATATTTTTTCAAAGCCCGCAGAATTACCTGCATGCGCGGTGAAAAATTTGAAATATCGAACCCGGCCTTCAAACGGACGCGCATTCCCATTGGTGGACGATTCGGACTTGTGTCACTGCTAGCAAAGTGGCGAGCCGGATAAACATAGGCCCTTCGAGTTCGCTGTGCGGTGAAGCGAAGTGCGTGTTTGATCTCTCCTTGCTCAAAAACTTCGTCGTAGCGCACCAGTCCAGGAAAAATGGGCAAACCGGCGGCATCGGCCGACGTCCAGCCAGCGGGCCGCAAGGCGTTGGAATTCAAATCGAAGACTGCTCCGCAGGCCGCATCCCAGCTGGCCCCATTGTTGATTGGAAAGGCATAGAACAACTCGTAAAGCTTCCAGTTGTCGCGGTCGATTACCAGCACGTGACGATCGCCACTCGAAGTTGGTCCACCCTCAATCGGCGCATCCGCTGGCATAGGATAAGGACCGGGATCACTTTCGTCACCATACGCAGTGAAGTTGATCGGGACGCGGGGTTGATTCCCCGCAACCACGATGTAAGGGATGCCGTTAGGAGCACCGCTGTAAACAGTTCCGAAATCAGGGTGCAGTCCAATGTTCAGCCCTATACTGGCAATCAGATTGTCAGAATTGGGATCGACCTCCGCTGAAGAAATGTCCTGGTTCCACGGATTGTCAGAAGGAAATACCTGCTTTCCATGCAGACTGGCACCCGGTCCCAAATCGGGTACAGGCGTTGCCGGATCGTCCGGCGGACCACCGCCCAGATGGCCAATCCCAATGCGCACTCGGTTGCTGTTGACGCTACGTAGAGTGATTCTCACCAACACGTCGCCGACCTCACCGAGATTATCGTTTAGACGCACTACCACGGAAGTCATCCAGGGAAATCCCGGAACTGTGCCCACATATTCAACCGGTAATGAATAGTGTGCACCTGAGGCGTCTTCAGCGTCGGCAGTCACGGCCGAGGCATCTTCTCCAGGATTTAGGGTCAAGTTAGCGGCAAAGAGGTTGATTCGGGTGCGGCGGTCAGTGCCAAACAAAACAGGCGCCGTCAGAGGAAAAGGCTCTGAACGCGAAGTGACAGAATCCAGAGCGATTGCCCGGGTTGAGTTTGGTTGCGCGAGTAGGGTCAGCGTCGTTGACTGAGGCGGTAAAGGTACTGTAGTAACACGGGCCCTACTCGAGAACCCAACTCCCAGCAGCAGAAAAAACAGGGAAACCAGACAAAGAAGCAATCTGCTGACAGGCCAGAATCTGGATTTAGCCTTTGACATTGAGAGACCACCCCGCGGTCCTTAGTTTGAGGTATTTGGGGCTGTGAGGAGGAAGCGAAGTAACTGGATTTACCCTAATTTGCCGGGGATATCAAAGTCAAGAAAAATCGACTGCTCAGCGGTCCCTACACCGGCATCACGCCATGTTTGAACATCTCAAACCATAAGCGAGTATCGGCCTCGTTATAGAGCTGCAATTCTTTGATTACCTCTCGCGCAAACTCGATGCTGCTTAAGCCACTTGCGGTAATGAGGTTTTGATCCGTTACCGCCAGCTGGTCTACATAAAAATCATCATCGTGGTAATCATTGACCATCGTTTTTAAGTAATCTTTTGAGTTGCTTGTGTGACGAATATTGTGGGTCAGCCCCGCCCTGGCAAACTCTAGCGTGGCGCCGCAAATCGCGCCAATCAGAACGTTTTCAGCATGAAGCCGCTTGAGCAAATCCTTAAGATTCCCAAATGATTCCGTCTCCCAAATTTCCCCACCCGGCAACATAAAGATACGGGTCTCATCAGGTGTAATGGCGGCAAGCGTCGTGTCAGGTTTGAGTTTGACGCCGCCCATGGTTGTAACAGATCCCTCTGAAAACCCGACGGAAACAACCTCGAATTTTCCGGATTTGTTAATTTCGCACAACGCGTGGGCCAATTCCCAGTCTGCCAAACCGTCGAATACCAGAAAGTAGGCTTTAGGTTTCACGGATTAAGTTTGAAGTTTTTGGGAACAAACTCGAGTGAGAGAATTTTACCGTCGACTTTGCTGCGTGCGTCTGCAGCCGGCACGTAACAGATCACAATCGTGTCTGGCGGCTTGCGCGAACCACAGGTGATCTCGCCGCCAGCGTCGTTAGTGAAGGCGACAATCTCCACATCCTCGAACTTGGCTGCTTGAAGTCGCAGAACCTTTTCACCTGCTTGAATAACGAACGTGATGGTTTTTGCACTGCACTCCACGCGCACCAGCAGCCCCTGAATCTGTTTTTCACCTTCGGCTGGTTTCCGCAGGGCCTCGCGCAAGTACGACGACTCGTCGATAACCACGGCCGGCTGATCTTGAGCCGCAGTCATTGTGGATATTGATGGGCGGTTTGCCGAAGCTCGCTCCTGGGCGGCGCGAAAGCGAGCCATTTGCTGTTCATAAGACTCAACCTGAGCGAGCATATCTTTGGCCTGCTCCCGGTCTTGCTCGTCGCTCGCATTTTGACTCAGGCGTTCCAAAATCCCTCGAGAGTTTTTGTAATCCTGTTTTCGTATAAAGATCTGGGCCAGCATTAAATGCAGATCACTGCGTCCCGGCGATCCCTTGAGAGCGTGTTTCAGTAGTTCAATCGATTCATCTAGTTGCGTGCCATCGACCAGATTGACAAAGGCCAGGAGCCGGTAAGCCTCACTATAATCCGGTCTCAATCGAATGGTGGTGTTTAACTCGCTCCGAATTTTGGCAAGAGTTTCCGGGGCATAGCGATTCACCATCTGCATCTCGTTCATCCCTTCGCGGCTGAGTGCGTAGGCGTAATAGTAATGAATCAGGTAGTTCTGAGAACTTCCCTGCACCGCGCGTTCCAGGCTCTGACGAGCTTCGTCTATTTTGCCCTGACGAACACGCAGCATCGCCATAGAAGCATTGGCCATTGGTTGATTAGGATCCAGTGTCAGGGCCTTTTTCAAGTAGGCTTCACATTCTGCGCGGTCACTGTGCAGTAGCAAATCTCCCAGGTAGGCCTGGGCCTCGGCTTCGCTCAGGACGGCTGTCTGCACTTGCGAGTCAATTTCCAGCTTTTGCGCAAAAGCTCCCGTGATGATCGGGTACCGATCGTTTCGCACATATTGCCGCAGTTCTTTCTCCATCTTCTCAAAAGTGGATTGAAACGCCTTCTGAAATGCTTGTTCCATTTCGACGCCAGCGTCCATATTCTTAATAAATTCCGTCATTTGGTTAAGACGCTGGCCATTGTTACCAAGAATTATGTAGTGAATCAGCGCCCACGACTGCGCGTAGAAGATGCTTTGCTTATCCCGCTCGTTGTAATAGGGAGATTTGTGGTCAACCTGAAATAGCGTACGCAGGGGAAGCATCTTTTCCCGCAGTAGAAAGACATGACTGGAAATTGGGCTACCCAGCACGATTTTCCGATCATCGCTGATCTTGAAAGTGCTGTAGTACTCTGCCAGACCCTCATTAAGCCAATTCGGCACATTCCCCATTGTGTTCTTAACCAGCAGGTGAATGTACTCGTGAAAGATCACGCTGAAAGGGTTCTGCTCTCCGCGCACCTCAGTGGTGAGCGTGATGTAGTTAACATCGGAACCAGGCTGAAAGTAACCGGCGGTGTTGGGGTTGGTTTTAAAGGGCCGGTAGGAGCTGTCGCTTTTAAAAACCACCACCGTCGTGGGCACCGTGGCACTGAAATTCATTCCTTTGAACAAGTGCGTAAAAGCCTCGCGAAACTGTTCCAGTTTCAAAGCAACCTGCTTGATATCCTTCTCACTGGCATTGCCAATCAGAAAAAAATTACGGGTGCGCACGCTGGTCCAAGTGTCCTTGGCAGACACGGGGACGAGTGATCCCAGGACGAGAAGTAAACATGTGGCGAGGATGGTAAAGCGTTTCAAAGTTAACTCTTTCTCCGGAAGTTTAAGGGTAATCATACTAAATTCGAAATTGGATAATGCTTCTAGAGATAGGCGCGCGCTATAAGTTTGCGAGCGAACGGCTCAAGACTTCGATATTTGAGACATAACCCGGATACTTCGCGCCCCGAGCGTTGATCTTTTTTCGCCGTTTAACGTCGGGGCTGTCGAACAGACCGGAGTTGTACTGATAGTTATCGGCTATTGCGACGATGAAACTTTTTTCGCTAACGGCGATCATGTCGTACCAATATGCATAATCATCCTTGTTGAGTTCGGCCGGCGCGTTAGTCACAAAATCCAAAGGCGCAGGTAATTTGCGGTTATGTTGGCGTTTATGAGGTTTGAAGGCGGTGCCAAAGAGTTGCGGCAGATCGTCTGGATCAAGCCAATCGTCCTCGAGCTCCGCATTGGGGGCTTCCATAATTATTGCGACAAGTTTGTCTTGAAAGAATGAAAAGTGTACTTGCTTGAAGGGAGGAAGTTTCTTGTAAGTGAGGGTCCTAAATATCTTTTCTTTGTATCTATCGGAGAGCCAGCTCAAAGGACGAGGCAGGTCAAGCGCGATTTTGCCTTTATCTTTCGTTGGGGTGCCAAAGCGATGGATGGCATCGTCAGGAGTGCTGGCGTCAAGAACCATGCCCGCCCATCCGTCCGGTCGAGGTTGATCCCCGACGGCCACGACCAGGGTCGCACATAAGAGGATGATCAAGATACCGAGAACCCTGCCAGAGACATCTTTCATAACCAAACCTCTACCGCTTTATTAGTTCTTTCCAAAGCTCGAGCATGGCGAACGGTAGCACCAGAAAAAAACTGACGAGGGCCGCCCATTTCAGGTTTGTAGCGATGCCAGTTTCGGAGTCATATTTTTGAGATACACTTCGCATGAATCGATCGGTAGGGCGCGTATTGTCATTAATGTAGCCGGACTCGAACCCGCAACGGTCACCTGGATTTGAGTCGCTTGAAATATACTGCTTTGTTTTTCATATTTCCTTCATTGTAATTCACGAAATCTAAGGGGCCATCACCGACGATTTCCCAACCTTCTTCGCCAAGCTTGGAGATAGCCTTCGTTACAGCACTCTCCGCAGCCCGGACCCTGGCAGCGTACAGAAAATAGCTGGTATTCGATTTGTCGCCGATCTCCTTTAAAAACTCGGCAGAATCAAGTTCAAATGTGACTTCCTCCCGCCGACATCCGGAGGTCTGAATGTAACAAATTGAGGCTACAGCGACGACATTTTCTTTGCTGTCACGAGGCAGCATGCTCTGCGCGTTCGTAATCGCGCAATACTCAAACCTTTGCCGAACGTTTTGCTCCGCTAGGCTGGCTCGTGGTTGGAAGATCGAGCTAAACGCGCCGGCAAGCACAATCACCGAGAGAACAAGGAAACTAACCCGCAGTGTTTGTCTCATGACTTTCCTCTTTCAGCTTAAGGACAATGTGTTAGGAATTAGTGTGCTACCAGGCCGCGAGCTACTAATCCAATCCCCCCAGCTAACAGCACGATCATGATAATTGTGTTATAGAGGCTCGCGGGCCGAAAGTAGATGTTGAGGTTCATCAGAATGCCTGTAAAAATGACGACCACGCCAGTGAAGAGAAGCAACCACCCCACTATTGATTTACCGTTAAAGAATAAGATTCCAATCCCTACGATCAGGGGCAATAACGACAGACCAAAAGTGTTGTAGCCCCAGACGGACCAGAAACTGCTAACGACGACGACCTGATTGGTGATCAGGTAGGCGCCGGCGATCGCCATTGCCAGACCAACAAAGAATTCAGCTATCCCGCCCGGGGTGCCTCCCGCTCCGCGAATTCTGGATTCGTCACTCATTGATCTTAAACTTAGACCAAATGCCTGTTTTGTCAAGGAAAAGGGGAGCGTATGGAGCCGGCGTCGGAAAAATGGCTAAGAGTAGACTTGCTTTTCCGAGAGACTCGCCATGAGTGCGATGTTGGTGTTTTTATTGGCTTCTATTTTTGCCCTTCAACATCGCACTCCCAGCGAGTCTGTCGCCTTGAACAGTTTATTCGGACAGACTCTAGCGGGACAGGAAGATGTTATCTCGTGAACTATAATCAATTGCACCGCTGGGTGAAATCTGAGCGCTTGGCGCAACCAACATGATCCCATTTCTGGCTAAGCCGCCAATTGTCACTCGTCCCACGAACAAGAACACCGTTTTTTTCCCCGTTTCACTTGGCGACGCCCCGGGCCCAACGCAGCAACACGTTCGCCACAACTGCCATCAGCCCTGCCAGGAAGTTGAAAAGCATGTCACGAGCATCGAACACACGGTTGGGAAGAAACGCCTGGATGCATTCATCGAGCATTCCTACCAGGGTCGTCAAAAAAACTGCCAAAACAGCCGGTGAAGGTAAACGCCCCGTCTGGCTCGCCCGCTCGGTGAGTGCCTCGTAGATGAAGACGGCTAGCACTCCATACTCAATAAGGTGTGTGCGTTCCACGGCCGGGATGGCCATCCGGATTACCACCAGGAGATACGCAGCGGCGATGCCCAGCGCTACACCAAGCTCAATCCCACCCGGCCGCGACCTTAGTCCCTGCGTCACAATGCTCGCCAGGACCAGCACGAGGCCGAGGACAAATAAGGCACCGATTAGGTTCCGGTTTCGCAGAATTCCCACCAGTGCGTCTCCGAAAATCAGGGTGGAGTAGATTGCCACTACCACGACTAGCGTAAAGATCCATAGACGCCTCTCCCGTTCGGAGGTAAATTGGGGCATGTTATTTGAGAGGCAAAAGCGCGAAGAGCATCAATTTCATGACCATACGCATAGGTTTTCACCTGGGGTACAACCTTAGGATTCAAGGCTTCTGATCAATAGCATGGCTTCGGTAAGAGTCCTCGTTTGACGATAGCCATTATTTTCTTTTCCAGTTTGGGAACTTTTGGGTTAGCGGACATCAGGCTTGCGACAACACAACCGTCCGCCACTGACCAGCCGAATACGATCGAGTCGATGGCCGGACCCGACAACCTGGAGAACTGACGCTGGCTGTCAATCCTGACGTAAAGATAAAAGCCTTCATTCCCATATCTGTCCAAGTAGTTGGAGGACTTTGAATCTTTAAGACCGTGAGCGTAGATCAACGCATTAGAGGTCCTTTCTTTTCCTGCGGATGCCCTTTTCCGCTCCCTGATCAAATTCCAACTAGCCAGTTGAGGGTATTTCTTGCTGAGCTTCCCGATCTCTTCCTCTATTTTGTTCAGATACAGGTCAGCTTTTCTTTGATCGATCGTGTCATTGAGCTCGGCGATGAGAATAGTCCTACCGCCAGACCCTTCTTGCGCCGTCAAGAAAAAGGTCGTTAAGAGGCAGGTTGTAATTAAGGTTAAGCTGATGAAATTCATGCTCATGTAACAACGCCTCCAGAGACTCGAACGATGCGTTTCTCGTACATTTGCCTCGGGCCCTGCTCATCATCACAATGAAGAAAAATGCATTGAGCTGAGTACAAGGTTTTTCTTTTCATTTTTCTACTTGAGGATCGTTTTATCAAAATTGGTAGCGAGTGCCTGTCTTAGTCACCGAGTCGAACCACTTCTCAGCCACTAAGGTAGTGTCGGACATGCGTTCTTAGGGTTGGCTGTTTTGATACAGCCACTGAACCATGTTGGACCGTTGGGAGGTTTCACGTACAGATGGTGTATCTCTGCTTTAGCAGTCTCGGATAACTTTATCTTTTCTTCAATCCGACTTCTTACCCAGTCGTAAAAGGGACCACCAAGAATTTTCATTTCCACTACTTCTCCAGGCAGGAATCCACGCTCCTTTTCCTCAGGGGCACAGCCATAGCAGAACACAACATCCGGTGACCCCGGTCCGAGTTGGGGAAGAATCATCGTTAGCTGCACGCTTAGAAGTTTTTGGCTGGAAATGTTTTTGACGCGAAAAACGAGGCTCTTTAACCAATCATCAGTAGCCACAAAGTGTTCACCAAGTGTGATCGGTTTGTTATCTACCATAACCCCTTCGATTTCGACACCGTCGATTTGGCGGAACAATTTCAGGTTCTCTGACACGATCTCGTTGTTACTGCCAATTGGAGATTTGGACCATTCAACTACCTTTTTGGGGGTTTGGGCGAACGCAAAGGTAACTGTGACCAGGAACAATGCCAGAAGTTTCAACATTTCAGTAACATCAGAGAAAATCAATTTCATCAGCGGCGGGCAATGAGATGAGACTCGAGCGCACCGTCGCCATTACACTAGCGCTTTCTTTAAGGCTGCTCTGGCGAGTAAGCGCGTTGAATCCAAAGTTGGTAAAGGTGTGTCATCCGGGCGCACGATTAAAGGCAGCTCGGTACAGCCCAGAACGACGGCGTCACATCCGCTCATCTTTAACTTTCCTGCTACGTCATTCAGATATAACCGGGACTCTTCCGGAAAGATGCCGTTAACTAACTCGTTGAAGATAATTTCATTGATTCTTACTCTATCTGCCTCATCAGGTATTTTGCTGTCGATCCGGAACTCAACTAGAGTTTCCGGGTAGACAGGACCTTCCATCAGGTACTTCGTTCCCAGGATCCCAAGCCGAGAGTAACCCAACCGGCTAGCCTCTTCAGCAACTGCGCGGGCAATGTGCAGCCAGGGAATGGGCGATTCTCTGATCAAGTACGGAAACGCCTGGTGATACGTGTTATCGGGGCAAATGGCAAAGGTGGCTCCAGCCTGGGCTACCTTACCGGCAGATTTAGCTAAAGCACTGGCCACGCCTTTCCAGTCGTTCGCACGGATGTATCGCATATGTTCGGCCAGGGGGACCGAATTCATAGTTATTTCAGGGTGGTTGTGTTCACCCATGATTGCCGGCGCTTCCAGACAAATCGTGCGATAACAGAGGGCCGCGCCCTCGGCACTCCCGGCCACGATTCCAATGTGTTGGGTCATGATTTACCTCACCAAGTTATATTACTACTTCGGGTATACCTTTTGATGAAAGCAGAGTACGAATTAACGCTGGGATCGGTTCACCAGGGAACTTTCCAATTTCGAGACGATGGACATGATGGTAAGACGCGAAAGATCTAACGCTGAAGCCGTGGGCAAATCTCAGCCTTTTGTTCATGTAATTTCGTGTGATGCGCGTGGATCGCACTTTTGCAAAGTTGATAGGCGCTGGGCCCTTCCTTTCGTGCGTGATTCACCGGGCCACTTTCCGAATCGAGACGATGGACATGACGGTAAGAGTTGCAACGCTGGCAATGAGGGCAATCGCCTCAGGTTCAGCCCAGTTTTCACGTATCGCCGCAAATAAGATAACAAAGGCCAGCAGCGAGGCGTTCGTAAGCAGGCAGAAGACTAAAAGCAATTTACTGGGTTCGTTCGCTGACGCCCGCAGCAAATTTAGGAAGCCTGCAAACCAAAGCGCAAGACCCGCCGACACGAACCACAGGGCTTGCGTTGAGAGCTTGTTATACGAAAGGGGTGCCGCAACGAAATTATGAATGCAGCCCAGCACCACCAAAAACCAACCGAGTACTCGGTCGACGATGCGCATTAGTCAGAGAAATCTCAAACCAGGTTAAGTGTAAGTGTGAGAACTTGAACGCCGCCGGCGGCGCCTCACTCATCTTCAATGCCCTTGGCACCATCTGTAGGGGCGGCCCTCCGTGGCCGCCCCTCGTCACGATTCACGCGATTTCTGGGAAAGTGTAAAGGATGTGTTGACAACAAACACGTCCGTGGCCGCCCCTCCGGCTCAGCCAGCTGGATTTCCGGATTATTGAACGACTTGTGACGAAGGAGCGGCCACGAAGTTGACCAGCAGGCCACCGCCTGCAGATGTCCTATAGGTACGTCTCCACAAGCTTTGGTGTTCGTTCGTGTAGTTTCGTGTGATTCGTGGATCGTTTGCGTCGCTGCATTAAACGATCCACGAAATCACCCGAAAATTACACGAAACTACACTAAACTCACCCCCAATTAGCCATGGTGGTTTCTTGGAAGGGCCGCTCCTCCGGTTCAGCAAGCTAGATTTTACGGTTTATTGGACGACTTGCGACGAAGGGGCGGCCACGGAGGAGGGCCGCCCCTACAGATTATTGGCACAGGCTATAGCTAATGATGTTTCGTCGAGACTAGCCTTCGATTACGGCGAACCGCTTCGACCACCTGGCGAACCGCGTCCGCTACGAACTCCGGCTCATCCAGTTGAATGTGATGGCCGCTGTTTTGGGCGATGACCTGTTTGCTGTTGCGCGAAAGGCGGACTAAGTCAGTCTGAAGTCTTGTGTGACCTTCCCTCTTATCTTTTCCTCTGGTAAGGACAATGAGTGGCATGTCACCCAGCGGATACTCACGCTTTGTTCTTTCAGCATGCATCTGGGCCAACTCTTCGCCCAGGAAATCAAATTCACTCCGGCGAGCTTCACCATATTTCGCCTGCGACGTGGCCCAGAGCCGCATCTGTTGAATGTCTGCGGGTAATTTGTTGTAAGGGGCTGCCAATTTCGACTGTCCGGCAACCGGTTTTTGCGCTTCCCCGGAAGAGCTTGGCCCCGTTGAAGCCGGCATACTCGATTGCACGGGCGGGATTTCCCTTCCGCGTGAGAGTCCCCTGAGCAGTGAGAGCTTGTTATTGAGCATGATCTCGGTGTCTTCGTGCGTGCTATCGACCAGCACTACGCCGGCCACATCTTTTGGATATTGGACGGCATATAAACGGGCAAGCACTCCGCCAAGAGACTGTCCGACAAAAACTATCGGTCCTTTTACACCCGCTTTCTTCAGTCCGGCGTGCAACTCACTCACGATCTGCCGCATGGTGCGGGGCATTGGACCAGGATCACTCCAGCCATATCCGGCACGATCGTAGCTGCACACTCGGGTAAACTTAGCTACGCTCGGCTGCACCAAACTCCAGTCCAATGAGAAGTCACCTGCACCCCCCTCCATGACAACTGTTGGACTACCTTTCCCGATACAGTTGAGATGTAAGCGATAGCCGCCAACGTCTACTAACTTGCCCGGAGACGGGTAGGTTTGAATGTCAACGGCCTGTTGGCCCCAGGCCAACAGCGGCAAGGCCAGTTCCAGCAGCAGCAGGGTAATTACCGCCTTGGGCGTGGTGGTTTTCACTCTCATAGACAGTCTTTATCGCTCTTTACACGTCCGGTTTAGCGCTTCGTTCCTTAACTTAAGACGCAGGCGGCGCAGCTTGTCGTGGGGTGTAATTTCGGGAAGCGGTTGCGGCCTCCCTTACAACCCTGCAACCGTAAGTGCTCAAGCTGCTTCCCTTAACGCTTTCAGCGTTATTTGGCGTAGCTGACGCGAGTTAGCTAAGCCTTAGGAGCGGCCACGGATTCACCACCAGGCTGCCGCCTGAAGATGTCCTATAGAAACCACCTGGTACCTCAACAAGCTTTGTTGCTAGAAATTACACCAAGCGTACCCCAAATTAGCCGTGGTGGTTGCTTGGAAGGCGCGTGAATCGTTACGAGGGGCGGCCACGGAGGGCCGCCCCTACAGATGAGCTTTACTTCTCGGCGAGGGTGCGGCCGGCGTTCAGATTGTCGAAGTGAAGGATCGTATTGAGCACCAGAAAATAACTGCCCTTGGTTTGCCCCCGCCACATTGGGTTCGTGGAAAATAGGACTACGTGACCCTCGCCAAAGGGCGAGTCAATCACTGCCGGATGCTGAGCTATCTCGTCTCCCCCATCAAGCAATCCTGAAACAAAGAGATCTTTATTGTCAGCGTAGCGAAGCACTACTCGCGGCCTCTGCGCCGGCGGAATGATATAAATCCCATTCCGACGCTGTTCATCGGTTAATGGCAGGGCCTCCCAGGTTTCAGCCTTTGGCGGTTCCGGCGCCTCAACCGGTGGTCGTCCCTGCACCACGTCTGGATCGTCAGGTGTACCTCGACCGGTTGCCCTTTGCGTTTGCCGCGGGCGGCCGCCACGCCCGCCGGCAAGATTGCTCAAATTAAAGATCGGCCCGTTGGCGCAATACATCGAGAGGTTCTCGCCATAGCCGTAAGCGATCGGACTTGCGGCGTCCACCATCCTGGTTCTGAGGATGCTGCCGACCGCCCGTAACCTTTGGGCGCGCTGGATTGAAACCCCTGGAGTAAAATAGTGGTTAACGGCTAAATCAGCCGTGTCGTCCACAGTAATAAGAACCCCACCCTGCCGCACAAACTTTTGCAGGTTCTCAATACCCGACCATCCCAAACCTGGGCGCATGTCGTCTGTCGAATCGATTCTACCCAGGTTTGGTGTCAGTGAGCTCTTCTTCCAGGGCAGAGGATTGCCAAACATGGGCATGCCGTTGATGATTGCGGCCGAGCCTCGGCCCACGGGCGCAAAAACAATCACATCGTACTTCGCCTTTAGATCTGAATCCCTGGAAACATCCTGCGTGCTGATGTATTCGTAAGGCACCTGGAGCTGGTCCAGAGCCAAACGCCACCAACCCTCATCCTGTGTGCTCAGCCAGGTATGCATTAGCGCTAAGCGAGCGACCTTAACAGGATGCGTTTTCACCACCGGGGCATTTTCGAACGCGTAAACAGGAATGCCGAGTTCGTTTGCCACTTTCTCTAACGACGCCGCTTCAACATTCCGGATTACAAAAGAGCCTCGATTAAACTTTTTGCCGGCAGCCTCGAAAGGTTCTTCGGCTGCCTCCATCGCGACGTCTTTCAGGCGAAACCGAAGTGTGGCCAGCGAGTTGTCGGCGTTGTGATTGATCAGGAACACCTTGCCCGGGCTGTTCACAGAGCCCGGCGCACGGACTTCACCTGTGACCCGGTTCATTTGCGCATCAAGTATTTTCTGATCCGTTACGCGAACCACCTCCACATTCGCCAGTTCACCCATAGTCCAGGCAGTGTCGTCATAAATGGACTGCTGCGGATCGTTCGGCGCCCAGTATTGATAGTCGAGCAGGGCATCGGCGATCCGGCTGTAAGGCTGATCCATCCGGACAATATAGGTCCCGGCGGGAAATGTCCGGTCTTCAGTTTTTGCGTTCCGCTTTTCTGCAGGTGAGGGTGAAGGTGAAGGTGAAGGACTCGTGCTCACCGCTGAAGGAGATGGCTGTGGCTCCGCTTTCTTCTTAGCTTTTACGGCTACCGTGAAAGGTGCAGTGGCCCGGTGGATCTCGCATCCCTGAGCCTGCAGGGTGCGCAGCAGCTCGGCCTGATTGCCCGGACGAGGATCGTCTCCTGGAAAAACATAAGCAGCCGGTCCCTCGTTCTTTGGTTTTTCAATTGAGCGCTTGCTTTTCAAATAGAAGTTCTTAAGAAATAGTTTGTTGTTGTTGGCGAAGTACTGGAGCGAAGTAAGTATTCCCGTCTGCTGGTAGTTGTTGTTGTTGCGCTGTGACCATTTGGTTTTTGGCAGCGGCGGGTTTTGCCGGTACCAGGTGCGCGAATACTCATCAGGCGAAAGCGTCCGCTCCACAGTGTCGGCCCCGGCATTTCCGAAGGTTTCGTACAGACGGCTGATGCCATTGTGGGTGGCGGCGATAAACATCAGATAGCCGGGTGACCAGGTATCGAAATTGCCATGGGCAAAAACTCCGGGCATCCCGAACTTGGTCATTTCTGAAACATTGTTCCAGCCGATCATCTGCCATTCGTCAGTCAGGATTGGATCTACCCAGGCGTTATACGGTCCATCTCCGATGGTATTGTCGTAGAGATACGGAACCGACTCATGCAGGTCATGGATGACCTGGGCCTTCCACTGTATATAGGTGTTGAGGACGTTACGAGTCAGTTTTAAGGAAAGGCCAATCGCATCTCGATTGTTGTCGTGCGCCACGTAATGACCCCAGTAAATCAGTGGTGGCCAGTTTTGACCAGGGTTGGCCAGATGCCAGTTATAAACATCGACCATGCGATTGCGGCCATCAACCTCCACCACCGGCGTAATCAAAGTGACAAGGTTTTCGCGAATGTTTTTAACATAGGCGCTCTCATCAACAGCCAGCCGGTATGCCAGTTCCATCAAAGCGGTTGGCGAACCAGTCTCGGTTGAGTGGATGGTGCCGGTGAGGTAGTAGATCGGAAACGATGCGGCAACGAGTTTGTCAGCTTCCTCGTCAATCAAGTTTATGGTTCGCGGATCGGCAAGCTTCGCCAGCCGGGCGCGATTCTCCTCGAGCTTCGTCAGAAGCTTTTCTGAAGCCACTGCAACCGCAATCATTTCCCGTCCTTCCTCAGTAGTTCCGATCTCAAACACCTTCACCCGCGGCGAGGCACGCTCGAGCATGCGCATGTAGCGGTGGACGTCTTCTGCGTAAGGCAGCTTCCCTGGTGCGCCCGCAACATCACCGAGCACGGCTTTAGGTGTAGGTACATTCGGCGAGGCGGGGAGATAGTCAGTTAGGGGTGAGTTAAAGAAAGTCTCGGTGGTGTATTCCCTGATTTTCTTGGTGTATTCCTCGTCGATGGCCTGTTTTGGATCACGTCCGGGTCTGACCTGGGAAACAGCGCCTAACGAAAAAGTGGCAATCAAGGTAAGGATTGCCAGGGCGAAACGAAAATCTGAGAATCGGTTCATCTTAATGTTCCTCGAAATGGGAGATAGAGTTAATCATTGCACGGGACTGCCAACGATACTCAAACTCTTTTTGTACTGCCGAGAATCTTTGAAAGAGGAGAAGAAGCTTTTAAGTCATTGGAGGGTAGCAAGTCAACTCCGTTGTCAAAGTCCAGTGAGCCAAAGAATTGTCGGTAGCTTGGGAAAGCCGAATCCTGCCCTCTGGACACCACCGGCTTCAGAGAGTGTGTGAAAACTCTTCTGGATGCCACCGGCTTGCCCGGTGGAGGTTCACGTTCGCAGCTACAAGGAGCGGCAGCGCACTCGAGATGCCACGGGCTTGCCCCGTGGAGTTTCACGTTCGGCGCTACGCAAGACGCGCAGTCGCTCAAAACCACTCTAGAATTAGATGTTGTAGTGGCCAGCCTGAACCTCCACGGGGCAAGCCCCCAGGGCAAGCCCCCAGGGCAAGCCCCTGGGCATCCTGTCGAGCTCACGCCTCGGAAATTTTGTCCCTTTTTCGACCTGGTTCTCGCGTGAGCAGATAGACGAACAGAGAAACAAAGGAGGAATTTCATGCCTGACCTGCATTACTCAAAATATCCTACCGCCTATTTGCTCGCTCTTCCTGCCTGGTTGGTCACTGTTAGGTTCAGACGGTTGTTCATCGCGTCGCCGGGTGTGTGATCCTTGCCGCTGTGCCCGCCGCCCTGAGCGCGCTCGACGCGGGCGCCCGGGGCGGACCCGCCAAGGATGTCGTCGCCGTCAACCACGCCCCTCGGCCGGCAGCCACACGCAAAACGGACGACTTTGAAAATACCCCGCCGCCGAGCAGCTCCGTCCACGCGCTCTTCGACCTCGACCGTCCCGAGGCCGGGCCCTTCCCGGCGGATAGATTCACCGTCGCGGATCGCTCACACAACACCGGACGCAGGCTGAACCTCCCTTACCCCAACTGCGCGGTCCGGGTGTCCGACTGCGAAGACCTGGACGTCATCAACACGCTGGATGGCTTCGGCCTCCAGACCCGGCTCTCGATCCCATTCGACGGCCCCATCGATCTCGCGACGGTGACCGACGAGACGGTGTTCGTGATCAGCCTTTCGAGTACGCGGCCCGGAGGAGAGCCGGGTGGCAAAGTGATCGGTATTAATCAGGTCGTCTGGGACCCGGGCACGCTCACCTTACACGCGGAGGTGAACGTCCTTCTCGACCAGCACCGGCGCTACGCGCTGATCGTGACCAGCGGGGTGCGGGATTTGAACGGCGCGCCGGTCGAGGCGAGCAAAACCTTCCGGCAATTCAGGCGCGAGCTCAATTCCAGCTGGGAGCGCGACCGCGATTTGAAGCGTTACCGGAAGGCGCTGCTCGACGCCTTAAAGGCAGCGCGAACACTCGGGATTCGGAAGCGCGACGTCGTGACGGCCAGCGTCTTCACCACGCAGAGTATCACCTCGGTGATGGAGAGGATCCGTGACCAGATCAAGGCGCGCACGCCGGAGCCCGCCGACTTCCTGCTCGGCCAAGCGGGCGAGCGCCGTGTTCAACCGAAGTGACGTCACGAGCGTGGTGTTCCGCCAGCACACCACCATCAGCCCACCAGGCTTCACGAACCTTGCGATCAATCTGGCGCAGCTCAACGCCGTTCCCGGCGCGGTCGGAACCATCGCCTACGGACGGTATACGTCGCCCGACTACCTCGTGCATCCGGGTGAGTACATTCCGGCCGTAGGAACGCTGGCGGATACGCCACCCGTCCAGGGAGACGCAGTGGTCTACTTCACCTTGTATCTGCCGGCCGGCCCCAGGCCGGAAGTCGGCTGGCCGATCGTCCTCATCGGCGGCGGTGCCAGCGGCAACCAGCACGTCTCGTCGACCATCTTCGCATCCAAGCTGGCTAGCTATGGCCTCGCCAAGATCAGTATCAGCCACGTCGGGCAGGGATTCGGTCCGCTCGGCGAGCTCGTGGTCACCAAGACCGACTCGACGACAATGACCCTTCCAGACGCGGGCCGGGGGTTTAACCAGAACGGTGACAACGTCTACCAGCCCCTGGAAGGATCAGAAGCGGCGGCGCCTCGCACGTGGACGATCTCGCTGCGCGATTCTCACCGCCAAACGGTGATCGATTTCATGCAGCTGGTGCGTGTCATCGAGGTCGGCATGGACGTCGACGGGGACACCGTGGCCGACATCGACGCGTCGCGCATCTACTACCAGGGCGGATCCGCGGGAGCGATGCTGGGCCACTTGTTCGTGGCCCTCGACCCGAGTGTGCCGGTTGCCGCTTTTGTCGTTCCGGCTGGGGTTATCCCCGAGCATGCGCGATGGCAGCCAATCCGCCGGGCGGCGATGGGCGCAGCTCTACAGGCTCGAATCCCGTCGCTTATCAACTCGCCCGGGTTGACCGCGATCAACGGTGTTCCCACTGCCGCCCCGCACTACAACGAGAACAAGCCACTACGCGACCAGCCAATTGTGATCAACAGCATCGCTGGCGCGATCGAGATCCAGCAGGCGTTGGAGTTTGCTGAAATAGCAGCCGAGTCAGGTATTGGACCGGTGCCATGGGGGAAGTACCTCCGAAAGGAACCTCTCCCAGGGCTCTACGCCAAGGTGGTGCTGTACCAAATGGCGAGGGGTGACCAGCAGGCAGTCAATCCGGGTACCAGCGCACTCATCCGCGAAGGAGAGCTGGCGGATAGGACGACCTACTACCGGCACGACCTCGCATTCGCACAGGATCCGACAATCCCGAAGAACCCACACCTTTTCGCTGCGCAGCTGACCAGTCCAAATGCTCTGGTCCGATCGATCTCTTTTGGAGCGCAGGATCAGATCGGCGTCTTTTTTGGGTCCGGCGGCACGGTCGTTATTCAACCGGAACCCGCACATCTCTTCGAAGTGCCACTCGCGGGGCTGCTTCCCGAAGGCTTGAACTACATCCCGTAGCCCCGAGGGACCGCGCTGTAGCTGAACCACCGCGTTCGTCTCAGATGAGGAGGAAGCACCGATTGACATCTTCCTTGGCAACTTGGTATCTTTGCAGTAAAGCAGTAAAGGCGGCAAAGAATGCATACGAGCAAGATATCAAGTAAAGCCCAAATTACGCTTCCCCGGAAAGTGCGTGAAGCCTTAAAAGTAAAGGCCGGCGATTTGATTGTCTACGAACTGGAAGGAGAGATAGTTAGACTCAAACGCCTCGAACCGTTCGATGCCGCTTTTCACGCTGCTTTGTCAAATACGCTCGATGAGTGGGCCACCGAGGAGGATGAAGAGGCCTTCAGTGAACTGTAAGCAATGGGATATCGTGGTAGTTCCTTTCCCTTTTAGTGATCAAAGCGGCGCGAAGCGACGACCCACATTGGTTCTCAGCAACCGCAGCTTCAATGTCCGAGGGCATACGATTCTTGCAATGATCACAACATCAAGCCATCGCCCTTGGCCTGGTGACGTTAGCCTTTCGGACCACAGGGTAGCAGGATTACAAATACCTTGTATC
>Ga0187893_10004946_pt1 | contig 24591 bp, 24 predicted proteins | sample MA1701074metaG_FD_139574 | JGI IMG/M metagenome (GOLD analysis project Ga0187893, IMG submission 139574) | White microbial mat communities from a basaltic lava cave in the Kipuka Kanohina Cave System on the Island of Hawaii, USA - MA170107-4 metaG ... | reverse complement strand
TTATCGTCCTTCATGCGGCGTACCTTTCTTCATGTGACTGCTTCGAAGCTCAACACTCCGATTCAATCACACAGGTACGCCGCCTCTCAACTCATACTCGTACACCACTTTCGACGATAGCTCGATAGAACGGGGTGCTCTCCCGCTGCGGCGTTTCCTGCACGAGACCGTATAGCTCGGACGTCGAGGCTTGATAGAAGCGGGCCTTCTTCTCAAGACCGAGGATACGGATCGCCTCAAGAATGCGAAGCGTGCCGATGCCGTCCGCGTTGGCGGTGTATTCCGGCTCCTCGAACGACACGGCCACATGACTTTGAGCCGCGAGGTTGAATATCTCGTCGGGTTGAACAGACTGAATGACCCGTATTAGGCTGGTCGAGTCGGTGAGATCGCCGTAATGAAGGATGAACCTGCGGTTGTCGACATGCGGATCCTGGTAGAGATGATCGATACGATCCGTATTGAAGAGCGAAGTGCGACGCTTGATTCCGTGCACTTCATATCCCTTCTTAAGTAAGAGTTCCGCAAGATAAGCGCCGTCCTGACCGGTCACCCCGGTGATGATTGCCCTCTTCATTGGTGATTCCTCGATGGCCAATTTTTTGAGATGGAGTCGGCATGTTCGGCGCGATGTGACACCAAAAAAAACGGCAGTCCCGAAAGACGCGTCAACGCACTCAAGGTCTGGAAGAGCAACCCGATCAGGGCGCCGTCGCTAATGCTGAGCAACTGGGACAAGACCAGGTCGAACCCAGCAGTACCCAAGCCGAAACCGCCGGCGACGCCAAAGATGTTCCCGAAAATCGCCATAGGAAACACCACAAATCCTTCGATGGGCTCAACGTTGTGTCCCACGGCGCGCGCAATGCAAAGCAACGCCGCACACCAGAAAACATGGTTCAACACGGATAGACCCAACGCGGATGCGAGGTGGGCTGGACTCTCACGAAAGTCGTTAAACGCGCCGATAAACTGCCTAAAGCGCGGCCCCCACGTTCCCCGCGCAAGCCGGCGCACGAGACTCGGGTGACTGTATAGCCTCCGCGCGCCCAATACCCGAAATGCCGCCAACGCACCGATGCTCGCTCCGAATGAAGCGAACAGCACCAGACCAGCAGCGGGCAAGTCGCGAACAACTGTCCAGCCGAACACGCCTACTGTGCTTGCCAGCAGAAACAGACCAAGCAGTCCAAGTACGCGGTCGAACGCTACCGCCATCACGGCCCGCGTGCGCATGCCGGCACCCACGTGTTTGATCACGTAGCCGGCTTTGATCACGTCACCACCGTTCGAGCTTGGCATACCGAGATCAAAGAACGATCCGATCATGGTCCAGCGAACCGCCTGTAGCAGCGATACGTTGATGCGCTGGCTGCGTAGGATGATCTGGAAGCGGTAGGACACGATCAAGAACGGCGGAAGCATCAGCGCAAAGGCCACTAATAGCCACGGCCACGTCTCGCCCAGAGCAGTCAGGGCACGCATGTCCAGCCGATTGAACCGCACGAGTAAGACAAGTACAGCGATCGCTACTGCGGCTTTGAACCAGACCGAAGAGACAAGCCGTTTTAGAGAACCCCTAGGCTGTCCGACTACAAGCGCCGACTCAGTCATGGCGCCTAAACTCATATAAAAGGTAGGCAAGCAGCCGCTTGCCGGTCGGCCAGAACTTGAAGCGCGTATCACCGTAACCTCGCGCCGTTTCGCGTGTAGGAAACTCGACACGTTTCATCCGCAGCTTGTAGGCGCGAACCACCATCTCGATGTCGATCGACAGGCCGTGGTCGAGAATCTTCATGCGGCTGAACGCAGACTTGGTCCAACCCTTGAAACCGTGCAGCACGTCGCGCACGAAACGGCCTTCGCGACGCCACACCAGCGCCGCAAGTACCGCGAGGCCGAGCACGGCCCACTTTCGCGGGCGCAGCAGCTGAGTGTCTTCCTCGTTCAGCGAGCGGCGCACTTGCCGGCTCGCGACCACCAGTTGGTTGCCGGCCTCAAACAGAGTCCGAAACTTCAGAAGGTCTTCGGGAGGTAGCGTGCCTTTCGGAAAGAAAGCGACCACGGCATCGCCTTTCGCCATCTGGTTAGCGTGCACATAGGCGGCGTTCAGGCCCCGCTTGGGCTGACGGTGGACCGGAATGCCCTGGCTTTCAAGATACTCGACAGTGCCGTCACTACTCCCACCATCGACGGCAAACACCTCGTCGAACGCACCTCGGGGTACCTTGGGTACGTCCACCAGGCAGCCCTGCAGCTCATTCCAAACGATAAGGCAGAGTGAAACTTTCACTGCCTCCCGCCGCGCAATGTCCGCGCCATCTGCAACGCTTCGGCGACCGCAACGTCGGAGTTCATGTGCTCCCAACGTCCCCAGCGGCCCAACCCAACGATGCTTTGACTGCGCCCCCACGCCAGAATTTTTTCAACGGCCTCGGGCTTGCCCAATGTGTTGACCGGATAGGCGAACTCGCTATGGAACCGCACTCCGTCGGTGGCTTTCGAGCGTGCGGCATTTGTCTCCGTCCAGTAGCCACGAGCACCGCGGGCAAAGTTCGATCGGAGCAACAAGCGGTGATGAGGCACCGCCTCGTCGGGCTCATAGGTCCAGTGCGCCGGACTGTTCAATGTTTCGCGGTGGTAGTCCACGTCAATCGGCGCGTTCTTGAGCAGACCGATGGCAACCTCGATGTCCGGTGGCACCTCGCAATAGCGCGGCCACAAGGTCCAAGGAATTGTGGAAACGATGGTTTCGGCTTGCCAGCACCGGTTGACCGTGCGGGTCGCAAGATCAATGTACTCAACCGGACAGTTCGTGACAAGTGAGTCGCCCAGTGCTTCGCCCATGCGGCGCCAGACTTCGCCGTAGCCGTACTTCTTTGGATACAGGAACGTTCCGTGCGCAGGCAGCGACCCCATCGGTTTGCCTTCGAGGCAGCTCAGCAAGGTTTCGCGGAACGACACATTGGGTAGCTTGTGCAACCAGTAGGTACCGAGTTCATCTGGGTCCATCGACCAGATCTTGCGGTTGTACGGGAGCATGTACTCCTGCGCGATGCGGTCGCCCAGTTTCCATTGGATCCAGGCAGCGAAAGACTCGGGCATCGGCTCGCCTCGGACGCAACCAGCCTGGGCGATCGACTCCAGGTAGTCCGCCTGGACCTCGCTCGGAAACTGCCAGAGGTTGGCCTCCAATGGGTGATCGACTTCCATGCCCCGGATGCGGATCTTCGACACCCTGTCGTACAGATCCCATTCCTCGCGCGGCATGAAGCGGAAAACGAAATCGAGCACGTCCTTGCGTCGCATATCCAAAAAATGGCCGCCGCCGATGTCAAGTGGAGCACCATCAACCGTTTCAGAACGGCACAACCCTCCAGGTGTTCGATTCTGCTCGAGCACGATGATGTCATTGCCCTGTACGCCTGCGTTAACCAACGCCAATGCGAACGCTAATCCGCTCGGGCCAGCCCCAAGCACCAAGAACTTCTTTCGCGTCATTGCATCTCGCTCACGTCATACCGTGCCTTCCAAGTAAGCAATTTTCTTCTTGAGGTATTCATTCTCCAGTCGTAGCAGTTCTAACGCCTGTGTCTGGCCCGTGTGGGACGCATGCTTCCTTCTTGATCCGCCCACAGCGGCTAGCCAATTGTTGATTGTGGGAAGGCTGACGCCAATCTCCTTTGCGACGGCGGCCCGTTTCTCGCCAGCCCGCACTCTTTCAATAGCCTTTTGCTTTACGTCACTTGATACCAACTTTCGACTTTTCTTTGTCGCCATACACTCCTCCTGTTGAATGAACAGTAACCCTGCAGGATTCGCTTCGACCTTTGTGAAAGGCAATTTCCAAAGCGAGAACTTGTCATCAATCCCGATAGCGGCCCCAATTCCGTTCTGAAAACTGCAGCCGAGGAACGCTCTTCCTTTGGAATAGAGACAGATTCTGAAATGAGATTGCGTCGCATGCCGCGGCGCTGTCGAGATCGAACCGAATCCCGACAACTTTCTGCAGTGCTAGCCAACGCGGGTAGGCATCCAGCGGAACAATAAGCACACCGTTTTCCGCTGTGAATCGAACGCTCGCTGCTTCTGTCGGACCAGGCTGGTCATCGCCCCACCAGAAGACTTGAAGTCTTGGTTCCGCTCTCTGTCCAAAACAGCTGAAATCAAACCGCAGTAGACCGGCGCCGCGGCCGGAGACTTCCAGGCCGGAAACGTCAAATGTGATTTGCGGATCATTTCCCGAAATTCGATGTGATTGCATTTGCGGAACGAGATCATGCGTTGAAACCATCGTTGGATCAAACGGCCGCACCAGTTCCATTCTCTTCTCTAGAGAAGATTCAGACCTTCCCCAAGCTAGCGGTACTTTAGCGAGATCTCGGACCGAGAATGCCTTGTCCAGCAGTGCCAGCCTAAAACCTGAAAGGTGCTTCGCTTCGATGGTGACTTTGATTGAGTTCGGTGCGCCGACGATTAGTGGATGAAGAGCTGGCCCATCCAGCCAGACCATACGGTCCTCGTGTGAAACTCTTGTAATTTGGCGTTGCCGACCATCTTCAAGAAGCGCAGGAGCACCAACTTGCAGTCCCGCAATTGGGAATGTGTCAACTATCCGAAGTGCGGTCTCTCGCCGGTGGATTCCCCTGTCCCAACCGGAATCGGTGACGTCGCTTATCTGGATTCGAGCCACCTCATCGGAGCCTTTGTTGATGTCTTCGTGTCTATAGCCCACCACCATGCCGTTCTGCCACGTTGGCTCGTAGTGGTCGACGACAAAGCGGTACAAAAGCGGGGCACGTAGTGCGAGGCTGCCGCTGTCATGAACGATGTTATCTGCTTCCAGGAGCGCCACGCTCGGTGGACTCTTCGATAAGTTGGCGAGAGCGCGTTCTTGCTGCGCCAAGGGCACCATGTTGTAGGGTGCAGTTACTTGGACTGGCGGCACGCGACCCAAATAGAAGTAGTGAGCGTTTCGGTTGGTTAGATCAAGATATGTCTCAGTGGACGAAAGTTTCTCCTTGAGGAGCGCGTTAAGCTTGGACAAACGATTCCAGTGATCGTCTTGGATGACGACCGAGCCAAGGTTCTGCAAGCCCGCTGACCTACCGTCTCTAAGGGGTCCGGACGGAATGCTCGCCGACAGGGAAGATATCACCGTGGAGACAGACGGCACGCCGACGCTTAGGACCGCGCTCATTAGAGCGATCAACAGAACGGCGAACGCTCTTTTGGGCGGCTCTATATGGGGCCAAGCCAAGATTGGGATAAGTACGGTCCACCCGAAAACGGCGGTAAGGCCTGGCCTCGATATGCCTCCTGCGTCGATACGCCCCATCGAGTAGGGCATCAGCAGTAGGGCAAACAAAAGTATTGCTGCCGCAGGCGCAATCGCCTCCGCGCGACCGTCCCGAAAGTCTCTGGCAATGACAATCAAGGCACCAAGCGGAATTGCGATCCACGACATTCGGACACCCTCGAAAACCAGACCGGCCTTTCCGCCGGAACCCCAGCTCACTGCCCACGGAACGCCGTGAGCCAACTGGTTGATCGGGGCATTTTCAAAGACGTACCGTACCGCACCGAAGAGCATCGGCAGCACGGGCGTCCACAGTGCGGCGACAAAGAGTAAGCAAATCGATAGTCCAATCCCCCGGAGTCGCCATCGCTCAGGCGGCTCAGTCCATAGGCGCCAGACACTCTCAAGCGCTACAAGCGCAGAAGCCGCGGCCAGCAACAGTCCCTGCGGCGGCGCCCCAAGAATGAGGACCGGAACAGTGAGTAACCAGATACTCAGCCATTTGGCGGGATCGTCCCTAACTCGCCTGTCGAACCAAAGGCATGCGAAAGGTACGAGAAACAACCATTCCATTCGCCCGCCCATGAACAAGAGTCCGCCGAGGAGCTCTACGATTGAAACAAAGGCCAAGCCAAGACTGTTTGTGAGTCGGTAGATCGACAGATACGCAATGAGGCCAACCAAAGCAAACGTGAGACGAGCGGCCTCGGAATGTGCCGCAGCGGTCCCGTCAAAGAAGAGGAGCGAAAGCAAACTAGCTAGATCGTCCTGTATTAGGCCACGCGGGGGTAGATAAGAAACGTACGGCACTGTGCCATGCAAGTAAGCCCAGAATCCGACGAGCTTCTCACCGAAGTGATAGTCATCCGGAGAGACATAAGGTGCAAAGGTGTTCCCGAGCCTCAATACCACTACTACGGCAAAGAGCGCGATCGGCGACAATAATTCTGTCCAATCCTTTTCTATCGCGCGTTCATGCCTTCTGTAGCGCTTAATGACATCAGCTAAGCCCCAGATGATTAGTCCAAGCACCAGTGCTTTGAGCCAAACCGTCGTCTGATACTTCGCGATATTTCCATCGGGCAACGCCAGACGTGCTGGGTAAAGTGCTAAAAACAGCAAGGGCAGCCCGATTTGTGCGACTAGTAGAAACCCGGGTGTCCATCGCTCCAAGTGTTTCGGTTTCAAAAAAGCAAAGTAGAAAAGGGCGGTGAGCCCCAATCCAGCAATAAGCCGGGCCGCTCCGACATAGCGATCGACGCTGATCTCGCCAACCAACCTTGCAGGAGCGCGACCCAACACCAAAGCTATCTCAAGGGGAATCAGCGCGACGAGGAGGGTGCCCAAGAGAGTCAGGCCAAACAGTGAAGGGCTGAGCCGTATCCCCCGCCACACGGAACAGCCCGACGTCGCTATGACGGCAATCAGGGCAACGCCAGAGAGAACCACGAATTGTTTCTCGGTAGACGTGCCGAGGACCAACTCACCGACAGCTATAGCGCACGGGACAGACCACCACAACAATTGAGTCGTCAGCTCCTCCGCGAATGGCAGGCCAAAGCGGCGCCTCGCCCTGTAGAGTAAATGCGATAGGGCCGACGAACTTACGAAGAGTGCAAGCACAAAAGCGGGCGCTGCAATCAGATCTTGAAGTTTGCTTTGCGCGTGCCAGGCAATGAACCCGACAATGAACTCAGAGTAGGTTGGCGCGACGCTGAGGCTTAGTATCGGAGTGAGCACCGCCGCGGACAGAACAGCGGAAGCAATGACAACGGCGACAGTCTCTGAGATCGACAACTTCTGGTAAATTGGATCTCGCACCTTGCTCATTCTTTCCAGAGTTTCTGGCCCGTTTTGCGTGAGTCCCTTGTCACGGGACGTTCAGAGCGAGCTGCAGGGATACGACGCGTCGCATAGGAAACTCGTCATACTTCACCGCGCCACGCCAACGATTGTGTCCCTCAGCCGATAGAAAATATGCCTCGACGTCCTCCTCGAGTCTCCCGAACAGGCTAACTAGTGCCGACTTCTCAAACCCTAAGCCGTCGGCCAAGACGAATAGGCGCTCTAGATGATGCGAATCCCCGGCCCCCTTAAGCACATGATCGATGGCGTGAACTGTCTTGCCATTCCTCGGCACGACAAACTTCTTTATGCCCGCACAAACTCTTGGGATTTCAGGTATTGGAACATGCTCCAGGACAGATATTGAGTATATGCAGTCGAACGAAGCGGGCGTCAGGTTTCTAACCTCATCGCTGAATTGATCACGGACAAATCGAATTTGCGGAAACGAGTTTACGAAGTGGGCATATTCGCGCGGCCCGTTTCCGGATCCGTCGTACGGATCGACCACCGTGACCTGATAACCCAATTGGGTCAGCAGATCAGCAACGAAGGGCTGGCCGGCTCCGATCTCCAGAAGCCTCGCGCCGCGCGCTACGTTGCCGACCACTGCCTTAACAACCCAAGGTCGTTGCACGTCCTTTAGATCGCCGCTCAAGGCAGCCAGCGAGGCAATGTTATCGGCGCTGTCGCAATAGTCGCGTACAGTTGCGTAACTCAGCGCGTTCACTGCGTAGCCAGAATAGAGATCAACTAGCCGCTTCATAAGAAGCCTCTTTCTAATGCCAATTTGCTTGCGCCCGGCTCACGAAGCCAGCGCGCGACACTGTTTGCGCCACAGCCGCGCGCGAACCCCAGCCTGACTCGATTGTTCGTTGGCCGTTGCAGATCGAGGCAAAGACCGCTTGACATGATCACTCAGGCAACGACTACATGCGCTAGTGAGACGGCGCCGCGGTCCTGTGGCCCTCAAATGACGAGCCCGCGAGGATCTCCCGGTAGAACGATATTAGGATCTCTGCGCTCTTCCGCCAACTAAAGTTGGCTTGAGCGAACTTCCGTGCGTTCCTCCCGAGCGTCCTGCGTCGTTCGATATCCGGCAGTAGATTTCTCAACACCGTTGCGATCTCAGAAGCATTCCCTTCTCTAAGAACAATACATTGGACGCCGTCTTCAACATATCGAGCGAGGTTCGTATCGGGAATAAGAACGGGCTTTCCGCTCGCGAAGTACTCCGGAAGCTTAGAAGGAAACCTGAAATCATTGAATGGACCCGCTCGTCCCGGTTGAACGAGGGCGTCTGCGATTGAAAGCACGCGCGGGACTTCGCTCCTAGGGCGGAATCCGAGATTGATGCAGAATTTGCCTATCTCCTTTTCATCAAGGTCATCGAACAGCGGCACATAGTTGACACCGGTCCGGACGAGCTTCGTAGAGAGGCCGACACGGTTCAGTATGGCGATGGCGATGTACAGACTCGCGACCTCGCTGCTATTCGCTTGATGGACGTTGCCGGTGTAAACGACTACGTAGTCGGTGGTGCAGGTCCCAATTTCCTCGCGAAACCGTAGATCCGGATCGGGTGACCAGTTCAACTGATCGTCGTAAGCCGGCCATATGACGCGACCTGGCAGTGACGATGGCTTGAAGAACAGAAGCGGCTCTATGAGGGCAGTAAGTCCTGACGCGCCAGCGATAAAGTCCTTGTATCGCGTGGGATGCGACAAATGGAGGGGTATCGACCGATCTAACTCATCGCGCGATGCCACTGCGAACGTCTCGGCAATTCTCCCCATCGCTATTTCCGTGAGATGCTCCTCGTTGTCTTCCATATGCACCACGTAAGGACATCTGCTGCGCGCGACTATCCTCTCCGTTGTGTGTCTGACGAGCTCACGTGGAGTCCAGGCGTGAACGATATCGGCCGACCTGCCATCCGGAAACAAGGCCGGCCGTTTGTCCAATTGCCCTGCGACGATGGTCCGAAACAGAGGCCGGCCTACTCGATTGGTTGCTTCCGGCTCGTCCGGTACACACACAGCACAATGATGACCAGCCTCGATCAGTCTATTGGCGAGGTTGAATACGTGGATGCCGCTATTAGAATCAAGATGTGAATAAGAAACGAAAAGAACATTCATGCACAAACGTTTTCGTTGCTTTTCACGCTATAGTCCAGACGTTCAAGCGAAAAGTTAGGATTGTAGTAACGATCCCCTTTCACAATCGTTTCTCCCCAAAGGTCCAGTAGCAGGAGGCGATCGAGGCGATCATAGTAAGAGCCGCGCGTCGCGCTTTCAAAGTGATAGAGCACAGCTTGCGGGATGAATAGGATACGTCTACCGCCTGAGGCCAACCGAAAACATAAATCGAGGTCTTGGTAGTGCGTACTAAAGAATTCACTCATTCCTCCCGATTCGAGATAGTCAACTCGACGGCACATTAAGCACGCAGCTGTTACAGCGGAAACTTCTCGTGCACATGACAAGGACCCGGCATAGCCATCCGAATCGCCTGGAAAGCGACGCATAACGTGATCGGCGGTTCCCCGCGGGCCAAGTACCACACCTGCGTGCTGAACCGTGTTGTCAGGGAATAGCAGTGACGGTCCGACCGCTGCCACGTCCTTCTGCTGCATGTGAAATAGCATCTCCTCCACCCAGTTCGACGTGATGACCTGAGTGTCATTGTTCAGAAGAATCAGAAACTCTCCACAAGCTTCCGCCACTCCAAGATTGTTGGCTCGCGAGTAGTTGAACGGCTGGTCGAAGAGGACGATCTTCAGCGGATAGGAATCCAAAATCCCCTTTGCCGTCTTATTTGTCGTAGCGTTGTCAACGACGATCACTTCTAGGTTCGGATAGCTCGATCGAGCAAATATCGACTCTAGGCATCGGCCAATGTGCTGCGGCGCATCCTTTGTCGGAATGACGATCGACACAAGGGGCCATTCTTGCCTCGCCGGCGGTTCAATCAAAACCCGATGGCGGAAGCGCGGGTGGGTCTTAACGCGTGCCGAGATACAGCATCGAGCAAGGTGGGAAGCGACCGCCCTAAGCTGCAACCGCTCGATACCGCTCTTTCCGTCTGGATCTTGCGCGACGCTTCCCCGCGTTGCCCGCCAGTGATAGAGGATCTTCGGTATGTGATGAATCTTGCGAGTTACTTCGGAGAGGCGAAGCATGAACTCGTAGTCTTGGACCTTATCAAAGTTCGAGTCGAATCCGCCGATCCTGTCGAACAAGCTCCGACGAAAAAGAAGCAAATGCCCAATGTACATGACCCTTCGAAAGTAATCTGGCGACCAGTCTGGCTTGAAGAAGGGTTCGAACGTGTCGCCATCGTCGTCGATCTTGTCCTGGTCCGAGTACACAACGTCAACGTCTGGCTCAGAATTGAGCGCAAGGACCACTTCAGCCAGAGCGTCTGGAGTCAATAGATCGTCATGGTCTAGAAGTGCTATGAACTCGCCCGTTGCATGCCGCACGGCCATGTTAGTTGCAGCCGATATGCCAGCGTTCCGTTCCATGCTGACGATCTTGATGCGGCCATCGAACTTTGCAGCGCTGGATAGAGCGGCTAGAGGCTCCGCGTTGGTCGACCCGTCATCGCAGACACAGAGTTCCCAGGATTGATACAGCTGAGATCGAACGGATTCGACCGCTTCAATCAGAAGCTTCGGCGGGGTGTTGTAAACCGGCATCACGACAGAGACTAACGGTCTATAGCCAAGCGTCGTCAGCCGCGCTCGGATCTGCGAACGCCCGACTTGGGAGAGTACGTCGTTATCCTTCGTCGATAGGATGGCGTGGCTATCAGATCGAACGACACAGGAGTGTCCGGCGACAAAGAGGATGCGTCTTTTGACACCGGGCCACCCATCCCTACGCAACACGCGCCACGCCTTGCGTAGCGTTGCACTGATGCTGCCGCCAGCGTGCAACAAGCTCGGCGCCGCCAGAAAGACAAGTCGAATACGCCTAGCCTGATGACCTACGAAACGCAGTGGGGCAGTCACGCGCCACGAACGAGATGCGTGGATACTCCCAACAAGACCATCGCGTTCCGCCACAGTTTGTGTGAGGCTGGCAATTGCCCCATCGCGCTCCAGTACCGTCTTTGTCAGCTTGCCAATCCTTTCATCACGTTCCGCCGCACCTTGACTAAGGCTCGAAAGCGTTTGATCGCGATCGGCGATAGCTTGCGTGAGACTGTCGATTGTTTCATCGCGCTCGACCATCGTCTGCGTGAAGTCGGCAATCCTTTCATCGCGTTCATCGACGCGTTGTGTCAGACGTGAAACGACTCCATCGCGCTCCGCCAGGGCTATTGTGAGACTGGCGATTCTCTCGCCGCCGTCGACGACCGCTTGATCGAGCCTAGCAATTCTTGCATCGCACTCGGAAATGGAGAGGGATAGCCGACTGATTGTTGCATCCCTCTGCCCAAGCTCATGAAGACTATAGAGATCCTTTTCTCCGCTCATCCGCAGGAGTTCGGCATACCCGAAGCCGAGGCGTTGGAGCGCCTCGCGCGATTCCGGCCGACCGAGGAGATCGAAGAGAACATCAAGGGCAAAGATCTGAGTTGGCCGATATTGCGACGTAAGCGCAAGTCTCGCCAGAAGGTAGTGAAGGGGCGCTTCCTCAGTCTCTTCGATTTGCGCAGCTTCTGGAAACACTTCAAAGAAGAGATCTCGCTGGTCTATTGACAAATAGTGCTCCAGAATCCTGCGAAACTCCCAAGCCGCGCGCGTTTGCGCATCTGGGCGTGCGCCACTGGCGTTGAGCTCGCCTGCTCGTATCCTGTACCGAGTGAGCGGCTCTTGAACAACATGAATACCGAATCGAAAGCAGACGCGAATCCAGTAATCCAGGTCTTGAACTTGGAGTAACCGGGGATCGTGGTAGCCAATATCGTCGCAAAGGCTGCGACGAGCCATCGCCGTCGCGCCGCAAAGGCAATTGCCGTACAAAAAGAAGTGCCTGAGCCACTGAGCACGGGTTCGGTTGGGCTGGTCGAAGACACGAAAGTAAAAGTGACCCTCGTCTAGGAACGGCGCCCCCTCTTCGTCAATGACGTTGACAAGCCCAAATAACAAGGCGCAGCTCGGATTCTGATCGAGAAACCCCACCTGTCGCTCTAACTTGGTGGGGAGGAACGCATCGTCTGACGGAAGAAAGGCAAGGTACTCCCCTCTCGCCTCGCGCATGTTGTTGTTCGCGGCGACCGACGGGCCGAGATTACGCGAGTGTTGAAAAAGGCGAATGCGTGGATCGCGGTACGTTCTGATGATGTCTACCGTGGAGTCTGTGGACGCATCATCGGTAATTACGATTTCGAAGTCCTGAAACGATTGGTTCAGGACGCTTTCTATGCATTCGGCGACATACTTCTCGTGGTTATAAGCCGGAATGCAAACCGAGACCTTGGGGCGCGCAGCAATCATTACTGTGACTTCAGGAAGTCTCGGATATGCTGAACAACGCAATCAACTTGCTCTTTCGCTAGATGAGGCGAGATGGGAAGACTAAGGAGCTCTTGCGAAAGCATTTCTGTAATCGCAAACGATCCTCGCGGCATACTGAGATTCTCATAGGCCTTTGAGACATGGGGCGGAATCGGATAGTGAATATGTGTGCCGACCCCTTGCGCCTGAAGGTACCGTTGCAGCTGGTCCCTGTTTCTGCTCCGAACAACGAAAAGATGCCACACCGGCTCCACCTCCGACTGCACTTGCGGCAGGATGAAGTCTTGCAAGCAGCTTAGCTTGAGCCTGTACTGCTCCGCGCCTTTTCTCCTGCGTTCATTCCAATCGTCGAGCTTTGAGAGCTTGACGCGCAGTAGAGCTGCCTGAAGTTCATCGAGTCTCGAGTTAAACCCGACAAGATCATTCACGTATTTCTTGCGTGATCCGTAGTTTCCAAGTACGCGAACGCGATCGGCTAGCGCCGCATCATCCGTCGTAACCGCCCCCGCGTCTCCAAACGCACCCAGATTCTTCGTAGGATAAAAACTGAAAGCGGCGGCGTTACTAAGTGACCCGACGCGCTGACCCTTGTGTTTTGCCCCGTGCGCTTGAGCTGCGTCTTCAAGCAGCAGGAGTTTGTGTTTCTCGGCGATATACGAGAGCGCGTCCATATTCGCCGGCTGGCCATACAAATGCACCGCGATGATTGCGCGGGTATTTGGTCTGATTGCGGACTCGACTAGACGCGGATCAATGTTATAGGTGCCTTCATCCGGTTCTACCGGTACGACCTCTGCGCCGACATGGGTTACCGCCAGCCACGTAGCGATATAAGTGTTTGCCGGCACTATGACACTGTCACCAGGGCCGATGTCATGGGCTCTCAAAATGAGCGAGATTGCCTCAAGCCCGTTGGCAACGCCGATGCAGTTTTTCGCCCCGCAGTACGCCGCAAACTCAGACTCAAACGCTTCTACTTCCGGCCCTAGGACATACCATCCAGAATCGATGACTCTCTGATAAGCCGCGTCTAGCGCCTCCCTAAGCTCAAGATTGGCCGCCCGAAGATCAACGAATGGAACTGTCACGAACCGCTCCTGACCACTGCCGCAAAGTCTTCATACCGGCGAAAGTAATCCGCCTCGTTATAGAAAGTAGACGCGATCGCCATACATACGGCGCCGGAAGAAAAGTTGTCGATCTCTCGCCAGAGCATGTTGGGAACATACAAGCCGAAGTGCGATCGATTCAGGTGATATTTCCGGCGCGTCATCCCATCATCAAGAGTGACGTCGAAGCTTCCTGACATGGCGATAAGCACTTGCTCAAGCGTCTTATGAGCGTGACCCGCTCTGGACTCTCCGCCTGGCACATCGTATAAGTAGTAAACACGCTTGATCTCGAAGGGGACGTGGCGACCGCCTTCGATGAACGTAAGATTGCCGCGCGGGTCATGAACCTTCGGCAGCTCGATGATCCGGCACCGCTCAAGTGGAGATGGGGGGTTTGTGTTCTTCATCCCGAGGTCTCTGCTAGAGCGGCAGCTCATAGAATTCATGCACGATGCCGCTCGCACCAAATTCCGCCTTGAATGTGTGAAGCCCGTCATTCAGGACTTCGCCTTCGGATTCGGTGCTAACGCCGAAACTGAAGAAGCGAAATCCACGCTCGAGCGCTTCACGGATGCAGCGTTCAAATACGGCGTCGAGCCCACCCAACTCGCGGCCTACTTCCGCGGCCCCAATGTACTGTGAGTGTCTGACGCGTTCCGAGTCGAACACCACAATCCCGGCAACTACTTCGTCGGCCTGCATAGCCACATGCAACGAGATACTCTCGGGGAACCGGTCCATCAGTAACGCTAACTCGTCCTCAGTGTGGACCGGTCTAACGCCATGGCGTTTGTACAGGTTTTCCTTCAGGACCGGCCAAAAAAGCGGCAGATACTGCGCTCCGACGCTCACCGTTATCCCCGATGTCTGCGCCTTCTTGAAACCACGTGAGCGTCGCGACGAAGCAGCGCCTCGGTTAGCGAGGTCAATTACAGCGGCCAGATCTGCGCGGCAGCGACGTGCGCCGATCCTCTGCAGGGAATACAGGTCGTCCTGCGCAGGACGGCGGTGATAGATGTGCGGAACGGCTTTGTAGAGGAGATGGGTAAAGCCCTTGCCCGCGTAGTAACGCGCCAGTGCCTCAAAAGAGATCAGCGACTTCGCACCCGTCAGCCACTCGGTTCCTACCAGTCCGCCGTAGGTACTACCAGGGTGACTACACACGGTCGCCCGCTCAGTTAGGAGGCGTGCGGCGGGGAATACGCCTACAAGCTCATCATCAGCGATAACCAAAGACGACGCGTCCTCAAATCGAGACCCGTGGTAGGAAAGGAATTTGCGCGTGTGAAGAAACGTTGCGTTCGCGGCATGGTCGCAAAACGCGTCCCACCTTGAACTCTGGTCTTCGCTAAACGGAACTACCGAAACACGCATTACTACTGTTCGAGCATCGCCACACCGAAGCCCGTTTCTCCAAAATTGTTCCCGTTGTAAAACATGTAGGTCTTGCCTTTGTGAGTGATCACAGCTGAGTACATGACTGCCTCGGAATCCCAGCCTTCCGCAGAAACGTTCAGACCTAGTTGGTCATCGAGCCGCCGCCAACTAACACCATCCACGGATTCGGCATAACCGGGACGATAGGCTGCCAGCGAGCGTCGGCGGATCGAGTAAAAGAGTTTGTAGATTCCGTCGTCTCTCACTACGTACGGGCGGCCAAAGCCGTGTTCGTCCGAGTCATGCAGATGGAGGCACGTCTGGCCGACCGCGCCCCATTCGATCCCGTCCACCGATTCCAAATACTTCAACTCATACACTGGCATTTCTTTATCGCCGATCGACGTCCAGTTGCTGCCAGCGACATACCACATCTTGAACAGGTCTCCTTCGCAAAGGACAAACGGGCCGCAGCGGAAATAAAGCTCCTGGTCACTGCGCTCCAGGATCGGTGTCTGACGTACCCTCAGAAAGGTCTCTCCATTGTCCCGACTCATCGCCAGCCCCGTAAGCATTCGATACCGAATCTTTGTGCCCAACTCGAAACCGACGTAGTACATGTATTTCACGCCAGGGGAGACCTCGAGAACGCAGGTCGGTAGAACGCCGTTCTCATCGAATGTTCCAGGCAGGCCTATATCGAGCAGAGGCTTCTCCGAAACGCGAAGGACCCTCAGTGGATCGTCGGCGACGACATCCACATAGCCCGGGCGTCCGACGCTGTGCCTGTCACGAAAGGACAAATAGATGCGCATCACGCTTTCGTTCAACAGGACTGGCGTCGGGATCATCGCGTGACTGATCGCCCAAGTCCTTGAGGCATCCGGTTTGTACACGACCCCCAATTTGCGCCAACGCACGGCTCACTCCGTCACTTTGAAATAGCGTGGCGCGGACACGTTCGCTGCCTCTACGGTGCCGCCGGGTCTGTACAGCTGGCCCTCCGACGTATCCTTTTTGACCGTCACTCCTGGCCCAATCCAACAGTCCTTCGCGATCCTGATGTTGTTGCTAATCGTCGAATTGACGCCTAGAAAAGCGAAGTCCCCGATCTCCACGAATCCGGAAATGACGACGTGCGACGAGATGAAGCAGTGGTTGCCAATGCGTGAGTGGTGGCCAACATGGTTGCCGCTCCACAGCACACAGTTATCACCAATTTTTACAAATGGCTGGAGCGTATTGTCTTCAAAGATAAAACAGTGCTCGCCAATCTCGACGTTGCGCCACACGAATGCTCGCGAGCTCACATAGCTCGCCATGGAATAACCCTTTTGTTTGGCTTTCTGGAACAGCCGTGCCCTTAGCCGGTTGAGCTGCGTATAGACAACGGCGACGTGGGCCGAATGCTCGGCAGGGCTGAAACGGGCATTCAGGTCTTCGAAGTCGACGACGGGCAAGTCAAAGAGTGAAGCGCGACGGCGATACGGACGCTCTACGCTGAATGCCACGACTTCATATGGCGAATCGTGCGTGAAATATTCGTAGGCGATTTCCGCGAAAGCGGAATCACCCACGATCACAAGCTTTTTGGTTTTCGCCAGCGACATGATGGAATCACTAGGGCCGCAGGATCAGGATGTCTTCGCGCCGATTTGCCATCGGCAAATCGGAACGCTGAGGAACAACGTAGGCATCGAATCCCGCCTGCCTGGCGCGCAACATCATCGCCATGATCACACTGTCGTCGATCTTGTTGCGCTCGATGACCTGAAACTCAACCGGCGGGTTTTCGTCCTTGCCAGTAAAGGCCTTGTGGAAGGCGATGCCGGCCGGGGAGCCGAAGAAACGTTTGCGCATCGAAACGTTGGGGATGTCTCCGATCAACAGCTGGCCGCCGTGGCGCAGCAACTCCAACGATCGATCAAGAAACAGCCAAGGATTCGCCTCGGCAAAGATGTAGTGCAGGACGCTATAGCAAAGGATGACGTCTACTTTTCCTTGGTATTTCGCAAACAGCTCGGCACAGCCACTCGGATAAAACGCGGATACCTTTTCGATGAAGTCTGCGTCGGGTAAATGAGCGAGCATTTCAGCGCTGTCGACCAGGACAAGGTTGTGTCCCTGCCGCTGGCACAAATCGATCAGCATGCGCGGCAAAGTGCTGCAACCCGGTCCAATGTCGAGGACGTTCTTTTGCGGTGCGGAGAGATTGTCAAGTTTCGCCAGAATGTCGGCAAAGATCGCCGGCTCCATTCCTTTCCGATACGTGTCTGGAAAGCCGATCTTTTCGTATTGGCTGAGGGAATCGTCCCGTGCCATGCTCCGAAAATCCTCGAACCCAATATCGGAGAATCGACTTAAACGGTTTTCGCTCATGCGGGCATCCGAGCGGATGCGCTCTCGACAGAAGAAGCCAAAAGCTCAAACTCAACAGGAACCTTCACGAGGCCGGGGAACAGGCGCGTTGTATCGGCGGGCCAAACACTTTGGAAGACTAGGGCGCTCTCAACCACATCGAGAAAAACATGCTGCTGGTTCGTCATCACAGGCAACTCGATGCCAATGGCAAGCGTGTAGACCCCCGCCTGCAAAGGATTCTTGCCTTTGATACCGAAAACAAGCGTGTCTCCAGCACTAGCCGACAAGGATCCGACCGCTGGATCCGAAGTTGACATCATGGCAAGTAGCATTTGTCCCTTCAAATCACGCATCGAGTAGCCCCAGGCAATATGCGGAAGGTCTGCATGGACACGGACCGAAATCTGAATTTGAAATGGTTCATCCAACTCCAAGTGGTCCGTCGGCATGCCGGCGCGGCCCAAGAGCTTGACGTCAAGAACTCTCACACGACCGTCTCCATAGCGGCTCGCCTGAGGCCCGAGATCCACCACGGTGTCTGTTCTAACTGCCAGAGCCGTAGCACCGAGTGGCTCGTAACGCCGAGGCAATGCGCGGCTCGCGGAGGCAACGTCCCCCTCGTTGGTCGGAGCGGGTGAGTCGAGTGCGGCGTTGATCTCCATGTGGCTCCGAGCAACGTATAGGCCCGCGACGTCGGCCGCGTTCCCGTACTTCACCGCGCGGCCCCCTTCGAGGTAGAGACATCTCCTGCAGAGCGCCTTTACGGCGCCCACGTCGTGACTTACGAAGAGAACGGTTGCGCCGGACGCCATCATTTTCCGGATGCGAGCCATGCACTTCGCTTGAAATGCCATATCACCCACCGCGAGCGCTTCATCGACGATAAGAACATCTGGTAGCACGCTCACTGCTACGGCGAAGGCGAGTCGGATGTACATGCCGTTCGAGTAAGTCTTGACCGGTTGACTGACAAAGTCTCCGATATCTGCAAAAGCCACGATTTCTTCGTAACGCTTGTCGATCTCGGACCTACTAAGGCCGAGAATCGTCGCGTTCATGTAGACGTTTTCGCGCCCAGTGAACTCCGGGTTGAACCCAGCCCCCAACTCTAATAGAGCTGCGACGCGACCGTTCGTGTGCACGGTCCCGCCGGACGGTGCAACCGTTCCGCAGAGAATCTGAAGAAGCGTGGACTTGCCGGCGCCGTTACGTCCAATGATGCCGACGGTCTCTCCCTTTCTCACCTCAAATGATATGTCCTTAAGCGCCCAGAATTCCCTGAAGTAGTTCTTCGCGGGATGTCCGATGAGCCGCTGAAATCGGGGTAGAACGAACTGTTTGAGGCGGTCCCTTGGTGCGCTATAGAGCAGGTAGCACTTGCTGAGATTCTCAACGCGGATCGCAATATCGTTAGAGGACATCGGCAAAACCTTTTCTGGTCTTCTGGAACCACCAGTAGCCGACCCACATGACGGCAACGCTTGGGAGGCTATAAATGCCAAGGCCGACCCAATCGGGAGTGCCGCCCCAAATGAGTACAACTCGAGCTTGCTCGATGATGAAGGAAAGGGGATTTATCAGAAGTATGGCTTGATATTCGGGGGGTAGCGCCGAGATTGGATAGAACACCGGCGCCAAGAACATCATCACCGTCGTAATGACACCCGTTATCTGGCCGATATCCCGCGCAAACACACCAAGTGAAGCCAGCACCCAGGCGATTCCCAACGTGCCAACGATGAGTGGCAACAGAACGATAGGTAGCAACAATACCGTCCAGTGTGGATAGTCAACCAGCAGGCTAAAAGCCAAGAGCAGCACCGCTAGGCTTACCAAGAAGTGAAAGAGTGTCGAACCCATCGCAACAATGGGCAGTGTTTCCAGTGGAAAGACGACCTTCTTGACGTAGTTCACGTTGGAGAGAATGAGCCCAGGCGCACGATTGACGCATTCGGCAAACAATCCGTGAACCATCATTCCCACGAACAGAATGACGGCGAAGTCCGTTTTACTCTCTGACACTCCAGTGCCCCAACGCGTCTTGAACACCACGGAGAACACGAACGTATATACGACGAGCATCAGAACGGGATTGAAGAAAGACCACGCCATGCCGACGATCGAACCACGGTAACGCCCGACTACATCGCGGCGGGTCATCTGCCAGATTAGGCTGCGGTTGCGCCAGAAACTGCGCGCAATCTCGAGAATGGAAGCAGGGTGCTGCTGATGTGGATTCATTGAAGCCCGTCCAAAAGTAAGTCCGCATTGCAACCTCCCATGGTTCAAAGCCCTTGTCGCCGTGTTGCTCGAACCCCAGTGGAGCTGAAGGACATTGCTGAACACGCGCGTAGGAGGCGCCACATGCGGGTTCAACGTGATAACGCTTACTGCGCGAGCTCGGCTAGGCACAACTCGACACAGGTCTCCCACGCTGGCACAACAATTGAATAGCGCTGCATCACCCGATCACATGCGAGACGGGAGTTTCTCGGCCTGCGCGCCGGCGTCGGATACTCGGCGGTCGATATCGCCGTCAAACTGCGCACCCTTACATCCGCTGCGCTTTCGCGCCGGCGCCGAAGGATCTCCTGCGCGAAGCCGTGCCAAGTCGTTCCCCCTGAACTCGCCAAGTGCAGGATCTCGGAACGAAACTCCCCATTCGCGCGCTCGGCGATGGCCTGCGTCGCAATTTGCGACGATGCATCAGCTATAAAACGCGCCCATGTGGGCGAGCCGTGTTGATCGTTAACCACGCGAAGTTCTTCACGCTCCGCCCCCAGCTTCAGCATGGTAAGGAGGAAGTTCTTTCCGCGTGAGGCGTAAACCCAACTGGTTCGCAAACAAAGATAGTCACAACCCACCGCGGCGAGCGCACGTTCACCTTCAAGCTTGCTGCGACCGTATGCACTCACCGGCGCCGGTCGGTCACTCTCCAGATACGGTGAAGACTTTGCGCCATCGAACACGTAGTCGGTCGAGTAGTGAAGGATGAGTGCGGCGTGACGTTTCGCTGCTTCTGCTAGTGCACCAACCGCTTCCGCATTCACACGTGTTGCCAAGTCTTGCTCGGTTTCAGCCCTATCCACTGCGGTGTAGGCCGCGGCGTTGACAATGATGTCGGGACGGCACGCGTCAACGCAGCCGCAGATCGACGATATATCGCTTAGGTCCAAGCAGGTTCGGTCAGGAGCAATTACCTGACCCACGGGAAGCATCGATCGACGCAACTCCCAGCCGACCTGACCGTTCGCCCCCGTGATCAGTATTCGCATCAGTTGAAGACCTCTGCCTCGGCGAGCCGCGGCGCCCCACGATCCTTGCTCGCTAGGGTGGGCTCGGCGCCGGCAAGACCCCACTCGACGCCGATCTGCGGATCGTTCCAAACAATTCCGCGATCGAATTCCGGTATCCAGTACTCGGTCGCCTTGTAAAGAAACTCAGCGAACTCGCTGAGAACAAGAAAGGCATGCCCAAACCGAGGCGGAACCCATAACTGGCGCTTGTTTTCTGCGCTTAGTTCAGCGCCAACCCACTTGCCGAAGTTAGGCGACGATCGGCGCAAGTCAACAGCAACATCGAACACCTCCCCCGTTGCCACGCGGACTAGCTTGCCCTGTGGCTTAACCACCTGGTAGTGAATGCCGCGCAGCACGTTCTTCACCGAGCGCGAGTGGTTGTCCTGCACGAACTGCACGTCGAGCCCAGTTGCTTCGCGGAACGTACGCGCGTTCCAGCTTTCCAAGAAGAACCCGCGATCGTCGCCGAAGACCTCCGGCTCGAGGATCAGCACTTCCGGCAGCGCCGTGGGAATGACCTTCATCTGCGACTCAAGCCGTCGGCGGCACGATCTTTTCGCTGAGCATTCGCTTCAGGTACTGGCCATACTCGTTCTTCGCGAGCGGCTCCGCAAGCCGCTCGACTTGCCCGGCATCGATCCAGCCGAGCCGGTAGGCGATCTCCTCGGGGCACGCGATCTTCAGGCCCTGCCGCTTCTCGATGGTCTCGATGAAGTGCGAGGCCTCGAGCAGCGATTCGTGCGTGCCGGTGTCGAGCCATGCAGTGCCGCGTCCCATGACTTCCACCCTCAGTGCATTGGCCTGCAGATAGAGCTTGTTGACATCGGTGATCTCGAGTTCACCCCGCGCTGACGGTTTGATCGATGCGGCGATGTCGAGCACCTGGTTGTCGTAAAAGTACAGTCCGGTGACGGCGTAGTTGGAACGCGGCGCCTTCGGTTTCTCCTCCAGGCTTACCGCGCGACCTTTGCCGTCGAATTCGACCACGCCATAGCGCTCCGGATCATTCACGTGGTAGGCGAACACGGTGGCACCGTGCAGCCTGACGGCGGCGCGCTGCAGCGCCTGGGCGAGATCGTGGCCATAGAAAATGTTGTCGCCGAGGATCAGCGCCGCGGGATCCTCACCTACGAACTCGCGGCCGAGAACGAAGGCCTGCGCCAGCCCGTCGGGCGAGGGCTGCACCTTGTAGCGGATATTCATACCCCACTGGCTGCCGTCGCGAAGCAGTTCCTCGAAGCGCGGCGTGTCGTTGGGTGTGGATATCACAAGTACGTCGCGGATGCCGGCGAGCATCAGCGTAGTCAACGGGTAGTAGACCATCGGCTTGTCGTATATCGGCAATAGCTGCTTCGACACGGCTTGCGTGACGGGATAAAGGCGTGTGCCGGAGCCACCAGCGAGAACGATGCCTTTTCTTCGGATGGTCATGTCTTCGAGAACCTGTGACTGATTGCCATTGCTCGCGCCGAGAGGGACTCTCAGCACATGTTTGTCGCGCTGCCTCTTCCTGCGGTAGATCAGGCGAACATCAGTCTTCCGCGCGGTTGCGGAAGCGGACGCCCCAGCTCAGACGCTGTCTCAATCCATTCCCTCATGATGACTTCGAGATTGGCCAGTGCCTCCTGGTAGGTCGCACCGTCGGACATACATCCAGGCAATTCCGGAGCCTGAGCGATGAACGCCGGCTCCTCCACACTCCAGTAGATGATCACTTCGTAGTCAGCGTTCATCCAAGACTCCCAGCTTTTAGGGTTCCAGTTCCTTGGGTGAAAGTTCCACCGCGGGATCGAACGGCAGATAGGCGTCGAGCGACGCGATGACGAGCCGCAGCGATGCGCGCGTCCTTTCGCGGTCCTCGAAGCAGAGCGGCCTCGTCTCCGGTCATAGCGGCATCCCCGTATTGCGTGCAATCCTGTGGATCGGCCGCTCTTCGAGGCCCGGATGGATCAGCAGGACGTCCACCTTGCGCTCACCTAGCGCGCGCATGACATCGATCTCCAGCTGACCGCTTCGGTCAAGGAGTCACCGAGGGTGTGCGGCACCTCAACCAGGAGATCGATGTCGTCGCCCCTGCGGCTGTCGTCCACGCGCGAGCCGAACAGCAGCACCCGCGCCTGGACGCCAAAGCGCTTCGCTACGGCCGCGCGGATTGCCGATCTCTCGTTGTCCGACAGTCTCATACCATCGCGCCTGTCCGGCCATATTGCCGGTTTACCCAGTCGCGGTAGCGACCGTCTCTAATCTGGTCGACCCAGCCGCGGTTCTTCAGGAACCAGTGAACCGTCTTGCGGATGCCGGTCTCGAAAGTCTCCTTCGGTTGCCAGCCGAGTTCCGATTCGATCTTGCATGGATCTACCGCATAGCGCCGATCGTGGCCGGGGCGGTCCTTCACACACGTGATCTGCTCGGCGTACGAACCCATTGCCTTCGGCTGTAACTCGTCCAGGATCGCGCATACGGTGCGCACGACGTCGATGTTCTTCTTTTCGCACTTGCCGCCGATGTTGTAGACCTCGCCCACGCGACCGCGCGCCAGCACCGCGCGAATCCCCGCGCAATGGTCGCCGACGTACAGCCAGTCGCGCACATTCAGGCCGTCGCCGTACACAGGCAGCGGCTTGCCCTCGAGCGCGTTGAGGATCATCAGCGGGATGAGCTTCTCGGGAAACTGGTAGGGGCCGTAGTTGTTGCTGCAGTTCGTGGTCAATGTGGGCAGGCCGTAGGTGTGGTGGTAGGCGCGCACCAGATGATCCGCGGCTGCCTTGGACGCTGCATATGGACTGTTGGGCGCATACGGCGTCGCTTCCGTGAACGCCGGACTCGCATCGCTGAGCGATCCGTAGACCTCATCGGTCGATACGTGCAGAAAACGGAACGCTTGCTTCTCCGCCTCAATGAGTTCAATCCAGTAGGCGCGCGCCGCCTCGAGCAAGGCAAACGTTCCGTTGATGTTGGTCCGCACAAACTCGGCCGGCCCAAGTATCGATCGATCGACGTGGCTCTCGGCCGCAAAGTGCAGCAGCGCACGCGGCTTGTGCTTGCGCAGAAGCGCAAGCACCGCGTCGCCTTCGCATACATCGAGCCGCTCGAAACCAAACCGCGCGTCGCCGCGTACCGATTGCAGATTTTCAAGGTTGCCGGCGTACGTCAGCTTGTCGACGACCACTACTGGCTCGCTCGATGCAGCGAACCAGTCGACAACAAAATTCGAGCCGATGAATCCGGCCCCGCCGGTAATGAGGATCACGGTTGTCCGTTGTTCTGAAGATCGTGCTGCCTTGCACAACCGGGGCGATTCTAGAGGAGGACTGAGCGCTTCTGCGCCTGAGAGTTTGCCTTGACTACACTCGCCGTCCCATGGCAGTTGATATAAGGCTTCAGCGGGCGCTGACCCCGTCGTCATTGCGCGAGCGCCGCGTTCTCGTCGTTGGCGATGTGATGCTCGACCGCTACTGGTTTGGCGACGTTGAGCGGATCTCGCCTGAGGCGCCGGTGCCGGTCGTGCGGGTGCGCTCGACCGAGGAGCGGCTCGGCGGCGCGGCCAATGTCGCTCGCAACGTAGCCGCGCTGGGTATGCAGGCAGGCTTGCTGTCGGTGGTCGGCGAAGACGACGCCGGCGCGTCAATTGCGCGGCTCCTCTCTGATGTCCAAATCGCGTCGCATCTTCATAGCGACTCGAGTTCCGCAACCACAGTCAAAGTGCGGGTCATCGGCCGCCAGCAGCAGATGGTTCGGATCGATTTCGAGAAGCAACCAGAAAATGAAGTGCTGCACGCGAAGCTTGATCAGTATGGGCAGCTACTGGCTGACCACGACCTGGTGATT
>Ga0187893_10004944_pt1 | contig 24611 bp, 25 predicted proteins | sample MA1701074metaG_FD_139574 | JGI IMG/M metagenome (GOLD analysis project Ga0187893, IMG submission 139574) | White microbial mat communities from a basaltic lava cave in the Kipuka Kanohina Cave System on the Island of Hawaii, USA - MA170107-4 metaG ... | reverse complement strand
GACATGTCGTCGTTGACCTTCGAGAGGTCGGGGCGGGGAGTCTCGGCCGTCGCGGCGAGGAGGGCGACGGCCGAAAGCCCCAGGGCGGCGCAGAAGAGGCGGGCGGGATTCTTCATGGCGGTTCGTCCCTCACAGGAATGGCTCCTAATATACGCGGCCCGAAACCATCCTGGTTGATTCGTGTCGCGTCCCTGGCGCATAATCCGGGCCTGCCATGACGGCCGCCCTCCTCGCCCTCGTCCTCGGAGGCGCGCACGACGAGAAGATCGTCGTCTCGACCCTCCGGGTCATCGACCGGGAGGTCCACTGGACGGTGGACATCGGGATCCCGCGCCTGGAGCGCTTCGTGGCGTTCCCGGCGGAGATGCTCGACCTGTCGGAGCGCCAGCTCCAGTCGGCGAAGGGGGACATCGTCAAGTTCCTCCTCTCCCGGATGAAGCTCGAGGTGGACGGGAGGGAGGCCGCGCTCGAGGCGGCCGACCTCGAGCCCGCGTACGAGACCTTCATCGCCTCGGGGGAGCCCTACATCGCGCACGTCCGGCAGAAGTTCGTCCACCGCTCGGAGGCCGAAGTCGGACGGATCGCGGCGACGATGGACTTCCATTCCGACCTGCCCGGCGCGCGGGCGGTCGTCCACTGCCTCTGGGACGGGGAGATGGCGCCGCCCAAGGTCCTGAAGGAGCCGGCCACGGTCGAGTACGTGAAGGGGCGGCTCAGCCCGACCTTCTGGGGGACCGCGTGGGAGTTCCTGGGCTGGGGGATGCACCACATCTTCATCGGCTACGACCACATCGCGTTCCTCCTCGCCCTGCTTCTCGGCGCGAAGCGGCTGGGCGAGATGCTCATGATCGTGACCTCGTTCACTGTGGCGCACAGCGTGACGCTGCTCCTGGCGGCGTTCGACGTCATCCGGATGCCGCAGGCCGTGACCGAGGCGATGATCGCGGCCTCGATCGTCTACGTCGCGGCCGAGAACTACTTCATCCGCGACGCGAAGCACCGGTGGGTCCTGACCTTCCTCTTCGGCCTGGTGCACGGCCTGGGGTTCTCGGGAGTGCTCAAGGAGAAGCTGGGGGAGACGGCGTCGGTCGTGATGCCGGTCGTGTCGTTCAACCTGGGGGTGGAGCTGGGGCAGGTCGCGATCCTGCTCGTCGCCTTTCCGATCCTCGTCTGGATCCGGGGGGGCGTGGGAGACCGGGCGGTCGAGCGGCGGCACCTCCTCCTGCTCCGGGTCGGGTCGGCGCCGGTGATCCTCTTCGGGGCGGGCTGGCTGGTCGAGCGGATTTTCGGCCTGGAGTTCATGCCGCTGTGACGCTCGCGCTCCTCCTCGTCCAGGTCATCGCGTGGAGGCAGGACTACGAGGCCGGGCTCGCGGAGGCGCGCGCGTCCGGCCGCCGGGTGGTCGTCCACTTCCAGGTCCGCGGCCGGCCGGCGGGGCAGGCGATGGCGGAGGAGACGTTCGCGCACGCGGAGGTGGTCCGGCGGTCGTCGGCGTTCCTCTGCGTCTGGGTGGACATCGACCGGAAGCCGGAGCTCTTCGACGCGCTCCTCGGCGGGAAGGGGGCGCTCGGGACCTGCGTCGTGGACGGGGAGGGGGACGTGGTCTCGGCGCTTCCCGGCTACGCCGGCCCGAACGAGTACGTCCGCTTCCTGGACCGTGCGGAGAAAGGCTACGCGGGGCTCCGGGCGGCGCGGGAGAAGGCTCAGGGCGGTCCGGAGGCGATGCTGGCGCTCGCCGAGGCCTATCGTGAGCTCGAGAGCCCGCGCCGGGCCGAGGACTGCTACCGGAAGGTGATCGAGGCGGGCGGGACGGGGACTTCGGCCGCCGTCGCGCACGAGCGCCTGGCGCGCTACCGGGTGATGCGGGGCCGGAACGTCGAGGCCCGGCGCCACGTGGCGGAGTATCGGAGGCTGGACCCCGAGAACCGGGCCGGCCGGGCGGACCGGATCCTGCTCACGGAGGGCCTGGCGTTCTACGTCGAGCGGAAGTTCGACGAGTGCCGGAGGACGATCGAGGAGGCGCTCGCGAAGCACCCGGCCTCGCCCGAGGCGGACCACATGATGCTCTCGCTCGGGGTCGTCCTCCACGAGTCGGGCGACGACAAGCGCGCGATGCCGATTCTCGAGGAGATGCTCCGGAAGTTCCCCGATTCGCCCTGGGCGCCGGAGGCCCGGCTCCGGATCGAGCACATCAAGAACCCGCCGCCGGATCATACCCATTAGGCGGCAGGCCACAGGCGCCAGGGGCCGGGCCGCAGACGCCAGGCGACGGCGAGGTGGGGCGGGGAGGGGCTACCCGAGGGGCGGGCGGGGGGTAATCATTGCTTGCCTTTTATTCGGGCCGGACTAGACTGGCAGACCGTCGTTCCAGAAGCTGGGGCCTGTGGCCTGCGGCCTGGGGCCTAAAAGAGGGAGGCGAAGCATGCCGAACCTGAGCCGTCGTTCGTTCCTGGGGATGGCGGGCGCCGCGGCGGCCTTCGCGCCGCTGGGGCTGCGGGCTCTCGAGACGCGGCAGGACAAGATCGTCCTGGGCGACGGGAAGCACAAGTACGAGTGGGTCCGGAACTGGCTCAAGCTTCCCGAGAACGTGAAGCTGGCGAGCACGCACGGCTGCGTCGCGGTCGACTCGAAGGACCGGATCTACTTCAACACCGACAACGAGAACGCCGTCATCATCGTCGAGGCGGACGGGACTTTCGTGAAGTCCTGGGGCAAGGACTTCAAGGGCGGCTCGCACGGGATGACGATCGCGACGGAGGACGGCAAGGAGGTCCTCTGGCTCTCGCACACCGGCCGGAGCGAGGTCGTGAAGTGCACGCTCGACGGCGAGGTCCTGATGTCGATCCCGTTCCCCGAGAAGTCGGGCGTCTACAAGGCGAAGAACGAGTACCGGCCGACGAGCGTCGCGGTCGCCCCCAACGGCGACGTCTACGTGGGCGACGGCTACGGGAAACACCACGTCCACCAGTGGAACGCGAAGGGCGAGTACATCCGGTCGTGGAACGGGGCGGACGGGGCGGCGGGGGCCTTCCGGACGCCGCACGGCGTCTGCGTCGACCTGCGCGGGGCCGAGCCCCGGCTCATCGTGGCCGACCGGGCGAACAAGCGGATCCAGGTCTTCACGCTCGACGGGAAGTACGTGAGCCACCACGAGGAGGGTCTCCGGAACCCCTGCAAGGTCTACATCCGGGGGGAGGACGTCCTGATCCCCGACCTCCAGGGCCGGATCACGATCCTGGACAAGAACAACAAGCTGATCGCGCATCTGGGCGAGGCGAACGCCGAGAACCGCGGGAAGTTCCAGACCCCGCCCGACAAGTGGAAGGACGGCGAGTTCACGGCCCCCCACGGCGCCGCGTGGGACTCGAAGGGGAACGCCTACGTCGAGGACTGGAACGTGGCGGGCCGGGTGACCAAGCTCCTCCGGCTGGCGTAAGGAGAGAGCCGGAGAAGGACGCGGAGCGGGCGGGGAGATTCCTCGCCGGCTCTCCTCGTCTCGCCCGCTCTCCCGCGCGTTGACACGCCGGACGGGGCCCCCTATACTCTCCCCCATGCCGGGCACCTGGACGAAGGTCGGGACCACCGACGCCGTGGCGCCGGGGGCCGTGATCAAGGCCGAGGTGGACGGCAAGGAGATGGCCATCTACAACGTGGACGGGAAGTTCTACTGCACGTCGAACGTGTGCCCCCACCAGGGAGGGCCGCTGAGCGAGGGCATGCTGGAGGGGACGACGATCGTCTGCCCCTGGCACGCCTGGGTGTTCGACGTTTCGAACGGGGTTTCCCCGGTCAATCCCCGGGCCAAGATCCCCTGCTACCCGGTGAAGGTGGAGGGGACGGATATCCTCGTCGGTACATAGGAGCCCAGAGATGGCGTACATCATCGCCGAGCCCTGCGTGGGGACGAAGGACAAGGCCTGCGTGCCGGCCTGCCCGGTCGACTGCATCTACGAGGCCGAGAAGATGCTGTACATCCACCCGGAGGAGTGCATCGACTGCGGCGCGTGCGTGGAGCCTTGCCCGGTGCAGGCGATCTTCCCGGCGGACGAGACGCCCGAGAAGTGGAAGTTCTACATCGAGGTCAACAAGAACTTCTTCCCCGAGAAAGACGAGGCCAAGGCCTGGGCGGGCCACACCTTCCCGCAGGAGAAGCTGAACAAGCCTCCCGAGCAGCATTAGGAAGCCGCCCCCCGTTTCCGTCGTCCCCGCTTCCGGTCCGTCCCGGAATGGGGTATGAATGATCCGGTCCCCCCGTACTTTCCCGGGGGGAGGTCGGCCACATAGAACCCGGGGGCACCGATGACGCTCGTCACGCTCGTCCTGGCCGCGGCGCTCGCCGCCCAGGACGCCGGGAACGAGGCGCTCCGCCTCGCGCTCAAGGACACGCCGCTCGGTCCGGAGTGGATCTACAACGACCTCGACCGGGGCTTCGCCGAGGCGAAGAGGACGGGCAAGCCCATGCTCGTCGTCTTCCGCTGAGTGCCTTGAGGCACGTGCCGTCTGCTGGACGGGCAGGTTGCCCGGTCCGAAGCGGAAGTGAAGGAGCTCCTCGGGAATTTCGTCTGCGTCCGGATGGTGCAGGCGAACGGGATCGACCTCTCGCTCTTCCAGTTCGACACGAACCTGACGTGGGCGGTCTTCTTCCTGAACGCGGACCGGACGATCTACGGCCGCTACGGGACGCGGGCGGACAAGGGGGCGGTCAGCCGGATCTCGACGGCCGGCTTCAGGAAGGCCATGGAGGGGGCCCTCGAGCTCCACGCGGCGTATCCCGGGAACCGGGCGGCGCTCGCCGGGAAGACGGGCCCGGCGCCCAGGGCGAAGAGTCCCGACGCCTTCCCCTGGCTCCGCCAGTATCCCCCGACGCTCCAGCCGGCCACCGCGAACAAGAGCTGCATGCATTGCCACGAGCTCCAGGACTCCTTCCAGCGGGTGGCGCGCGAGCCGGGAAAGCCGCTGCCGGACGAGCTCCTCTGGTCCTGGCCCCTCCCCGAATGGCTCGGGATCGCGCTCGACCCGGCCGAGCGGGCGACCGTGAAGTCGGTCGCGGCGGGCTCCGCGGCCGCGAAGGCGGGATTCCGGGAAGGCGACCGGATCGTCGCCCTGGAGGGCCAGCCGGTGATCTCGATCGCCGACGTCCAGTGGGTCCTCCAGCACGCGAAGGAGCCGGGGACCGTGAAGGCCGACCTGGACCGGGCCGGGGCGAAGGTCCCGGCGACGCTCCCGCTGGCCAGGGGGTGGCGGCGGGGAGGCGACTTCTCGTGGCGCTTCTTCGTCCACGAGGCCTTCTACACGGGAAACCTGCGCGTGAAGCCGCTGACCCCGGAGGAGAAGGCGCCGCTCGGCCTTTCGGAGAAGTCGATGGGGCTCAAGGTGACCCGCGTGGGGTGGCCGGTGGGGCCGCCGGCGGAGGCGAAGAAGGCCGGATTCCTGGTCGACGACGTCCTGGTCGAGGTGGACGGCCAGTCCGGGGCCTGGACGGAGAGCGACTTCGTGGCCTACGTGGCCCAGAAGAAGCGCCAGGGGGACAAGCTGGACATCGCCGTGCTCCGGGGCGGGAAGCGCCAGAATCTCTCCCTCCCGGTCACCCGGTGAACCGAAATCATCCAGTTTGATTTGGGTGAGGAGGCGGGCATGGCGCGGATTGCGGCGCTGGCGGTGGCGGCCCTGGCGGCGTTCCAGCAGGGCCCGAAGGAACAGCTCCGGGGGGTCCTCAAGGACACGGAGGTCCGGGGCGCCTGGATTTACGACGACCTGGACGCCGGGTTCGCCGAGGCGAAGAAGTCCGGCAAGCCCCTGCTCGTCGTCTTCCGCTGAGTGCCCTGAGTGGGCTGCAAGGCCATCGACGGGCAGGTCGCCCGTCGCGAGGACGCGGAGCTCTCGGCCCTGCTCGAGAAGTTCGTCTGCGTGCGGGCGGTGCAGATGTGGGGGGCGGACCTCTCGCTCTTCCAGTTCCACGGCCAGCTCACCTGGGCGGTCTTCTTCCTGAACGCCGACCGGACGATCTACGGCCGCTACGGGAGCCGGGCGCCGACGGGGACGAGCGGGTTCCGCGGGAACGACCGCTTCGTGACGCTCGACGGCTTCAAGAAGGCGATGCAGGGGGCCCTGGAGCTTCACGCCGGCTATCCGGCGAACAAGGCGTCGCTCGCGGGGAAGACGGGCCCGGCGCCCGGGGCGAAGGCGCCCGAGGAGATGCCCGCCGCGAAGCGCTTCCCGATCAAGCGGGCCGAGGAGAACCAGGGGAAGGGCTGCATCCACTGCCACCAGGTGCAGGACTGGGAGTACATCGAGGCGCGGGGGAAGGGGGCGCCGGTGCCGGACCGCCTCCTCTGGACCTACCCGATGCCCGACGCGCTCGGCCTCGCGTTCGACCCGGCCGAGCGGGCGACGGTGTCGGCCGTCGCCGCGGGATCGGCCGCGGAAAGGGGCGGCTGGAAGGCGGGCGACCGGATCGCCGCCCTGGAAGGCCAGCCCATCCTCTCCATCGCGGACGTCCAGTGGGTACTCCACCAGGCCGCCGAGCCCGGGGCGGTGAAGGGGGAGGTCGAGCGGGGCGGGAAGAAGGCCCCGGTCTCGATCGAGCTCAAGGCCGGCTGGCGGCGGACGTTCAGCTACGCGGACAACCTCTCGGTCGGCTGGGCCTCGCGCCAGCGGGTGGCGGGGATGCGCTTGGACGCGCTCACGGACGACGAGCGGAGGAAGCTGGGCCTGGGGACGGGCGTCCTGGCGCTCCGGATCCGGGACCTTTCGCCCGACTTCGCGCGCGACCGCAACGTCTCGCCGAAGAAGGTCGGCCTCCTGAAGGGGGACGTCCTCGTCGAGATCGACGGCCGCAAGGACCCGATGACCGAGAGCGAGTTCCTGGCCTACCTCGTCCAGACGAAGAAGCCGGGCGACAAGGCGGAGCTGGCCTACCTGCGGGGCGGGCAGGTCTCGAAGGTGACGATCGACGTGCCCTGACGTACTTTTCGGGCGGCCGTCCTCCACGTAGCGGGCGAAGTCCGTGAAGCGGAGGACGCGATGGTGATGGCGATGGCGCTCGCGGCGCTCGCCGCGATGCAGGGGCCGAAGGACGCGCTCAAGACGGCGCTCAAGGACACCGAGGTCCAGGGCGACTGGATCTACGACGACCTGCCCGCGGGCTACGCCCAGGCGAAGAAGTCGGGCAAGCCCATGCTCATCGTCTTCCGCTGAGTGCCCTGAATCAGCTGCAAGGCGATCGACAGGCAGGTTGCCCGTCGCGAGGATCCCGAGCTGGCGAGCCTGATGGAGAAGTTCGTCTGCGTGCGCGTGGTCCAGGGCTGGGGGATGGACCTCAGCCTCTTCCAGTTCGACCACGAGCTCACGTGGGCCGTCTTCCTGATGAACGCCGACAAGACGGTCTACGGCCGGTACGGAAGCCGGTCGGACCACAAGGACACGGGGAAGGACATCTCGATCGAGGGCCTGAGGAAGGCGATGGAAGGGGCCCTCGAGCTCCACGCCGGCTACCCCGGCAACAAGAAGGACCTGGCCGGCAAGACGGGGCCGAGGGCGCCGTTCCCCACCCCCGAGGCGATCCCCGAGCTCCGGGGGAAGCCCAACATCAAGCCCGCGGACGGGACGCGGGGAGGCTGCGTCCACTGCCACCAGGCCCACGACGGAGAGGTCTGGTCGCTCCGGAGCGCCCGGCAGGCGCTGCCCGACAAGAGCGTCTGGCCCTACCCGATGCCCGACGAGCTCGGGATCTCGCTCGACCCCAAGGAGCGCGCGACCGTGACGGCCGTCGCCTCCGGCTCGCCGGCGGAGAAGGGCGGGTTCAAGACGGGCGACCGGATCGTGAAGCTCGAGGGCCAGCCCCTCCTCTCGATCGCCGACGTCCAGTGGGTCCTCCACCACGCGAAGGACGGGTCGACGCTCAAGGCGGAGCTGGAGCGGGGCGGCCAGAAGGCCGCGGCGACGCTCTCGCTCGCGGCGGGCTGGAGGAAGAAGGACGACTTCACGTGGCGCGTCATCGCCTGGAGCATGCGGCACCGGCTCCTGGGGACCGAGCCGCTCGTCGCGCTCTCGGACGACGAGAAGAAGCAGGCGGGAGTGCAGCCGGGCGGCCTGGGGCTCCGGGTCAAGGGGCTGCCCCCCGACTGGGTGAAGGACAAGAACCCCGGCGGCCAGAAGTTCAAGCCGGGGGACGTGATCGTGGACGTGGACGGCCAGAAGGGGATCGTCACCGAGGGCGATCTCCTGGGCTACCTCATGCAGAAGAAGGCGCCCGGGCAGGGGGCGGACTTCACCGTGGTCCGGGCCGGCAAGCGGGAGCGGATCCAGCTGACCATGCCGTAGCTGTCCCCTTTATAATGAGGGCCGGGCGTCCGGGAACGGGCGCCCGGCCTCGTCTTTTTCCGGGGGACCCGATGCCGCTCAAGGCCCGCTACGCGCACACGAACGTGGTCGCCCGCGACTGGCGCGGCCTGGCCCGCTTCTACGAGGAGGTCTTCGGCTGCGTCTTCATCCCCCCCGAGCGGAATGCGCGCGGGCCCTGGGCGGACGACGTGACGGGCATCGCCGGCGTCCACGTCCGGGGCGGCCACCTCCGGCTCCCGGGCTGGGGGGACGCGGGCCCTACGCTCGAGATCTTCGAGTACAACAAGCCGGCCGAGGGGCCCGAGCCGGCGGTCAACCGCCCCGGCCTCGCGCACCTGGCCTTCGTGGTGGACGACGTGGCCGCGGCCCGGGAGGCGGTCCTCCGGGCGGGGGGGCGCGACTACGGGAAGCTGGTCACGACGGAGGTGCCCGGGGCCGGGACGATCACGCTCGTCTACATGGCCGATCCCGAGGGGAACATCATCGAGCTCCAGAAGTGGTCGTGAGGAGCTCGACCGCCTCGGCCATGCCGGCCGCGCGGGTGACCCGGGCCGCGGCCCGGTCGCGCGCCCGCCCGTAGCCCAGGGGATGGCGGCCCATGAACACGAGGCCGCGGGGGGCGGCCAGCTCGAGGAGCTCGGGGACGTCCGTCACGCGCGCCGCGTTGAGGAGGATGGGCTCCGCGAGGAGGCTGTCCGGGAGGGACTCGAGGAGGATCCGCTCGACCGGGACGGCCGTCTCCCCGAGCGCGGCCATGAGGGCGAGCATCGCGCCCTCGCCCCGGCCGTAGAGGACGACGCGTTCCGCGCCGCGGAGCTCCTTCGCCGCCGCGATCCCGCGGCGGAGGTCGTAGACCTGCATGGTCCCGAGCGTGCGTCCGACCATGGGCGCCGAGCGCCGGACGAACTTCGCGAGCTCGGGGCTCCATCCGGCGCCGCGAGGGTAAACCCGGACGACCGGCATCGCGGCCGCCGCGGGCCGGAGATCGAGCTCGTCGCCGACCGCGACCATGACCCGCGGTCCGTCCGCCTTCCCGAGGAGCTCGATCTCGATCGGCATGCCCTCCTCGGACTGGATCACGGTCCGCGCCCCGCGGGGCCGGGGGTCGAGCGCGCCCGGCCGCTCGGGGTCCCCGCCGAAGACGTCCTGGGCGAGACGGCGCCTGAGCTCGCGCTCGCGCTCCGGCGCGAGGGGAGCGCTCGAGACGAAGGGGCCGGGGAACTCCTCGGCGATCGAGGCGTTCCGGACGTCGGCCGGGAGCGAGCCGCGGACGGCCTTGAGCTTCTCGACCTCGATCTTCGGGACCTCGGTCACCTCCTCCCGGCTCTCGACGCCCCGGAGCCAGCGCTCGAACCAGCGGAAGGCCTCGGTGCGGAACTCCAGGAGGTCCTTGTGCTCGGCGTCCACGTCCTGCTCGCGGAACTTCTCCGCCGCGCCGTAGAGCCCCCAGATCTTCCGCGACTTCTCTCCGAGGGGGCGGTAGCCCTCGGGCGGGTAGATCCAGTCCTTCCGCCCGCTCTGGACGAGGACGGGGCGCGGCGCGCAGAGGGCGGCCACGTCGGCGTAGTCGATCCGCGGGTGGTTGACGAAGAACGCGCAGTCGCAGTGGCCTCGGAAGGTGTCGTTCCGGACGTGCGTGGCCACGATGCCCGTGGCGTTCGCCGTCACGCCCGCCTTGACGCGCTCGTCGACGGCCATCGTGAACCAGGTCATCGTGCCGCCGCCGCTCCGGCCGGTCATCCCGATCCGGTCGGGGTCGACTTCGGGGCGCGAGACGAGGTAGTCGATCGACCGGATCCCGCACCAGACCTCCAGGCCCATGGGGGTGTAGCCCAGCGCCTGCCAGTGCCAGAGGCCGTATCGATAGGTGCCGTGGTGGATGGCCTCGATCTCGGAGATCTGGATGGGGTCCACGATGAGGACGGCGTAGCCGCGGCTCGCGAGCCAGACCGGGTGGTGCTGGTAGCGGACCTTGGCCCCGAGCGGGCCGTTCGAGTGGCCGCACACGTAGAGGATGCCCGGGTGCCTCTCGCGGCCGTCCTTCGGGAGGTAGAGGTTCGCGCTGAGGTAGAAGCCCGGGAGGGCCTCGAAGAGGAGGGTCTCCACCCGGAACTTCTCCTCCTCGAAGGAGCTCGTCACCACGGGGTCGAGGGGCGACTTCTCCGGGAGCGGGTCGAGTCCGAGCGCGGAGAGGAGCTTCCGCCGGGTCGGCTCCCGGCGCGCCTCCCAGTCGGCGAGCGTGGCCACGCCCGCGAGCGAGCGGTCCGTCACGTCGCGGGCGAGCCGCGCCATATAGTCCCGGACGGCCTGTTCCTCGGGCGTGGCCTTGAGCGGGGGGCCCTGAAGGACGGCGAGGAGGAGGAGGACCATATGAACCTTACGGCGCTGCTCGTGCTCGCGCTCCTCTCCCAGGAGAAGGAAGGGGAGACGCTGTACAACGGCATCCGCCTTCCGGCGTCCTGGCCGCCGAAGCCTGCCGACGTTCCGAAGGAGCCCGAAGTCCCGCCCTACCTGAAGTCGCCGCCCGCCGTGATCCCGATCGACGTGGGCCGCCAGCTCTTCGTGGACGACTTCCTCGTCCAGGAGACGACGCTCGTCCGGTCGCAGCATCTCGCGAAATGGCACCCGTCGACGCCGGTGATGAAGCCGGACAAGCCGTGGGAGCAGGGGAGGGAGGGGGGCGGGGTCGCGATGGCGTTCTCGGACGGGGTCTGGTGGGACCCGAAGGACGGCCTCTACAAGATGTGGTACATGGGCGGCGCGGCCCGGAACACGTGCTACGCCACGTCGAAGGACGGGATCGCCTGGGAGAAGCCGGCTCTGGACGTGAGGCCGGGCACGAACATCGTCCAGACGGGGCAGCGCGACTCCTCGACCGTCTGGCTCGACCACGAGGAGAAGGATCCGGCCCGCCGCTTCAAGATGTTCCGGTCCTGCTCCGGCGGCGCGACGGTGAAGGGGGCGTACGGACTCGCGATGTTCTTCTCGCCCGACGGGATCCACTGGACGGAGAAGCCGGTCCTCTCGGGCTCCTGCGGGGACCGGAGCACGGTCTTCTACAACCCGTTCCGGAAGGTCTGGGTCTACAGCATCCGGCACGGCTGGGGCCAGCCCCGGCGGCGGCGCTACTGGGAGCGGGCGGACCTGGACGCGGGCCCGATGTGGACCCAGCTCGCGGAGGCGCCCTACTGGATCGGCTCGGACTCGCTCGATCCAGAGCGGGAGGACTACAAGGTCCCCTGCCAGCTCTACAACCTGGACGGGATCGCCTACGAGAGCCTGATCCTGGGCCTCTTCACGATCTGGCGGGGCCAGTTCCCCGACCGGCAGAAGCCCAACGAGGTCGTGCTCGCCACGAGCCGCGACGGCTGGAGCTGGCAGCGGCCGGACCGGCGCGCCTTCCTCCCGGTCTCGGAGACCTTCGGCGACTGGAACTACGCGAACGTGCAGTCGGTCGGGGGCGGCTGCCTGGTGGTCGGCGACGAACTCCGCTTCTACGCGAGCGCGCGCTCGGGGGAGAAGGAGGGCGCGAAGCAGGGGACCTGCACCACGGGCCTGGCCACGCTCCGGCGGGACGGCTTCGCCTCGATGGACGCGCCGGAGGGCGGGGGGACGCTCCTCACGCGCCTAGTCCGGTTCTCGGGGAAGCACCTCTTCGTCAACCTCTCGGGCGAGCTCCGGGTGGAGGCGCTGGACGGCGAGGGCGCGGTCGTCGCCGAGTCGGAGCCCGTGAAGGGGGACAGGACGCTCCAGCCGGTGGCGTGGAAGGACGGAAGGGACCTGTCCGCGCTGGCGGGCAAACCCGCGCGCTTCCGGTTCCGGCTCGCCTCCGGCCGGCTCTACGCCTTCTGGGTGGGCCGGGACGCCTCCGGCAAGAGCGGCGGCTACGTAGCGGCCGGCGGCCCCGGGTATCCGGGATCCCGGGACGAGTGACGGCCCTTCTCCGACGCCCCGCGCTCGTGCTAGAATCCCCGCGACGTGATCGATCCTGAAGAGGCGGAGATCGGGATCCTGGCGCTCGAGAAGGGGATGATCGTCCAGGAGGCCCTCAACGAGTGCCTCTCCATGCTCGCGGAGGAGTCCGACCGCTCCCTCGTGGAGCTCTTCCGGGAGAAGGAGCTCCTGACCCGCGAGCAGATCGACGCCCTCCGCGCCGAGGCGGCCCGGCGGATCAAGGACCGCAGCCAGAACGAGGCGCTGGCCGAGCTCGGGGACGTGGCCGCGACGGTGGACGCGGCCCCGGAGGGGGGGCCGGTCTCGGCGGCGATCCCCGCCGAGGTGGCCCGGGCGGCCCGGGAGCCGGGGAGCCTTTTCGCGAAGTACATCCGGGTCCAGGAGGTGGGCCGGGGATCGACGGCCCGGGTCTGGAAGGCCTGGGACGCCGAGAAGAAGCGCTGGGTGGCGCTCAAGCTCTTCGACGACGCCGGGGGCGGAGCGGAGGGCGTGGACCGCTTCCTCAAGTCCGCCCAGGCCACGGCGGGGCTCTCCCATCCCGGGCTGGCGGCCGTGCTCGAGGCGGGCAAGCACCCGGAGAACGGGGTCGCGCGGGCGTACATCGCGACCGAGTTCGTGGAGGGGGAGACGCTCGACCAGGTCCGCAGCCGCGGGCTCGCCCCCGAGCGGGCGGCGGAGCTCGTGCGGGACGCCGCCCTCGCCGTCCAGCACGCGCACGAGAAGGGGGTGATCCACCGGGACCTCAAGCCCCGGAACCTGCTCCTGGGCCTGGACGGCCGGGTGCGGGTGACGGACTTCGGCCTCACGCAGTTCGCGGCGACGCTCGGCCCCTCGGACGACAGCATGCTTTCCCGCACGATCAACGTCCAGGGGACGCCGTCCTACATGTCGCCCGAGCAGGCGCTCGGCCGGACGGGGGACATCCGGGAGCGCTCGGACGTGTACTCCCTGGGGGCCACGCTCTTCTTCCTGCTCGCCGGCCGGCCCCCCTTCGACGCGGGGAACGCCATGAAGACCTGCTTCGCGGTGGTCCGCGAGCCGCTCCCGCCGCCCTCGCAGCTCAACCCGCAGGTTCCGCGCGACCTCGAGCGGATCGTGGTGCGCGCGATGGCGAAGGATCCGGTGCGCCGCTACGAGTCGGCGAAGGCGCTGGCCGAGGACCTCGACCGCTTCCTCCACGGCGTCCCGGTGCTCTCCGACGACCAGATGCGCCTGACGCAGGGCCTGGCGGCGCTCCACGCGGGACGCCTCGAGGAGGCGATCCACATGTTCAAGGAGCTCCTCCGCCTCGAGGCGACGGGGCGGCTCGGGCAGCTCGGGATCAAGGGGGTCGTCCGGCAGCTCGAGGAGGGCGAGGCCGGGCTCTCGCTCGCGATCCAGCAGCAGCTCAAGAACTACGAGATCCGCACGCAGCGCGGGGTCTACCGCTTCGCCCGGGCGATCATCGGCTCCCTCGACGGGAGCGACCCGAGCGCGAGCTGCAAGAGCGCGCTCGACGACTTCGTCGTTTCCGCCGAGCTCCGGCCCGAGTCGACTCCGGCCCGGGTGAACCGCGCGAACGTCCTCATCTTCGGGGGACGCTACGCGCGGGACACGGGGAAGGACGTCTCGAGCGTCTTCCAGATGGCGCTCCGGGACCTGGACGCGGCGATCGCCTTCGACCAGACCTGCAGTCCCGCCTACCACAACCGGGGGATCGTCTATTTCTACATGGCGCGCTCGCTCCGGAAGGGGGCGGGGGACCCCGAGCCCTTCTACCGGAAGGCGATCGACGACTTCTCCCGGGCGGCGGAGCTGGAGCAGACCTACGCGTACGTGTTCAAGGACCTGGGGGTGGTGAAGGTGGCGCTCGCCAAGCAGCAGCTCGCGCGGGGACTGAAGGTGAAATCGCTCTTCGTGGAGGCGGTGGCGCACCTCGACATCGCCTGCTCGCTGAACGCCTCGATCTACGGCGCCTTCTACGAGCGGGGGCAGGCGCACTTCGCGCTCAAGGAGTTCCGGGCGGCCATCAAGGACTTCAAGCGCTGCCTCGAGCTCGACCCGAGCCGGGACCGCCGGGTCCAGGCGCTGATCGAGGAGGCGCAGAAGCACCTGGAGACGAGGCGCATCTAGCATCTCGCATTTCGGGAGGGGCAGGGAGGTGGGGGGGAGTTTCGGCTGGATCGACTGGACGGTGCTCGGGGCCTACCTCGTCGGGACCTCGTGGCTGGCGGAGCGCCTGGCGGGGAGCCGGCAGACGATCCGGGACTTCTTCCTGGGGGGCCGGAAGCTCCCCTGGTGGGCGGTCTCGGGCTCGATCGTCGCGAGCGAGGTCTCCGGCGTCACCTTCGTCTCGGTCCCCGCCATCGCGTTCGCCAAGGGCGGCGACTACACCTTCCTGATGCTCGCGATCGGCACAATCGCGGCCCGGGTCGTCATCGGGTGGTGCTTCGTCCCCGCGTTCTACCGCCAGGAGATCTACAGCCCCTACGAGTTCATGGGGCGGAGGCTGGGTCCGGGGGTGGACCGGGCGGCGACCACGATCTTCTTCGTGGGCGGGTTCCTGGCGCAGGGGGCGCGGCTCTTCCTGGCGGCGCTCGTCCTGAGCGCGATCACGGGGCTCGACCTCGTCTGGTCGATTGTCGTCCTCGGGGCGATCTCGGTGATCTGGACCTGGCTCGGGGGGATCAACTCGGTCGTCTGGACGGACGTCGTCCAGTTCGTGATCCTCTTCGTGGGCGGGGCCGTGGCCCTGGCCGCGGTGGTCTGGGTGGTGCCCGGGGGCTGGGAGACGATCGTGCGGGAGGGGGAGGCCGCCGGAAAGTTCCGGCTCTGGAATCTGGAGTTCGACCGGACCTCGAGGTACACGGTCTGGACGGGGATCTTCGGGATGACGTTCCTGACGCTCGCCTCCCACGGCACGGACCAGATGATGGCGCAGCGCCTCTTCTGCTGCCGGGACGAGCGGGACGCCCGGAAGGCGGTCGTCTGGTCGGGGACGAGCCAGCTCCTCCCGGTGCTCATGCTCACGGTCGGGGTGGGGATCCACGCCTACTTCAGCCAGCCGGAGCTGGCGATGAGCCCGGAGGAGGCGGCACTCTACCGGAAGGACGACGACTACCTCCTCCCGATCTTCATCCTGAAGGCGATGCCGGCGGGGGTGAAGGGCCTGCTCTTCGCGGCGATCTTCTCGGCGGCGACAGCGACGTCGACGCTGTCGGCCATGGCGCAGACGGCGCTCTCGAGCTTCTACGTCCCGTTCGCGCGGAACCGGGACGAACGGCACCTGGTCTTCGTCTCGAGGATCCTCGTGCTCGTGGCGGCGGCGGGCCTCTGCGGGACGGCGCTGCTCTGCTCGCGGATCACGGAGTACCCGGCGATCCTGGACCTGGCGCTCGCAATGGCGGGCTACACGTACGGGGCGATGCTGGGGATGCTGCTGCTCGCGCTCCTCCCGCTCGGGAGGGACGCGCGGGGCCTTATCTGGGGGGTGCCCTTCTCGATGCTGACGGTCTTCGCGCTGAGCTGGCAGCACCTGCCCTGGGCGCGGGCGGTGACGGCGGCGGGGGCGGGGGCGCTCGTCCTGGCGTCCCCCTTCCTGCTCCGGCGGGAGTGGCCGAAGCTCGGGTGGGTGCTGCTGGGGGCGGGTCTGGTCCTCGGAATCGCCTTTCTGAAGCCCGTCCGCGGCGCGGACGGGGCGCAGACCTGGCTCAAGCTGGCCTATCCCTGGCACTACCCAATCGGCGCGGCGATCACGCTCGGCCTCGGCGTCGCGCTCGGCCGGAAAAGGGTTGCGGGCGCGGAGCCGGCGTCCTTATCATCGGCGCCATGAAGTGCCTGAACTGCCCCGAGACGGCGGAGGGCTACGCCGTGATCCCCGGGATCGGGGAGGCGGGGGAGATCCGCTTCTACTGCGACCGCTGCGCCCGGAACCACCGGGTGAAGATGCGCTACTGGGACGGGCGGGACCTGGACGTGGGGGGCTGGCGGGAGTCGCCGGACCTGGGGAAGTCCTTCAACACGCTCATCCTCGCCTTCCACGACGTGGCGCGGATGAGGCGGGAGGACGTGGAGCCGGTGGTCTCCTGGCTCGAGGACGAGGAGCTCGCGCTCGCCCTGCGCGGGTCCGACCAGGCGGTCCAGGAGAAGATCTACTCCGTGCTCCCGCTCGCCCGGGTCAGGCGCGTCCGCGAGTTCCTCGAGCGGTCCGAGCCGCAGGGGACGAAGGCCGCGCCCAGCCCGGAGGCGGCCCAGGAGCTCTTCGTCAGCGTCGTCCGCCGCCTATGATCGCCGACTACCACCTGCACACCCCGCTCTGCAAGCACGCGAGCGGGGCGCCCGAGGAGTACGCGCGGCGGGCGGTGGAGCGGGGGATCGAGGAGATCGGCTTCTCCGACCACTCCCCGATGCCGCCGGGCTTCGACCCAGAGTGGCGGATGTCGATCGGCCAGTACGGGGACTACGTGGACATGGTCCGGGCCTGCCGGAAGGCCTTCCCGGGCCTCGTGATCCGGCTCGGCCTCGAGGCCGACTACCACCCGGGGACGGAGGGCTTCGTCCGCGAGATCCTGGGGCGCCACGAATTCGACTACGTGATCGGCTCGGTCCACTTCCTCGGGGACTGGGGCTTCGACAATCCCGAGAACGCGGGGCGCTTCGAGGGGCGGGACCTCCACGCGACCTACGCCGAGTACTACGGCCTGGTCGCGGCGCTGGCGCGGACGGGGCTCTACGACATCGTGGGTCACCCGGACGTGATCAAGAAGTTCGGGCACCGGCCGTCGCGGGACTACGAGCCCCTCGAGCGCGCCGCGCTCGAGGCGGTGGCGGAGGCCGGGATGGCGCTCGACGTGAACACGAGCGGCCTCCGGCGGCCCGCGAGGGAGATCTACCCCAGCCTCCGGATCCTGCGGGCCGCGCGCTCGATGGGGATCGGGATCACGTTCGGCTCGGACGCCCACGAGCCGGGCCGGGTGGGGGACGCGTTCGCGGACGCTGCGGCGCACGCGAAGGCGGCCGGATACGCGAGCTTCCGGCGCTACGCGGGGCGCGCGTACACGGAGGTCCCCCTTCCCTGAGCCGCCCAAGGCCCCCGCGCGCCCGTCGTTGACGGGAGAGAGGAGTTCCCGTAGGGGCTCTCAGCGGCGGACGCCGGCGCGGGGGACCGCGGGGCTTTTGCGGCGCGGAGCCGCGCCGGGAGGCCTGCGGCCTGGCGCCGGCGGCCTGTATGTGTAGGGATAGGTCGTATCAGGGGGGTATCCTTGACCGTTCCCGGGCGGGTTTGACGGGTGGGCGGGGGTTCTGCTAGGGTGAGGGGCCATGGCGCGGATCCGGGTGCTCGCGGCGGAGGTGGCGAACCAGATCGCGGCGGGGGAGGTGATCGAGCGGCCGGCGAGCGTGGTGAAGGAGCTCGTGGAGAACGCGCTCGACGCGGGGGCCACGGAGCTGCGGGTGGACGTGGAGGAGGGGGGGCGGAAGCTGGTGCGGGTGACGGACGACGGGGCGGGGATGGAAGCGGAGGACCTCCCGCTGGCCTTCGCGCCGCACGCGACGAGCAAGCTCGGGTCGGCGGCGGAGCTCTTCCGGATCGCGACGTACGGATTCCGGGGCGAGGCGCTGGCCTCGATCGGGGCGGTGTCGCGGGCCCGCATCGCGAGCCGGAGGCGGGAGGGGGAGGGGGCGGAGATCGTGGTGGAGAACGGGGAGGCGGGGGAGGTCCGCCCGGCGGCCTGCGCGCCCGGGACGCTGGTCGAGGTTCGGAACCTCTTCCAGAACGTGCCCGCGCGCCGGAAGTTCCTCCGCTCGGTGGAGGCGGAGACCGAGCACGTGGCGGAGGCTTTCGGCCGCTTCGCGGTGGCGCGCCCCGATCTGCGCTTCGAGCTCTCGGTGGACGGGGAGCGGCGCCACGCGCTGGCGCCCGCGGACCGGCGCTCGAGGATCGGGGTCTTCTTCGGCGAGGAGCTGGCGGAGTCCCTCCTCGAGGCGGAGGGGCCGGGGTTCCGGGCGTGGCTGGCCCCGCCCGAGCACTCGCGGATCGGGGCCCGGGGGATGGCCTTCTACCTGAACGGGCGCTTCATCCGGGACCGGGTCCTCCTCCGGGCGGTGCACGAGGCCTACCGGGAGATGATCCCGCACGGGCGGAGCCCGGTCTCGTTCGTCTTCCTCGAGATGGAGCCCGGGGAGGCGGACGTGAACGTCCACCCGACGAAGATCGAGGTCCGCTTCCGGAACGTCTGGGCCCTCCACGACCGGCTGGCGGCGGCGCTCCGGTCGAGGCTCCTGGGCGCGGACCTGGCGCCCCGGGTGGCGCCCGGGGAGGCGGCGGAGGCCCCCCTCCAGATCCCCGCCGCGCGGCAGGTGGTGGAGTTCTTCTCGGGGGCGGGGGCGTCCGCGCCGGCGGTCGAGGCGCCGCCCCTCGTCTCGACCGGCCGCCGGGTCTTCCAGGTCCACGACCGCTACCTGGTGGAGGAGGTGGAGGACGGGATCCGGCTGATCGACCAGCACGCGCTCCACGAGCGGGTCATGCTCGAGGAGTTCCGCCGGGACTACGCCCGCGCGGCGATCGCGCGGCAGCGCCTGCTCATCCCGGCGGTGGTGGAGCTGGGGCCGGAGCGGCGGGCGCGCCTGGACGGGGCGCGCGAGCTCCTGGAGTCCTTCGGCGTCGAGGTCGAGGACTTCGGCCGGGACGCGGTGGCCGTGCGCGCGGTGCCCGCGCTGGTGGCGGAGCAGGACCCGGCGGCGCTCCTCCTGGACTTCCTGGAGCTCGCGGAGGAGGGGGAGGGGGAGGTCCCGGGCCTGGAGCGGGCGCTCGAGTTCATGGCGTGCCGGGCCGCGGTCAAGTTCGGCCGCCGGCTCGCCCCGGAGGAGATCGCGCGCCTCCTCGAGGACGCGGCGGGCCTGGACTATTCGGCCAGCTGCGCCCACGGGCGGCCCACCGCCATCAAGCTGAGCCTCCGGGACCTCGAGAGGTTCTTCCAGCGATGAAGCAGGCCGACTTCGAGGTCTTCGAGCCGGCCCGCGGCTTCCGCGTCCTCGTCCACGCGACCCCGAAGTTCAAGACGGTCACGCTCGCCCTCTACGTCCACCAGCCCCTGGGCGACGAGGCGACGAAGCTCGCGCTCCTGCCTCCCGTCCTCCGGCGAGGCTGCCGCGGCCTGCCCGACATGCGGCGGATCGTCGCCTTCCTCGAGTCGCTCTACGGCGCCTCGCTCGGCTCGGACGTGGTGAAGATCGGGGAGCGCCACCTGGTCGCCCTCCGGATGGACGTCGTGAACGACCGCTACGCGCCGCGGAGGATCGGGTCGCTCGAGAAGGCGCTCGGCCTCCTCTGGCGGATGCTCTCCCAGCCGGTGACGCGGAAGGACGGGCTCCACCCGGGCTACGTGGCCCAGGAGAAGGAGAACCTGAAGCGGCTGATCGAGGGGATGATCAACGAGCGGATGTCGTACGCCTACGAGCGCTGCATCCAGGAGATGTGTCGGGGCGAGGCGTACGGGCGCTACGAGTACGGGAAGCTGGAGGAAGTGGACCCCGTGACGCCGCGGGACCTCCTCCGCCTCCAGAGGCGGCTGCTGGTCGAAGCGCCGGTCGACCTCTTCGTGGTGGGGGACCTGGAGCCCCGGCGCGTCGCGGCGCTCGCGAAGCGGACGTTCCGCTTCCCCCGCCGGAGGCTCCGGGCGATCGCGCCGACCGAGATCCGGCCGGCCGCCGACGGGCTCCGGGAGCACGTGGAGCGGATCGAGGTCGAGCAGGGAAAGCTCGTCCTGGGCTGCCGGACCGGGAGCGCCTGGGGCGGGCCCGACACGTTCCCGCTCGTCGTCTACAACGGCCTGCTCGGGGCCTTCCCGCATTCCAAGCTCTTCGCCAACGTCCGGGAGCGGGAGGGCCTGGCCTACGCGGTTCACTCCTCGCTCGACCACTCGAAGGGGCTCCTCTTCGTGACGGCGGGAATCGACCCGGCCAAGTTCCGCCGCTGCGTGGAGCTGATCCGGGAGCAGATGGCCGACCTCGAGGCGGGGAAGATCTCGGACGACGAGTGGGAGAAGACGCGGAGGACGATCGTCGACCGCGTCCGTTCCCGGGAGGACAGCCCCTCCGGGAAGATCGGCGCCGCCCTGGAGATGGGGCTGAACGGCCGCACGATGACCGGGGCGGAGATCATCGAGGCGGTGGAGCGGGTCCGCCGGGAGGACGTGGTCCGGGCGGCCGCCCGGGTCCGGCCGGACACGCTCTTTTTCCTCACCCGGCCCGAGCCGGCCGCCGGGGCGGCGACCTAGCGGACGGGCGGCCGCGCGATGAGATTCGAGACCTACCGCCCCGCCCTCCTTCCCGGCGTGGTCCGGTTCTGGAACCGGGCGTTCCAGGGGAAGCGGAACTTCTGGGCCGTCGACGAGCGGACCTTCCGCCGGCGGGTGACGGGGCGGCGGGGTCCCGGGGAGGCCTTCGACCCCCGGGGCTTCATCGTCGCGACCGAGAGGGGCGAGGTCGCGGGGATGATCCACGTCGTCCTTCGGGAGGAGGCCCTCGTCCGCCGGGACGACCCGGGCTGGCCGGGGGGGCCGCAGGGGCTGGTGGCGTTCCTCTGGGTGGACCCGGCCCGGCGCCGCCGGGGCCTGGGGGACGCGCTCTGGCACCGGGGGCTCGAGCGCCTCCGCCGCGCGCGCCAGGTCGTGCTGGACGGGCGCTGCACGGCCCCGTTCTACGGGAACAGCGAAGCTCCCTCCACGCCCCTCTGGGGGACGCCGGAGGGGCCGGCGGTGGACTGGGACGACTCCGGGACGAAGAAGTTCCTCGCCCGGAAGGGCTTCGCCCCGCGCTTCCGGGCCCTCCAGATGGCGGCGGCGCTCGAGGGGGGAAGTTCCGACTTCGCGGCCGCGCGGCGCGCGGCGCGGAGGGCGGGGGCGGAGCTCGTCGAACGGAGCCGCGTGCTTCCGATCCTCGGGCGGCCGGTGGGAGAGCGGCGGGAAGCGCCCGCGGGGGCCGACTTCGACTGCGTGGAGGCCGTGCGGCGGGGCCGGACGGCGGGCCTGCTCGTCTTCTACCCGATGAGGGAGCTGGGTCCCGGCCGCTTCGCGATCTACGAGGCGGCGGTCGCGGAGGCCTTCCGGGGGAAGGCGCTCGGCCGGCACCTCTTGGGGGGGGCCCTGGCCTGGATGCGCGCGCGGGGCGGCCGGAGCTGCGAGGTCCTCGCGGTCCCCGAGCTGTCGCCGGCCGCGGCCCGGGTCTACGCGCGGGAGGGATTCGAGACGGTGGCGAAGTGGGCGATCTATTGAGAAAAGCCGGAAGCCAGGAGCTGGAAGCTCGGAGCTCGAAGCCGGGGGCGCCAAGCTCCGAGCTTCCAGCTTCCAGCTCCTCGCTTCGAGTTTCCGCGCAACCTCCGGGCGCGGGGCGGGTTGATTGGATGACATGGCGATGAGCTGCAGGGAATACCGGGAGTCCCATCCGGCCGGAACGGCGGAGGCCCGGGCGCACGAGGCGTCCTGCGCGGAGTGCCGCGCGTTCCAGGCGAGCTGGGAGCTCCTCAAGGCCTACCCCCCGATCGGGGCGGGCCCGGGCTTCCTCGCGGGGCTCCGCCGCAAGCTGGCGCCCCGCATCCTCCGCTTCGCGGCGCCCGTGGCCGCGGCCGCGGCCGTCCTCCTCGTGGCGGTGGTGCTCCAGCTCCATCCTCCCCCCGCCGCCCCCGCGAGCGACGTGACGGCGGAGGAGCGGGAGCTCGTGGAGAACCTCGACCTCCTCCAGAACTACGAGCTTCTCCGGACCTTCGAGATCGTGGGCGACGCCTCGTCGTCCGTGGTCGAGGTGAACCGGAAGTGAAGCGCGCGGCCAGCTTGGTCCTGTTCCTGGCCACGGCCGCCCTGGCCCTGGCCCAGCAGGCCTCCCCCGCCATCGACCGGGAGAAGCTGGAGCTGATCCGGAAGATGTCCCCCGAGGAGCGGGCGGAGCTCAGGTCCCGCCTCGAGCAGCTCAAGCGCCTCCCCGCCGAGGAGCAGGCGCGTCTCCGGGACAACCTGAAGCGGATCAAGGCCATGCCCGCCGAGGAGGTCCGGAGGCTGAAGGAGAAGACCAAGAAGCTCTCCCCCGAGGAGGCCCGCGACTACGCCGAGCTCGCCACCGGGTTCAGCCGCTGGGCCCACAAGATGGGGCACGCCGAGGGGCTCCCGAGGGGCATGTTCTTCACGTGGCTCAAGAACGAGCGGCCCGAACGGATGAGCGAGATCCGGGCGATGGAGCCCGGGCCGGGGAGCGCCCGCGTCGACGAGTTCGTGCGGCTCTCCTACGAGTTCCGCGAGGTCATGCTGGCCCGCACGGAGCAGCACGTCCAGAAGCACCGCTGCTCGGACGCCGAGGACCTGGCCGGCCTCCGGGAGGCCGCGCCGCGCGAGTTCTGGCCCCGCTGGCAGGAGATCAACCGGGGCTGCCAGGCCCGCCGCGCGAATCCCGGCCCCGTCCCGCCGCGCCCCCTGAAGTAGCCCCCGGCCTCCCCGGCACCCCTTGCGGCCCTCCTCCCGCGCGCGTATCATCGGCCCCGGAGGTGACGCCATGGCCAAGCGCGTGGGACTGATCCTGTCCGGCTGCGGGGTCTTCGACGGGTCGGAGATCCACGAGGCGGTCTGCACGATGCTCGCGCTCGACCGGGCGGGGGCGGAGACCGTCTGCCTCGCGCCCGACCGCGGGCAGGCCGCCGTGGTGAACCACCTCACGCAGACGCCCCAGGGGGAGCCGAGGAACGTCCTGGTCGAGTCCGCCCGGATCGCCCGCGGGAAGATCCGGGACGTGGCCGGGGCGCGCGCGGAGGAGCTGGACGCGGTCATCCTCCCGGGCGGCTTCGGGGCGGTGAAGAACCTCTCGACGTTCGCGGCCGACGGGCCGCGGGCCTCCGTGGACCCCGGGGTGGAGCGCCTCCTCCGGGAGATGCACCGCCTGGGGAAGCCCGTGGGCGCGCTCTGCATCGCGCCGGCCGTGGTGGCGGCCGTGCTCGGGAAGGCCGCCCATCCCGAGATCACGGTCGGGACGGACGCGGGCACGGGGAAGCAGCTCGAGGCCATGGGCGCGCGCCACGTGCCCACGCCCGTGAGCGACGTGGTCGTGGACCGGAAGAACAAGGTCGTGACGACCTCGTGCTACATGCTCGCGACCCGGATCTCCCAGGTGGCCGACGGCGCGGAGAAGGCGGTCCGCGCGCTCCTCGAGCTGGCCTAGCATGCACCCACGCGGCCGCCGGCGCATCCCGGTTGCGGCGCTCCTGGCCGCCCTCCTCGCGGCGGGCTGCGGGGCCTCCGAGCCCGAGTTTCCGGCCGCGTTCCGGATCGCCTTCGCCCTCGACCGGGGGGGCGGGGACCGGGACATCCACCTCCTCGAGTCGGCGGGCGGGGAGCCCGTCCGCGTGGCGCCCGACCCGGCCTACGACGAGACCCCCGCGTTCTCGGCCGACGGGTTCGACCTCCTCTTCGCCTCGGAGAGGGGCGGGGTCGTGAAGGGGCTCTATCTCTGGTCCGAGGGACGCCTGGACAAGGCCTGCACGGCGCCCTACCTGGACAGCGCGCCCTGCTGGTCCCCGGACGGCCGGCGGATCGCCGTCATGTCCAACCGGGACCAGAACTGGGAGATCTACACCATGAGCCCGAAGGGGATCGAGGACGAGCGGCTCACGTTCCACCCGAAGCAGGACACCTGGCCCGCGTGGTCGCCGGACGGGAAGTCGATCGCCTTCGTCTCCGACCGGGGCGCCTCCGAGGACCTCTACGTGATGGACGCGGACGGGAAGAACCTGCGGGCGCTCACCGCGGACCGGCGCTGGGACGGGCGGCCGGCCTGGTCTCCGGACGGGAAGCGGATCGCCTGGTCCTCGGAGCGGGACGGCAAGGCCGCCGTCTTCGTGATGAACGCCGACGGGACGGGCGTCCGGCGCCTGACGCCGCTCGACTACGAGTCGGACGACCCCTGCTGGTCGCCGGACGGCCGCTGGATCGCGTTCGTCAGCACGAAGGACGGGACGCGCGAGCTCTACGCGATGAGGGGGGACGGGTCGGGGATGAGGCGGCTGACGGCGCTTTCGGCGATGGTCCACACGCCGGCCTGGGGCCGGGTGGCGGGCCGGTGAGCGGAGGAGACATGAGACGGCTCGCGGCGTTCGTCCTCCTGGCGGCCCCCGCGGCGTGCGTCACGAACCCGTACACGGGGCGGAGCCAGTTCATCGCGATCAGCGAGGCCCAGGAGGCCCAGCTCGGGATCCAGGGCTACCAGGAGGTGCTCGGGAAGGAGCGGATCTCGGCCGACCCGCGCGAGACGGGGCCCGTCCGCCGGGTGGGGGAGCGGATCGCCGCCGCGGCCGCGCG